>Ga0210124_1000571_pt1 | contig 18223 bp, 10 predicted proteins | sample Muzzi_PWC_D2_FD_185554 | JGI IMG/M metagenome (GOLD analysis project Ga0210124, IMG submission 185554) | Wetland microbial communities from San Francisco Bay, California, USA, that impact long-term carbon sequestration - Muzzi_PWC_D2 (SPAdes) | ecosystem: Environmental > Aquatic > Marine >... | reverse complement strand
CGTCGCGCAATTTAGGGTCTTTGATAATTAAACCATCAAGGGTTTGGGAAGCTAACATTTTTGACTCCTAAGAGTGAATGACTATATCTATTGTAGCATACGTTACAGTGAAGCAAAAAAGGAGTGTTTCGAATGACAGCATACATCATCGCCAGAATCAATGTTACTGATGTGGAGCAGTATAAAAAGTATATCGCTGTAACGCCTGGAATTATTCAGAGTTTTGGCGGCCGTTTCATTGCTCGGGGTGGTGAGACGGTCACGCTGGAAGGGCCGGAAGAGACCCGCAGAGTTGTCCTGCTTGAATTCCCCTCGCTGGAAAGGGCGGTGGAATGGTACAATTCTGAGGAATACCAGGCAGCCAAGCAACTGCGCGAAGGGGCAGCCGAAGCCTCGTTTATTGTTACTGCCGGTCTTTGAGAGGTAGTGTAAACATAAAGTTAGAACCTTCGCCGGGAGTACTCTCTACCCAGATGCGGCCACCGTGCTTCTCAACCAGTTCGTCGCAAATCGCCAGACCGAGTCCGGCGCCAAGCCGCCGTCGCTCTGGATTGTCATCAACCTGTTGAAAACGCTCAAACAGGTGATCGAGCTTATCAGCGGGAATACCCTCGCCGGTATCGACTACGCCAAAGAGCATTTCATTCTTATCGGGTAAGAAACGGGCATGCAGGGTGACGCTACCCTGAGAGGTGAACTTCAAGGCATTTGAGAGTAAGTTGAGCAACACCTGGCGGATGCGGAGTGGGTCAATAGAAATCTCAGGGAGGGGCGGCGATATTTCTAGTTCAAGGGTAACGCCTTCGGGCCAGGGTAGCCCCAACCCAATATCATAAACGGTTCGTAAAAACTCTTCGGGGTGAACTGTTTCTCGCCGTAAAGCCATGCCACCGGCTTCCAGCCCCGATAAATCAAAGAGGTCATTGGTTAGGTTCTTAACATCCATGACCATCTCCAACGACTTGTTGATCCACTCAAGCTGTTTGGGGTTTAGATACCCAAAACCACCATCCCTAAGCATCGATAATGAGCCAGATATAATAACCAGGGGCGCCCGCAAATCGTGCATGACGTTGTTAAGCCATACAGTGCGGAGGCGGTTAGCTTCAATCGCTTCGTGCCACCCTTGCTCGACCTGTAACATCGCTTGTTCAAGCTCGTTAGTGCGAGCGGCAACCCGTGCTTCAAGGTCATCATTGAGCGCGGCGTTTTCTATAGCAACCGCGGCTTGATTGGCAAAGAGGGTCAGTAGAGGTAAATCTTCCTCGCTAAATCGACCTGTGATGGAGCGATTTTCAACGTAAATTGCGGCGATGATCTCGCCACGGGAGATAAGGGGAACGCACATGATCGAGCGTAATTTTAGCAAGGCCACGCTTTCAGACCCGCTAAAATCCGGATTGCTCATTGCATCGCGCAAAACGAGGGGTTGACCGGTCTCAACAACTTGCTTGAACACTGATTTGCTGACCTGGTCTTCGGAAACGTCTAATTCCCGACCATCCTGTCCCCGCTTAATCCGGTAGTCTGGTGAGCCATCCGGTTTTATCAGAACAACATAACCTCGCTCGGCCCCAACCAGGGCAATCGCTTCGTCCATCACATAGTTGAGGAGCGGTGTAAGCGCCCGGGTTTCAGCCATCCGGCGGCTGATTTCAAGGATATGTTTCAGAAAATCACGATTTTCTACGTTACGTTCTTGGGTGGTGGTATTGGTAGGGGGTTGCTCCATTATGTCTAGTATCCTTGATTTTAGAACGTTAAGGTATGTGCAATTTCTGAGCAATATATGTATCTACCTTAGCATAATCTTGCGAGTCAATCAATAGCCTTTAAGTTTGAGCCATACGGATATTTGTAGCCCTGCTTGCAATCCTTATAATGGCTATATTATTCGACTAGGATAAAAAACTGCCTTTGGATAACTCTGATGAAAATACCACCCTTTAAGCTGGAAAGATACTTTGCCAAATATGAGTTTGAGGCTCCATATCTGTTATGTGGCTCAGATTGTGAGTCTTTCTCAATTCAGGAATTGTTGAGTTTGGAAACAGGTTCGCTTACCGATTTTCAAAGTCATTGGTTAGGCTACACCGAGTCTCAAGGTAGCCCGGAATTAAAAGCGGAAATTGCAAACTTATATGAGCGAATTACGATTGAACAGGTGTTGGTTCATACCGGAGCCGAGGAAGCGATTTTTACCTTTATAAATGGTATGCTTTCTCGGGGCGATCATGTGATTGTTCATTACCCTTGCTATCAGTCGCTCTTCGAAATTGCCAATAGTATAGGCTGTGAGGTGACAAAATGGAAAACCGCCGAGGAAAATAATTGGGAGTTGGACCTCGATGTTTTGCGTCAAAATATTAAACCTAACACCAGAGCCATCATTGTAAATTGTCCTCACAATCCCACCGGCTATTTGATGAGTCATCAAAAGCAGCAACACATTATCGATATTGCCCATGACTACGGGCTTATACTTTTCTCCGATGAGGTTTACCGGGGTCTGGAATACCAACCCGAAGATAGACTGCCTGCGGCTTGTGACTTATATGAGAATGCCGTCTCCTTGGGTGTTATGTCGAAGACCTATGGCCTGGCCGGTCTGCGTATCGGCTGGATTGCCACCCAAAATCGGGAAATCTATCAGGCGATGGCGAGTTTTAAGGATTACACCACAATCTGCAACAGTGCCCCCAGCGAATTCTTCGCCACGCTGGCCTTGCGACAAAAGGAGAAGATCGTTCGGCGCAATCTGGATATCGTGCGCCATAATCTGAGCTTATTAAATGAATTTTTTGCGGAGCATCAAGATATTTTTAATTGGCGGCTGCCCCAGGCCGGTTCGATAGCCTTTCCCAGTCTCAACATAGACCAAGATGTTGAAAGCTTCTGTCATGACCTGGTTGAAAAGCAGGGTGTTCTTCTTCTCCCCGGCACTTACTTCGACTTTGGTAACAAGAATTTCCGAGTTGGATTTGGCCGAAAGAATATGCCAGAGGCTCTAGAGCAATTAGAAGCGTATGTTACAAAGAGGTTTTAGTACTTTATAACGGCAGAGATAATGCGAGGTACAAAATGAATCAATCAACGCCTAAAGTATACCGGCAAGATAATCGTGTTGTCATACCCGGCTTGGCAACGGCTCACTCTCATGCTTTTCAGCGAGCTTTGCGAGGCCGGACCCAGCGTCGAACAACTCAGGCCGGTTCCTTCTGGTCGTGGCGGGGATTGATGTATAACCTGGCCGAAAAGCTCGATCCCGATGATATATTCCATATTTCTCGCTTTGCCTTTGTAGAGTTAGCCATGTCAGGAGTCACGGCTGTTGGCGAGTTTCACTATGTCCATCACGGACCTGGTGGGGTTCCCTACGCTGACCGGCTTATTTTGGCCGAGGCGGTCATTCGCGCCGCTAAAAAAGCCGGGCTACGGATTACGCTGATTCGCACGGCCTATTTGCGAGCTGGACATCGCAAGCAGCTTGAACTGGCACAGCAGCGTTTTTCCGACCCTATGGTTGAAAATATTCTCCAAGATGTTGAGGCTCTGACCCAACGGTATGCAGACGACGAGCAGATCCAGATCGCCTTAGCGGCCCACAGTATCCGAGCCGTACCGCGCCAGTATGTCCAAGAATTAGCAAAGTTTGCCCGGCAGCAATCTCTGATGTTCCATATGCATGTGGCTGAACAACAAGGCGAAATTGAAGAATGTTTAGCGGAATATGGCTTAAGACCGGTTGCTCTATTAGCCGAAGATGGAATTTTGGACCAAAATTTCGTTGCGATTCATGCCACCCATCTGGATGACAGTGAAATTAAAGCTCTGGGAGATGCCGAAGCTTTCATTTGCCTCTGTCGCACCACCGAGCGGGATTTGGGAGATGGCTTGCCAGAAGTGGCAAGATTGGTAAAAGCAGGAGCCAAGCTATGCGTCGGCGTCGATAGCCATGCCAGCGGGGATGCCTTTGAAGAGATTCGGGCTGTGGAGTTGGATGATCGTTCTCGAACGGAGGCCCGACACGTAGCGGCTGAAGCTCCAGAGCTTTTACGAGTTGCCACGCAATACGGCTATCAAGCTATCGGTATGCTTGATGCCTGGCAAAATGATATGGTCTATTTGAAGGCTACCGACCCCTCAATTGCTTTGGTTGAGGACAATTTACTTACGGATGCCGTTGTCTTTGGGGCAACCCCTCGGGCGGTGGATGAGGTTGTAGTCGATGGACAGACGATTGTTAAGGACGGTCTCCATGTTCGCTATGATGAGGCATATCGGGGATATGAGATGACCCTGCATAAGTTGGGATTACTCTAATCTCCCTTTGCCACCTTCCCTCGCTTAATCACCTGCTCCACTAAATTGCCGCCAAATTGATAAGCCAGGTGGCGATAGTCAGGCGCATTGATAATCAGTAAATCCGCTTGCTTGCCTATCTCTATCGAGCCGAGTTGGTCACCTAGCCCGACAGCATGGGCTGCATTTATCGTACTGGCGTTAAGGGCTTCGGCGGGTAGGAGGCTTTGATAACGGCAGGCAATGGCCATAACCAGAGGCATGGAGGGGCAGGGGGCCGAGCCAGGATTGATATCGGTGCTGAGGGCCAGAGCCGCCCCCGCATCAATAATGGCTCGGGCATCGGCAAAGTGGGTGCTGCCCAGATTGAAATTTACTGCCGGAATCACCACCCCAACAGTATTTGATTTTGCCAGAGCCTCAATCTCTGCCGGTGGGGTGACATCCAGATGGTCGGCGGAAACAGCATTTAAGCCAATAGCCATTGCTACACTACCCAGATTTTTGAACTCATCGGCATGGATTTTGGGGGATAGGCCAAGGGCCAGCCCGGCTTCTAAAACCCGTTTCGATTGCTCCCGGTCAAAAACATTGGCTTCACAAAAGATATCACAAAAGAGCGGCCAATCACGGGCGGCAAAAGGCGATTGCTGATACCAGTTCGCGGTTGCGGGTAGCATCTCTTCAATAACCAAATCCACATATTCATCCGTGCGACCCTTGTACTCTGGCGGGATGGCATGTGCCCCTAGAAAAGTTGGGATCAAATCGGTGAGGTGAGTGGCGTCCAGGTCAGCAATGGCTTGAAGCATATTTAGCTCACTCCGGGTCTCCAAGCCGTAGCCTGACTTTATCTCAACCGTAGTGGTTCCCAGAGATAGCATGGCATCAAGTCGGGGACGGGTCTCGGCGACTAACTGTTCGACTGTCGCTGCTCGCACCGCCCGCATGGTGCTGACGATACCGCCTCCGGCTTCCATAATCTCCATATAGCTGGCCCCTTTAATCCGCAACTCAAATTCGGCCACCCGGTCACCGGTATAGACGACGTGGGTGTGCGGATCGACAAAGCCAGGACAAACGACCTTGCCGCCAGCATCTATTGTTTTTGGGGCAGTATAGTCGGCTTGTATCTCAGACGTCGATCCAACCGCTACGAATTCACCATCGGCTACAGCTACTGCCCCATCTTCAATGAGACCTACCTCCTTCATAGCCTCATTCCGTTTGGGGCCATCTGGGCTGGCACACGTTACCAGTTGAGTGGCATTATGGATTAGCAAATCTACTTTCATGTCCAATAACCTTCCTTCCAAAAACTGCGATTAGTAACTGGTAATTGGAGATTATTACGGATGGTTACACCCTAATCTCCCAATCCCCAATCCCTAATAACCAGTAATCAATCACCAAAATCATAGACATTGTAAAACTGCCGTGTTATAATTGTCAAGGTTTTCTGATGACGACACAAACTCGCTATAGTCTCTATGTTCTTGGCTCCGGTTTCTTGGCTGCCGTGGCTCTAATATTGACAGAAATTGCCATTCGATTTTATGGCATCGCCCCTCCGCTAGTGGCTACACTCGGCAATTTGGCGGGGGGTATTTTTCTGGTATCAGCCTCAGCCCAAAATCGTACAAAACAGCCCATTGTCTGGCAGCGACAAATGTGGGCTACCGTCGTTGTAGGTGCAGTATGCATCTATACTTTGGGTTATCTGGCGGCCTTTAACGCCATCGGCCTGATTGGGGCAGGCAAGATGGCCTTGTTGGGGCAGTTAGAAACTGTTTTTATACTTACCCTCGCCATTCTTTTTTTGGGGGAGCGGCTATCTGTTCGCCGCTCAATGGCCGGTGTCTTTGCCCTGGCCGGAGCGCTGGTGATTAACTTCGACCCGCAGGCTCTGCAGTTAACTTTGAGTTGGGGAGAGGTTCTGGCTGTTCTTGCTCCGTTAAGCGTGGCCGCCGGTGTCATCGTTCTCAAACCGCTGCTGGATATAGCGGATGCCCGTTGGGTAACCGGTTTCGCTTTCCTCTTTGGATTTCTATTCATGGCTCCTCTTATTCCCTTTACAAATTCGCGGTCTGAACTGGGATGGGCCGCGTTGGTGGTTATCGCGATCATGGGAATGACCAGAGGATGGGCCTGGCTGGCCTACAATGTCAGTTTACGGCACATCGGCGTCTCTCGATCAGCGATTATCTTTCTATCATTTGCCTTTTTTACGGTGGTTCTTCAGGCTATTGTGGCTCGGCTTGGGCCGACCTTGGGCTTACGATTGCCCACCAACTTACTTGTGGCTATGATTGGTGGCGGTTTGGTCGCCATAGGGATTATTATTTTGCAAACAGACCCGGCCCAAAGTTGACGGCTGACGACTGACCACAGACCGCCGACAGACTATTCATAGCGACATTTGGCTGTCCGCCGTCGGCAGTCGGTGGTCACGTTTCTAATATGACCAGATGCGCAATGCCATCGGTGCCCTTGATTGACATGACATCCTTGCCTTTGCCGGTACGAGCCATTTTGGGAAACGCCCTGGCATAGACGGTTTTACTATTTTTCCGTTTGGAGATTAGCATGACCCGGTTGCTCAAATTGACCACCCCAGCCGCTGCGACTGGCCCGGCCTCTTTGCTCATCGGCATAGTAATTACCCCTTGACCATGCCGACCCTGTGTCGGAAATTGTTTGAGGTCAATGCGTTTTCCCACACCATTTGCCGTAACTACAACGACCTCGCCATAAGTTTTGACCGGTCCGGCTCCCACAACTTCATCGCCTTTAGCCAGCTTTATACCCCATACGCCAGCCGCCGGGAGCCCCATCGCCCGCACCTCTTCTTCGGCAAAGCGAATACTCTGTCCCCCGGCACTGATGAGTACAACCTCACCCTCGCCTGGGGTGATAAAGGCGGTCAAGAGGGTGTCACCTTTATCTAAACCCATGACTACCGCTTCGCTGCCTCGAATTCCCCTCAAGTCGCTTAAGGAAATGCGCTTTACCCGGCCCTGCCGGGAAACCATACAGAGATAACCGGGCTGCTCGTCATCTTTGGGTAAGGCCAGTCCGGCCACAACCTCACCGACCGAGCCAAGGCTAAATTCGCTCAAGTTAGGGCCATCGCCAGGGGCGCTCCCCTTAGGTATTTGGTGCATAGGATTGATTAACGCCTGACCTTCGGTAGTGAAAAGATAGAGCGTGTCGCGGGTGTTGGCCGGAACCGCGACGGCTAGCGGGTCTTTTTGGCGACCTCGGGCCGGGTCTAATCCCTCTTCAGCAGGCCAGTGACAAATCCAGCCATCTTGGGTTACTGTTGCTACAACGGACTCGGCGGGAACCAGGTCTCGCGCTGTGACCACTCTATCCGCGTCAGCCGTTTGGTCCACAATCAGAGTGCGTCTGGGTGTGCCGTAATTCTTCTTTAACTCGGTCAACTCTTCTTTGACAACCTTCAATATCTTTTTGGGCGATTGAAGCAATCCCTGCAAATATTTGATCTCTTTGAGGAGTTCTTTATACTCCTCCTCGATTTTCTTGCGCTCCAGGGCGGCTAACCGCCGGAGTGGCATATCTAAAATTGCCCCAGCCTGAATATCACTTAATTTGAATTTTGTGCGCAGATTTTTTCTAGCCGTCTCCGCCGAACGGGAGCTGCGAATAAGTTTAATCACGTCATCCAGGTTAGCCAGGGCAACCCGTAAGCCTTCCAGCACATGAGCGCGTTGTTTGGCCTTTTCCAAATCATATTTTGCGCGACGGGTGATAATTTCCTGGCGGTGTTCGATAAAAAGCCGCAGCGCCCGCTTGATCGGTAAGAGACGGGGTTCGCCATCGACCAGAGCCAGCATATTAATGCTGAAGGTACTTTGCAATGGGGTCATCTTAAACAGTTGCTTTAAGACCTTTTTCGGCTCCACAGTCCGGGTTAACTCAATGACCAATCTCATACCTTGCCGGTCCGACTCGTCGCGCAGGTCAGCCAACCCTTCAATCTTGCCATCGCGGGCTAAATCAGCGATTTTTTCAGATAGACTGGCCTTATTGGTTTGGTAAGGCAGTTCGGTAATAACCAGCCGGTGGCGATTGCGGCTCATCTCTTCGATATGGACTTTGGCCTGAACCTGGACTCGTCCCCGCCCCACAGCATAGGCGCTTTTAATCAAATCATCGTCATCAACTTTACCCCCGTTCTTGTCGGCGTAGCGATAGATGATACCTCCCGTTGGAAAATCAGGGCCTTTGATAAAGTTAAGCAAATCATCGATGCTTGCCTCTTTGTTCTTAACCATCGTGTCAATCATAAAGATCAGGGCATCACAGACCTCATTGAGGTTATGGGGAGGAATACTGGTGGCCATGCCTACCGCAATCCCTGAAGCGCCATTGACCAGCAAATTGGGGAGTTTAGTGGGCAGTACGCTGGGTTCGGTCAAGCTGCCATCAAAATTATCGACAAACTCTACCGTGTCTTTGTCGATACCGGTCATCACTTCATTGGCCAGAGCCGTCAAGCGAGCCTCTGTGTAGCGCATGGCCGCGGGAGGGTCGCCATCAACCGAGCCGAAGTTACCCTGCCCATCAATCAAGGGCATTCGCATCGAAAAATCTTGAGCCATGCGGGCCATCGTGTCATAAACGGCGGCATCGCCATGCGGGTGGTATTTACCCAACACCTCCCCCACAATCCGGGCGCTCTTTTTGTGAGGCTGGTTCACACGCAGGCCCATATCGTGCATGGCATACAAAATACGCCGGTGTACCGGCTTCAAGCCATCTCGCACGTCCGGCAAAGCTCGTGAGACGATAACGCTCATGGCATAATCCAGGTAAGCTTCTTGCATTTGTTGGTCTATATCAACCTGCCGCACTATTCCAACTTCCATCACTACCTCCGTAGATAGGCCAACAGTAATTTGTTGTTGCCATTTATTATTCAATGGTTACGTCTATATCTGGTGTCAGAACATAAATTCTACACAATATAGACAAGTTTATTATAGACAATTTCTTGAATAATGGAAACAAAACCATGGTACTTTTATAGTTATCGACCTTAAATTAGCTATAAGAGATAACGAATATTAAGGAAGTACGAACGATGAATGGTGGATTCGGTTATCTAAAGAACTGTCATTCACCATTCACTATTAACTACTCACAATTCATAATTACACTGTTGTGAGCCCTGATATCCTATCCATAACAATTGCTGGTAAGGAGTATACATGATAGAAAGAAATTAACAATTGAAGTTGTACAGGTGGGGGGATTTGCAGGTTTATTCAATCGCGTTAAATCATAGTGACATCAAGGAGTTATTGATATGGACCTAACAATCCAAGTAAGCAAACACCTGAATTGAGCTACTGCCCAGCACCGACAATAGCGGCCCTGCCTTCCGCATCTTCACCCATCGAGACCCAGAGTTATCATTCATTGTTTTTTTATCTGAGATTCATTTGCTGCGTGATGGTCTCATTGAAGCCGGGGCGCGTTTAGCAGAAGTTGAGACAGAAGCACGAAGGCAGAGGGGTTGGTAAATATAAAAAGAGGACGGGTAACTAGCTCCGCCCTCTTTTTGAGTCTTAGAAAGATTCTGGATTATATTTAATCCGTTAATAGTTATTGCGACGCATCATCTTGCGACGAGCTTTCCGAATGGCTCGTTGCTTGGCAATGCGACGCTGTTCCCCTTTTGAAACAAACCATCTTTTTTTGCGATAGGTACTCAGAATTCGAGTTTTGATTATCTCTTTTCGGAATCTTTTTAGCAAAGAATCTTGAGACTCACCCGATTTTAATTCCACACTCACTTATCCTCACCCCCTTTCCTTATGGAGATTGTAAGATGTATCTGTAAAAGATACATCACTATTATCAATAACCCTGCTGTAATGGATCGTGATAGTTACGGAGTTAGCCCCGTAACTATCGTTTACTCGATTGCCGGTAATACCAATTCATCGGTAGCGGAGCTTGTTTCACTAGAGCCATTTCCACTAGTGGTTAAGACATCAATGGCCTCAAGCTCGTCGGCTATTTTCTCACCATCCTCCAGTAGAATCACATCACCGTCAACGTCATCCTCATCTTCTTCTTGGAGGTGAGGATATCCTGTACCAGCCGGAATGAGTTTACCAAGGATAACATTTTCTTTCAGCCCAAATAGTTCATCCCGTTTACCCTCAATTGCGGCTTGGGCCAAAACATTGATGGTATGCTGGAATGAAGATGCCGACAAGAAGCTTTCCGTATTCAACGCTGCTTTGGTAATACCAAGCAAGATAGGTCGGCCTGAGGCTGGACGTTTACCTTTTTCAATAAGGTCCTGATTCATCTTATGGAACTTCTGGAAATCCATCAGTTCACCGGGCAGAAAATCGCTATTGCCACTGGTTACGAGCCGAACCTTGTTGGTCATTTGGCGCACGATGATTTCGATGTGCTTGTCGTGAATTGGCACACCCTGAGAACGATAGACTTTTTGGACCTCTTCTAAGAGGTAAATCTGGGCTGCTGCACGGCCTAAGACCCACAGGATGCGGTTGGGATTGAGTGAGCCTTCGGTCAATTGTTGGCCAACCGTTACTTTGTCGCCATTTTGCACCCGGAGACGGGCCGCAGACTCAATCTCATACTCTTCTTCCTGGGCAAATTCCCACCGAATTGTAATTTTGTTATCCTCACGTTGGACCTTGCCGCCGTTCTCGGCTAAAAGTTCTTGGTCGCCACGCTTAGCCAACTTAGCTTTGGCACTTACCTCATCCCCATCTTCGACGAGGACGGCCCAATTCCCTGGAACTTCATAATCATCCTGGCGAATTTCAGATGAAATAACCTTGAGCACACGGCTGCCATCTTCACGGTTGATGATTTCTACCCGGCCATCAATATCGCAGATAACGGCTTCGCCCTTGGGGTTGCGAGCTTCAAAGAGTTCCTGCACCCGGGGCAAACCGTGAGTAATGTCTTCGACGCCGGCCACACCACCCGTGTGGAAGGTGCGCAAGGTAAGCTGAGTGCCGGGTTCGCCAATTGACTGGGCTGCGATAATCCCGACCGCCGAACCAATTGGAGCATAACCACCGCGGCCCATATCGCTACCATAACATAGGCTGCAAATACCTTGCTCAAGCTGGCAGTGAAGCGGGGTACGAACCGTTATTTCAGTTAAACCCGCTTGTTCGATAAATTTAAAATCCTCATTACCGATTAGAGAATTTTCCTCAAGCAATACTTCACCTGTATCGGGGTGTACCACGCGGTCGAGTATTACCCGGCCAACCACGCGCTCTTTGAATTTTTCACCTAATTCGGCGCTATTTTCCTCGCTGACGAGAAGGCCTTCTTTGGTTTCGCAATCATGCGAATTAACGATGACATCTTGAGCCACGTCAACCAGGCGACGGGTTAGGTATCCGGCATCGGCGGTACGTAGCGCCGTATCAGCCAAGCCCTTGCGGGCGCCGTGAGTGGAGATAAAGTACTCTAAAGCCGTTAGACCTTCACGGAAATTTGAGCGAATAGGCAAGGGAATAATGCGTCCACTGGGGTCGGCCATAAGCCCGCGCATCCCGGCCAACTGGCGGATGGGTTGAAACCCACCTTTGGTCGCGCCAGAGTCGGCCATGGTTTTGATCGGGCTTTCTGGGTCAATTGACTGGCGTACGGCTTCGGTTATCTCATCTGTCGCGTCTGTCCAAAGTTGAACAGTTTTGATGTACCGTTCATCCTCGGTGATTAAGCCCCGGCGATATTGCTGCTCGGCCTTGCTGACCTGTTCACTTACTCTGGCTAAAATATCTTTCTTAGCCGCCGGAACCGTGATATCAGATACGGAAATGGTAGTACCGGAACGGGTGGCGTATTTAAAACCAATAGCCTTGATTTCATCAACCATTTTGGCCGTAACATCTGAGCCTAAGGTGCTATAGCACAAGCCGACCAGGTCTTTAAGAGCGCCCTTGTCTAAAACCGTATCGACAAAACGCAATTCTTCCGGCATGATTTGGTTAAATAAAGCCCGGCCGACCGTGGTTTCGATGGGTGTGGTGTTCTTTGAATTATCGGTGTAGTGAAGCACCTTAATGTTGGCATGAAGACCAACTTTACCCAAGCTGTAGGCCAGAGCGACCTCATCGAGATTTGTAAAGATTTTCCCCTTGCCTTTTGGATCGTCGCCATTCATTGTTAGGTAAAATACCCCCAAGACCATATCTTTGGTGGGCGAGACTACCGCTTCACCATTGGATGGCAGCAAGAGATTACGAGATGAGAGCATCAACTCGCGGGCTTCCTTAACTGCTTTTTGTGAAAGCGGAATATGAACCGCCATCTGGTCGCCGTCAAAGTCGGCGTTGAAGGCGGAGCAAACTAGCGGGTGAATTTGCAGGGCGCTGCCCTCAACCAAAATTGGTTCAAAGGCCTGGATTCCCAAGCGGTGCAGGGTAGGAGCGCGGTTTAGCAAAATTGGCCGGGTCTGGATGACCTCTTCCAGCACTTCCCATACTTCGGGCCGGCGTTGCTCAACAATGCGCTTGGCTCCTTTGACGTTATTGGCGTAGTTATACTCGACCAATTTTTGAATAACAAAGGGCCGGAACAGTTCCAGGGCCATACCCTTGGGCAAGCCGCATTGGTGCAACTCTAAATCCGGCCCAACCACAATGACCGAGCGGCCAGAATAGTCAACGCGCTTACCCAGCAAGTTGCGGCGGAAGCGGCCTTGCTTGCCTTTTAGCATATCGCTCAAGCTCTTCAGTTGGCGTCGTCCCCGCGAAGAAACGGCTTTGCCCCGGCGGCTATTGTCGATAAGAGAATCGACGGCCTCTTGCAACATGCGCTTTTCATTGCGGACAATAACGTCGGGTGCGCCAAGGTCAAGCAGGCGTTTGAGACGGTTGTTGCGGTTGATAACCCGGCGATAAAGGTCGTTCAGGTCGGATGTGGCAAAGCGACCCCCATCAAGCTGAACCATAGGCCGCAAGTCGGGCGGAATAACCGGCAGAACAGTCAATATCATCCACTCTGGACGATTGTTGCTTTTACGCAGGCTTTCTACCACTCGCAGGCGCTTAATAGCCTTTTTCTTGAGCTGCTTGGAGCGAGTGCTGCGGATTTGAGTCCGTAACTCTTTGACCATTGCACTTAAGTCAAGAGCCTGACAAATATCATGAAGCGCTTCAGCGCCCATTCCGGCATCAAACACGTTGCCCCATCTATCGGCCAGGTCTCGGAATTGAGCTTCGTTGAGAAACTGCATCGACTTGATATTAAGAAGCTCTTGGCGCTGTTCCTGAATACGGTCAATGAGAGAGCCAAGCTCTTGGCTATTGTCGCTGGTCTGGGACTCTATTTCTTGATCGGCTTGATAACGAATAGCTTGAACCTTGGTCTCGATTTGGTTGCGTTTACGCTCTTGTTCCGCTTCGGTATCAGCTTTGATTTCATTAAGCTTGGCTTCGACAAGATTGTTCAACGTCTTTAGATGAGTCTTGTCCAAGGTTTCGCCCTTGTCAACAATCACTTCATCAGTACCGGCCAAGACAAGCGCTTTTCTAATGGTCTTCCCACCTTCATTTTCGATGCGCCACTGAATATCTTGAGCGCCTCGCATCACTTCTTCGATTGCGGCATTTTGGCGTTCATTCAGCTCGTCTATGGCGGCCTGTTCTTCGTCTCGCAAGGCAGCGATGCTTTCATCGGCTTGACTCCGAATGGCATCGACCCTTCCTTGCCGTTCTTCTTCGAGCCGGGTTTCGGCCCGGGTAACTTCATCGTCCAATCGCTTCAAGGCACGAGCGCGAGCCTGTTCATCGACGTTGGTGATGATATATTGGGCAAAATAGAGAACTCGGTCCAGGTTGCGGCGGGATATATCTAACAGGAGGCCCAGGTAGGAGGGAACGCGACGGGTGTACCAGATATGAGCCACCGGAGCGGCCAGTTCAATATGTCCCATTCGCTCGCGGCGAACCGAAGAGCGCGTGACCAATACCCCACATTTCTCACAGACAATGCCTTTGTAGCGCACCTGTTTGTACTTGCCACAGTAGCATTGCCAATCTTTGGTGGGGCCAAAAATTGCCTCACAAAAGAGGCCATCTTTTTCCGGTCGCAGACGCCGGTAGTTGATGGTTTCCGGTTTGGTCACCTCGCCGTAAGACCAACCTCTGATTTCTTCCGGCGATGCCAGGCTAATACGTAAGGCACGGAAATCTTTTACATCCACAATAATTTTCCTCCTGAATCATACGTAAAATTTTAGGGCTTAACTATCTTGGGTAGTGATGCCAATAGCAACTGCTAGTTACAGGGTTAATCCGGTAACTAGCACTACTGTGTTACCACCGTATCTTGATGGACAGACAAATATTGCTCTGTTATACTACAATTTTGATGTCCCAATCGCTCGGAGACCAGCGCCAGGTTCTGGGTTTCCGAAAGGAGTTGCAAAGCAAAGGTGCGTCGTATTGATTGGGCTGAGATACCTTTCAGACCGGCAGCCTTCGCACAGTCTGAGATAATACGCTGTACGGTACGGTTCGATATAGAACGACCCTCTTGACTAAGAAAAAAATGTTCTGCTGTTGAGAATTGTGGACGAACCTTTAAGTAGTCGAGAAGTGCTTTGTACACATCTTCGGGCAGTGGTAGATGCCGTTTCTTATCTTCATCGTAAGAGTTACCTACCTGTAGATGCATGCCAGGGTTATCAAAAATCAGGTCATCTTTTTGTAGATTTGCAATCTCACTGACTCGCAAACCTGTATATAACAATAGTTGCAAAATAGCCACATCTCGGCGCACCAGACCCGCCCGCGAACCTTGCTGTGCTGCCTCTAGTAACCGTTCAATTTCCTCATCGGTGAGTGGCCGCGAACCGGCTTGACCATTATCTTGAACTAATGTCACGCCGATGGTGGGATTCGTCGATATATCTCCCAATTCTTTGGCATAGGCAAAAAATTTTCTCAGGGCCATTAAGTGTCGGTTAGCGGTTGAGGTGGCCCGATTTAACTCCCGGACCAGGTAATCTCGATATAGCCGGATGTGCTCTGTAGTCACTTGGGTGAGCGAAAACTCTAGCGCGATGGCCCATTTTCCCCAACGCAGAAAGGCCCGTAAGTCGGCTAGATAATTAACAATCGTCGAGGATGAAAAAGCCCCTTGGCTTAATGATTCCTCAAATCTTCGTAATATTTCGTCATCCTGCTTGGTGAACATAGGCCCAAACAACAAAATACGCCTTGTCTATTAAGGCGCAATCTCTCGCAGATTGTATAATCGTGCCTTTATGGGAGATTTTTTCAACAGAATTCACTTTATACGCAACAATTATAGGCGAAACTCCCTTAAATGTCAAGTAAAAAGGCAAACTTTAAGATATGCTTTTGGTACTAGTGATCTACTCCACCCCTCTCAATCCCCCTAGTTGGGGCTTATGCTCCTCCGGCGATGTTGTGTTTTGGTCAACTTCATTATGGCCTTGAACGTAGCTCGCTTCTAAAACCCTACCCTTAAAAATCCTAGCAAGGGGAGTTAGAGGGGAGAGAGCGTAGCAATGTCACTAACTCAATGACATTGAGTAATAAGTAAGTCCTCGAAATGAGCCAAATTACTTGACAATTTGGGGCTTGCCGCCATAATTTCAAGTTCCACAATATTTATTACCGTGCGCTTTTAATAGAAGAATAAATTCTATCACGAATAGCGCGAATTTGCGAATGCCTCGAATAGATTTTAAACTTAAAAACTGATAATATTGGTACCGCAGGTTCGTCTATTTGTGCCGAAGGTTCGTGATTAAAAATGTCCGGTAGAGAATCCACAACAATCAATAACGAATGAGGTCAACATGACATCTAATCATGGCTTTGAATTAATCAAAGAAGCAGACATCGCCGAAATCAATACCAGGGCGCGGCTCTTTCGCCATGTGGCAAGCGGGGCGGAACTGCTCTCGCTGGAGAATGATGACGAAAACAAGGTCTTTGGCATCACCTTCCGCACCCCACCCAGCGACTCAACCGGCGTGGCTCATATTATGGAGCATTCCGTCTTGGGAGGGTCGCGTAAGTATCCGGTCAAAGAGCCGTTTGTCGAGTTGGTTAAAGGCTCGTTGAAAACCTTTGTCAATGCCTTTACCTTTCCCGATAAGACCTGCTATCCTGTTGCTAGCCAAAATGTGCAAGATTTCTACAATCTGGTTGATGTTTACCTCGATGCCGTTTTCTATCCTCGCATCAGTCTCGAAACCCTTCAACAAGAAGGCTGGCACTATGAGTTGGAAAATCTTGAGGCCACCATGACTTACAAGGGGATCGTCTTCAACGAAATGAAGGGCGAATACTCCTCGCCTGATAGCCTGTTGGGCCAGTATAGCCATGTCTCTGTCTTCCCTGACAATTCTTATGGTTTCGATTACGGAGGCGATCCCAAACATATCCCCGACTTGACCTATGAGCAGTTTAAAGCCTTTCACGACACTTTTTACCATCCCGGTAATGCCCGCATCTTCTTCTATGGCGATGATGACCCGGACGAGCGTTTGCGTCTGTTGCAGGAATACCTCAAAGATTACCAGGCTATTGAGGTTGATTCTGCGATTACCTTGCAGCCTCATTTTGACCAACCTCAGCGCAAAACCTTTGCCTATGCCGCCAGCGAAGATACCGAGGGGCAGAAGGCGTATCTAACGGTCAATTGGCTGTTGCCCGAAAGCATGGATGTGGAGTTAACTCTGGGCTTATCGATTTTATCCTATATTTTGGTCGGTACTGCGGCTTCACCGCTACGCAAGGCCCTCATCGACTCAGGGCTTGGTGAGGATATCACCGGTAGGGGGCTTGATGGCGAGTTGCGCCAAATGGCCTTTTCCACCGGTCTAAAAGGTATCGCCATCGAAGATGCGGATAAGGTGGAAAGTCTCATTCTTGACACCCTTGCGCAACTGATCAAGGATGGCATCGAGCCTGATATGGTCGAGGCCGCCCTCAATACAACGGAGTTTCGTCTGCGAGAAAACAATACCGGCTCTTTTCCCAGGGGTATCTCGCTAATGCTTCGTTCGCTGATGACCTGGCTCCACGATGGCGACCCCGTGGCTCCTTTAGCCTTTGAAACCCCGCTGGCTGCCATCAAGGCCAAGCTGGCTGCGGATAAGGCCTACTTTGAAAAACAAATTGAGGAACATCTGCTGCAAAATACCCATCGAGTCACGGTTATTCTTGAACCCGACCCTACACTGGCGCATCGTCAAGAGGCCGATGAAGCGGAGAGGCTGGCTAAAGCTAAAGCAGCGATGACCGAAGCAGAGCTACAGGCAGTAATTGACAAGGCTCACAAACTCAAGCTGATGCAGGAAACCCCGGACTCACCGGAGGCTCTGGCTACCATCCCCAGCCTGACCAAGGATGATTTGGCCAAGGAAATCAAGCGTATTCCCTTGGCTGTCTCAGAAGAAGATGGGTGTCAAATTTTCTATCACGACCTCTTTACCAATGGCATTGTTTATCTGGATGTTGGCTTTAATCTGCACACGGTGCCCCAGGAATTGCTTCCTTATGTATCGCTCTTTAGCCAGGCTTTGTTGAAAATCGGCACCGAAACCGAGGATTTTGTCAAGCTTTCCCAAAGAATCGGGCGAAAAACAGGCGGTATTTGGCCCTCGACCTTCACCTCTATTATGCACCAAAGCGACGATGGTACAGCCTGGCTCTTTCTGCGGGGTAAAACCACCGTTAGCCAGACAGGTGATTTGCTGGATATTCTCCACGATGTGTTGCTGACGGTGAAGCTGGACAATCAAGCCCGATTTAAGCAGATGGTTCTTGAAGCCAAGGCCGGGTTAGAGGCTAGCCTGATACCCGGCGGGCATGGTATTGTGGACACCCGTCTGCGGGCCAATTTC
>Ga0210124_1000570_pt1 | contig 18247 bp, 21 predicted proteins | sample Muzzi_PWC_D2_FD_185554 | JGI IMG/M metagenome (GOLD analysis project Ga0210124, IMG submission 185554) | Wetland microbial communities from San Francisco Bay, California, USA, that impact long-term carbon sequestration - Muzzi_PWC_D2 (SPAdes) | ecosystem: Environmental > Aquatic > Marine >... | reverse complement strand
TGTGGCTAGACTCATTCACCGCTAATCATACCACGATGCGCCTGTCCGAACGCCGGGTACGCGAAGCGGTCGAGTATGAGGCGGAGATGCTGGCTGTTTGCTGCCCCTTCGAGGTCTCTCGCTTTGAAGACGCCGCTAAATCCACAGGAAATGACCATCTGGAAGTACCCGATATTTTGGAACTTATCGATCTGTCCATACGTGGTTCTTCAACAAATGGAACAAATGGAGCTAAGTGATGAATATTGTTGTTGCGATTAAACAAATTCCCAGTCTGATTGACGAACTTGAACTCAACGGGGCTGGCACAGACCTGGACTTCGACGAGGTTGATTTCACCCTCAACGAGTTTGATGAACATTCCATAGAGCAAGCCGTCTTGATTAAAGAGGCTAGCGGCGGAACTGTAACTGTAGTAGGTGTAGATTTGATAGAGGAACTGGACAACATCCTGCATACTGCTCTGGCTAAGGGGGCTGATAAGGTGGTTAAAATAGTGGGTGATTTTGAGCCGGGGATGGCTTCTCACACACAGGCCTGGTTGTTAGCCAACGCCATCAAAGATATGGCACCCGATATCGTTCTGGCCGGGGTGCAAGCAGCCGATGACCGCGACGGTCAGATTGGCCCAATGCTGGCAGCCCATCTAGATGTGCCCTACATCGGGGTGGTTGCCGATGTGGCCGCGACTGATAGTAGGACAGCTACCGTTAAGAAGGAGTATTCTGGTGGCGTAATGGCCGAGTTTGAAGTCAGCCTGCCAATGGTGGTTGGTGTCCAAGCAGCCAGCCAGCCACCGCGTTATGCCCCGGTCAGTAAAATCAGACAGATGGCAAAAACGGCCGAAATTGAAGAGATTGAGGTGGACGATGACGGGCCGGGAGCTGGTTCAACGGTGCGTAAGATGTCGCCACCTGTTTCAGCCGGTCATGCCGAAATGATTGAGGGCGACTCTGAAGAGGTGGCCGAAAAGATTATCGAAATTATTAGGGAGCGTGGACTATTATGATTTTGGATTTACGATTTACGATTTACGATTGAACTAGCAAAGTAAATCCAAAATCTGAAATCTGAAATCTAAAATCGTGTGGAGGTTTTATGAGTAACGATATTCTTGTTATTACAGAACATTTGGATGGCAAAATGGCCGACATATCCTACGAAATGGTCGGTAAAGCAAAGGAGTTAGCTGCGGCTATGGGAGGTCAAGCGATAGCCGTAACCTTGGGTAGTGGCGCGGCTCCATTAGCCGAGTCTACTGCTGCTGATGCTGCGATTTATGTCGATGACCCAGCCTTAGCTGAATTCAATCCCGAAGCTTATGGTAAGGTAATCGTTGCCTTAGTCCAAGAGAAGATTCCTAAAATGACCATGTTTGGCAATACCTCAATGGGTATGGATTTGGCGGCCTGGTTGTCGGTCAAGATTGGGCAAACCTGTCTGGCTTATGTCAATGATTTGGGGGTTGAGGATGGCAAGGTGGTCGCCACTAGCCAAATCTATGGCGGAAAGATGGCGGCCAAAGCCGAAGCTGAAGGTGGCAGTGTCGTTGTTGGCGTTCTGGCCGGGGCTTTTCCGGCTGATGCCGGTCAAGGAAGTACAGCCGCCGAACAAATCGGTTCGCCAGTTTCGTTGGATGGTCTAAAAACCAAATTCGTCAAGATGATCAGACCCGAAGGGGGTGATATTGACATCACCGCCCAGGATAAATTGGTTGCCGTTGGGCGAGGAATTGGTAGCCAGGACAACATCGAGCTGGTTGAGGAGTTGGCCGAGGCACTGGAGGCAGCAGTTGCCGCCTCGCGTCCGATTACTGATGCTGGCTGGTTGCCAAAAACGCGCCAGGTTGGTAAGTCGGGGGTGGCCGTCAAACCCAAGCTGTATTTGATGCTCGGAATTTCAGGAGCACCGGAACACTTAGAAGGGATGAAGGACGCCGAACTTATCATTGCCATCAATACTGATGCAGGCGCTCCCATTTTCGATGTTGCTCACTATGGCACAACCTGTGACCTGTTCGATGTAGCCGAGGCCATGCTTGACCAATTGTAAAATGAACAATGAGACAATGAACAATATAAGGTAAGAGACGGATTCTTAATCGTCGGAGATTGTAATGGGGAGAGCGCCACAAGACATCCAGAAGCGTACATTCGATTTTGGGGTGCGGGTGGTTGAATTAGTGGATCGTATGCCCCGGACGCTATCTGGCGAGCTGCTGGCGAAGCAACTGCTTCGTTCAGGTACATCTGTTGGCGCTAATATGCAAGAAGCCGATGGGGCTGAATCAAAAAAGGACTTTATCCACAAAGTTTCGATTGCCTATAAGGAGGCTCGTGAAAGTCGTCACTGGTTGGCAACTATTCAAGCCACTATTATGAAAGAGGATACCGAGATATTTACCTTATTGAAAGAGTCTGACGAACTCGTACGCATTCTCTTCACTATCCTTAGGAATTCGCGTCAATCACGTAATCGACCACCTCATACTCAGTAGTCAATTTGTTCATTATTCATAGTTCATTAGAAGGAGGCTTTATTGCTTACACCAACTGAACAAATTATCTTTATCTTTATGCTTTTGGGTGTGGGAGGGCTGACAGCATACCTTTTTTATAGTATCTACAAAATCATCAGTAGCGGGAGAGCCGCGCCGCCACTGTCTAACTTGGTCCCCAAATTTATCACGGCTTTTGTCGATGTCCTCTTACAGAAGCCGATGTTCCGCACCCGCCCTATATTGAGTACCTTTCATGCTTTTATCTTTTTTGGCTTTAGCTTCTACTTTCTGGTCAATGTGACCGATGTACTGGAAGGCTTTGTACCGGGCTTTGAACTGATTTACGGTGGCAGAGGTCTGGTAGAAGTGACTCCCGCCTTAGCCCCACTTGTGAATTTAGGGTTGGTCAATCTGTTCAACCTCACTGCCGATATTCTGAGTGTTCTCACCTTGCTGGGGATGGTTGTCTTTTTAATTCGGCGCTTCAGGGGCCAGGATAAAAGACTCAGATTCAATGAGAGCGTACTACTACACCCAAAAGTAAAAAAGAGTTGGATTTTTATAGACTCGACCATTGTGGGTGTCTTTATCCTAATCCATGTCGGTTCTCGTTTCACCGGGCAGGCGCTTCGTTTGGCCGAAGCCGGTCAATCCGACCTATTTATGCCGTTTGCCAGCCTGTATGCCAATCTATTCACCGGCCTATCAGAAGCCGCCTCTACAGGAAGCATTCACCTTAGCTGGTGGCTGGCTATCGGCTTGATTCTGCTGTTTCTACCCTATTTTGCGCGAAGCAAACATATTCATTTGATGGTCGCGCCGATCAATATTGCGCTGGGTAAGCAAAATGCCCGAGGCACACTTGACCCATCCGTGCCAGCAGAAGCTCCACCGGAGGTTGAACCAGGGGCCAAAGTAATCCAAGACCTGGCCTGGCCTCGCCTGCTCGATAGTTATGCCTGTATTATGTGCAACCGCTGTAACGATGTTTGCCCGGCTCACAGCCAGGGGTCATCACTATCGCCCGCGGCAATTGAAATCAACAAGCGCTACCTGTTCAACGAAGATTTCTTTACTCTGGCTGGTGGCGCTATTTCACAGAAACCGTTAACCGAGCATGTCATCAGCCCGGAGGCGGTCTGGTCTTGCACCACGTGTTATGCCTGTGTCCGCGTCTGCCCGGTTGGCAACGAGCCAATGGCTGATATTATCGACATCCGCCGCCGGATGATTAATGATGGCGATGAGATTGACACAGGTATTCAATCCGCTCTGGAATCGCTGGGTAAAAATGGCAATTGGTTTAATAAGGGGTCCCGAGCGCGGGCTAAATGGGCCAAGGACCTTGATTTTAAGATCAAGGATGTAACCAAAGAGTCGGCCGAATATCTCTGGTTTGTCGGAGACACGGCCTCGTTTGATGCCAGAGTGACCCCTCTGACCCAAACCGTAGCCAAAGTTCTACAGCAGGCAGGCGTTGATTACGGTATTCTTTACAAAGAGGAAAAAAACTCCGGCAATGATGTCCGACGTGTCGGGGAAGAGGGTCTGTTTGAGATGTTAGTCGAGGATAATCTGGCTGCTTTTGGCAAGAGCCAGTTTCAACAGATTATGACCACCGACCCTCACTCGCTCAATGCCTTGCGCAATGAATATCCTCAGTACGGTGGGATGTGGCGCGTACACCATTATAGCAGTATACTACTGGAGTTGTTCGAATCTGGACGACTTCAGGTCAAAAACAAATTAGGGCACTATCGAGCTACTTATCACGATCCATGTTATCTGGGGCGTTACAACCGCGGCTATGAAGCACCTCGCAAGCTGTTGGAATTGTTGGGTGTACAATTTACCGAGATGCCGCGCAACAAGGAGAATTCCTATTGCTGTGGTGCAGGTGGCGGCCAAATCTGGTTAGGCACAACGCCTGAAGGAGAGCGTCCCGCCGAAAATCGTATTCGAGAGGCGTTATCAACGTTGAGTGTTTCAACGAATGGAGCCGGCCCAACACCGGAAAAGGTACTCTTTGTCGTTGCCTGCCCCAAAGATGTGGTGATGTATACGGATGCGGTGAAAACAACCGGCAACGAAGACAAGATCGAAGTACGGGATATTATTCAACTGGTCGAGGAAGCCATTGGTGGAGCGGAGGCACAAATTCAAGCCGTAGAGGAATCATCATCTGAGTTGAAGGTGGCGGCTTGAGCGCTCCAACACCGGCGGACGACGATTTCATCGGCGCCATTGCCGGTGGTCTGGCGGGCCGATTACGCTCGCTGGTTGCTGTTTTGGACCGGCTTGACCGCCTGGAATCTGGTAGCGGTAGCTGGTTATCTACCTTTGATAACGACGAACTTCCTGAGGCGGCTACCGAACTGACTCTGCGTACCCTACGTACCGTGGCCGATCCAAATAACTTTGCCCTTTTGAGCGCCTTAGCGACCAGTGACTCGCGCTCTATCGGCCAATTGATGGAAATTACTGGATTTGGACGACTGGCGCTGTCGGAGCAGTTAAATGACCTGGTACAGGTGGGTTTGGCTACGCGGTTAATTGATACGGATCACGCCCAGATTACGACTGCCGGGGCGAGTATGGTTCGCCTGATCGAGATATTAGGTGCTGAAGCAGCCAGGCTGTATAGCAAACAATAACCTGTGGTGAACAAAGATAACTGACTACTGGCTACCGATTATTGATTACTGACCAATGGAAATGAAGTGTCCTTATTGCGATGCGGTTGGTGGCTTGACGGCGACCCACCGTCATATGGTTGATACCCATCTGGAGATGGTTACTACCGAACAGGATGAAGCCGCCAGCCAAATGCGCTATATCGTGGCCTGTCCCTTTTGCGAGGACCGATACGAACGCCAGGTTAATCCTCGTGGTCGCAATCCGCGCTTTCTGGCAGAGTTCAAAACCGAGATTGCAATGGTTGCCTTCGACCAAATGTTATACCATATATTGGAGCAACACCCGGAAAACGTGGGGGTTGATCCGGCTGAATTGGGGAAGGCAAACTGAAGGAAATCGAAACCCTCTTTGTGTGCTGATGAGGGTTCCTAAATTCCTAATTTTTATAAGGAGTGACATGTTATGGCTAATGCTAACAACTGCAATGTGCCAGAAGAATTAATGTACTGGGTCAAAGAACATGTTTGGGTGCGTCTCGAAGACGACGGCACAATTACTGTCGGCATGACTGATGCTGCCCAACATCTGGGGGGAAGTTTTGTAAACGCTTCGCCAAAAGCATCCGGAAGAAAGGTCAAAAAGGGTAAGAGTGCCGGTGTCGCTGAAAGCGGCAAGTGGGTTGGCCCAATCAAGTCGCCGGTGAATGGTGAAATCGTGGCCGCAAATGAGGCTGTTGTGGCAAACCCCAAGCTTTTGAACGAGGATCCATATGGGGAAGGCTGGTTTGTCCGGGTGCAGCCCTCCGATTGGGAGACCGATAAAGTTGGCCTAGTGACTGGCTCTCAAGCCGTGGCCGATTACGAGGCATTTCTAAAAGCGGAAGGCATAGATTGCGGCGCTTAACAATGAATAATGAACAATGAATAAATTGCTTAGTGTGCCTTGTTTTTGTTCATTGATAATTGTTCATTACTAATTGACTTATGGCTATTTATTACGGTTGCGATATTCTCGAAGATTTATTTTACCATCCCGAATATGACTCGTGGGTTCGTTTTGAAGCGGACGACAAAGCTTTTTTGGGAATGACCGATATTGCTCAGACGGCTGCTGGTAAATTATTATTTGTGCAGTTTAAACCGGTCGGCAAAAAGGTTAAGGCGGGACGAAGTGGGGCCACGATTGAGAGTGCTAAATGGATTGGCCCGTTTCGGGTGCCGTTTGATGTCGAAATTCTGGCGACAAACGAGGTTTCATTCAATAAAGATATTCTGATTGCCAACAGAGATCCTTATGGTGAGGGATGGCTACTCAAAGTTCGAGTGTTGCAGCCGAAAACGGCCCGCAACAGCTTAATCACCGGCGCTGAAGCAGTTGCCCACTTTCAGCAACGAGTTGATGATAATAACATTCGCTGCTTTCGCTGTGCGGATGATCCTGTGCCTATGGGGACGGGTTAGAGAGTTAGAGTAGACTGGAAAAAGTAAAACACATTTATACTCGAACCACAATCAAGGTGCCCTTCTAACACCTCTTAAATTTCTGGTAGTGGGCTAATGGTAAGCGATAGTTAATTATCACTTGCTGTGTTACCATCACCAAATTCTCAATTACCGAAAGGTTATTTTACTATGGATACAATTCGCGTACTTGATTTGGGGCTGGTTTCACCCCTACGTTCGCAAGCCATTTTTCATGGGGTAGCCCATGCCATGACCCCCGAAACACCAAATACCATTGTTTTAGTTGGTCCAACCGATCCCTATGTGTGTATTGGCTATCATCAAGAATTGGAAAAAGAAGTTGATGTAGAGTATTGCCGCCAACACAGTTTGCCAATTTACCGGCGTGAGATTGGCGGTGGGGCAGTCTACTTGGATAAAGGGCAAGTATTTACCCAGTGGATATTTCAACGCAGCCACTTACCACTCAGCCTAAAAGAACGTTTTGCCCTATATATTGAGCCTTTAGTCAATGCCTATCATGCCTTAGGTATCAACGCCTCACTCCGCCCGATCAATGACGTCCATGTCGACGGCAAAAAAATCGGTGGCACGGGCGCAGCTCAAATGGGTGAAGCTGAAGTTGTGGTTGGTAGCTTGATGTTTGATTTTAACTTCGAGTTGATGGCTAGGGTTCTGAAGGTCTCTTCTGAAAAGATGCGTGACAAAATACACCAATCGCTCAACGAATATATGACAACAATGACCCGTGAGCTTGATCACACCCCAGATTATGAGATGGTCAAACAAGAATACCTGCAACAATGTGCCAAAACCTTGAATGTCACCCTTGAAATGGATGAACCAACCCCAGCCGAATTGGCGATGACTGAGGAAATAGAGGCTCGTTTTACCTCTGATGAGTGGTTATACCACAAAGGTGGTTTGCGGCAAACGGGTGTGGTAAAAATCCATGCTGATGTTTATTTAGTTGAAGTAGCGCACAAAGCGCCTGGCGGGCTGATTCGGGCTACGGCTCGTTTACATAAAGAACGCATCGATGATTTGACGCTCTCAGGAGATTTTACAATACTACCGGCTTTTGCCGTTGGTGCGTTGGAACAAGCCCTACGCGGCGTAATATTAGAACAGGAGGCGGTTCGGGCATGCGTAACCGAATTTTACCGTAGCCTCTCGGTTCAGTCGCCTGGGGTGGAGGTAGATGATTGGGTAACAACGGTGCTGGCTCTTAAAAATCAAGCTCCTCATTCATGATGCGGACTTTTTTCTGATAATGCTCACCTTGGCCGACTACCAGCGTTACACAACCCTTTTCAAGGTGGACCGGGATTTTATCCGAGATAATATAGCCGTTTGTGAAGCCTTAGTGATTGAGGCACTTGATGTTCATGCCCAACGTCATCTCTGGCGAGGTGAATTGCCTGTTTATCCAGCAATGACGACTCCTCAAAAAAATGGGGGCTGGGGCCATTTAATGCCCCTGTGGTTTAAATCCCACGAGCGGCCCATTCCTTATTATGCCTTGACCAATTGGGGTTTATTTGCCTTGGTTTATGCCCACAGCTTTGGCCCTTCGGACGAAGCTGGACAACTGGTGCAGCAGGTTTTTACCGTGGAAAATCTCGTCCGCGTGGTGGTTGGGACCAATTTGCAACTGCCTTTCTTACCTACCACTCAGGGACGCGGACGTTTTTTTCGAAACGGTATGCTGCCGTTTTTATTATCTATTCTCTGGTTAGATGAGGGAACACGCCAGGCTTGGCTTCGCCTTCATGAGCTAGGGTCGCAGCGTTTTGTCGAAGAACAACGTCTGGCCTCTTGTGAAGACCTCAATGCGGAATTGACCGAGTTGGAATATTCTATCTTTAGCCGGTTAGAACGCAATAATGTGACTACAGATGAGGCGGTTGCTGAGTTGCTTGAGGATGGCTCAACCGGCTCGACTGAGTCTCCATCGCTCTTGAGTCTTTACCAGGCGATGTTCGGCGCTATATGTCTTGGTATCACTGCCTTGGCCAGCCACTACTCTGACAAGCCGCTCGAAGCCTGGCGCGAGTGGATATTAACCGAAATCACCATGCCCTATCGGATGCCCGATTATGGAATCGAAGCCATAGAAAAAGTAATTCACAATGAATGATGAGACAGTGAACAATGAAACAATGAGACAATGAATAATAGCTGGCTGGTAATTTGTTCATTGTTCATTGCTAACAGAGTGCCCTTTGGGTATTGTTCATTGATAACTAACAAATGTCTGATACATTTCTAAATACAACGGCGACTATAACAACCGAATTAAACAGCCAGCAGCGTGACCGAGAAAAATTAGCCCTTCTAGCGCGTGGGTTGCGCTGGCATCGCTCCTTTGATGCTGATGATATGGCAGCCTTAAGAGCATTGAGTGGGGTTGTGCAACACAAGCGAGGCGCGGGGTGTTGGGACGTTGAACAAGCTATTCTGGAAATTCTATGTGAGCGAGCCGGAGTCGAGCACATTCCCTTTTTGATTGAAACATTTCGCCGCAAGAGTCCCGGCAAACACGGTAATGACCGTCGCCGGTTGGCTTTGCAAGCCCTCAGCGGTGTCGCGGCCCGCACCGGGCACGAAGAGGCCTTGCTGGTCTTAGAAGAGGGGCTGGTGCATCACAAAAAGGATACCCGTGGTTGGACGATTGGCTTTCTGTTGGATACCTATAATTATCTCAACCGTCCTCTCTCTCAAACCGCGATTGACCGCTTGCACTTTTTGATAGACAACGATGTAAGCGCCGACGTTAGGGTGGAAGCGGTGATGGCTCTGGCCAGTCTGGGATTGGCCGATCAGGAAACAGTAGACTCAGTGATAGCCATAGCCCAGAGGGGATTAAACGACACGGGGGAAAATGACCAACCTGGATGAATTTCACGAAAGGCGTTTTCTTGGTGTCCTTAAGGCGATGGTGGAGGTATTGCGCCAGTATGATGTCGATAAATGGGCCAATTGGTTTGAGGGGGATTTGAGGGATTATTTGGCGGCGCAAGGCCCTCCCCGGCAAATCGCCCGCCAAAAGGCTGTCCTGGAGCACGTACTCATGGCCTTTGGCGGCATGAGTTCCTTTACCCAATTGCAGTTGACGGATGAAGCTGGCGAACCCTTACCAGAGGCAAACGAACGGTTGCAATTCCTCTCCGAGCAACTATGGGCTGCTTCCAGGGGGGTACAGGGAACTCTGATGTCAGCCAATGGTTGACTGAGAAATAATATAGAGTCTCAATGAGCATAAACGTTCCGTATAATATCCGTAAACGTATCCTAGATATTTATAAAGCCTACTACCAGACTGATTTGGCGGGTCTGGTAATATTTGATCCAACACCAGTGGATGAAAATTTCCCGCATGGCGAGATCAACATTTTGTTAGTACTCCATTCGGCCTCATTGCAAGAGCAAGACCGATACGATAAAGTGGGCGAAACATTGATAAAACATCTGGTGCCAGACGAAAATATGATGTGTCGTATCCAGACCATAGATGAACTCAAGACTCTGGCCGAGCTAAAGATGCCCTTGCTAGAAATTTATCTGAAGCATGCCCTTATTATCTACGATGCCGAGGGTGCTTTACACGCATTACAAGCCGATTTGTGATTTCATGGCAATACACAACAAACGCCTTACACATTATGTACTCAATGGAGGCCTTTAATGACAGTTGGGTCAACAGACCAAATTTCAGAAAGCTATCATAATTTACCAATTACCTGGCGGTTTGAGAGGATTTATGCCCACCCAACTCATTATCTACTCTGATTTTCTTTGACCCTTCTGCTATGTCGGCCAGGCACGGGTCGAACGGTTGCAAGAAGAGTACTCTATACAGGTGGAGTGGCGTGGGATAGAAATTCATCCAGAGGTTCCGCCGGAGGGGCTGGAGTGGCCGCCGTATCTTCGGGCACGCTTTGGGGGAATGTCTGACATGCTGCGTGAGGAAGCCCGACGGGCAGGATTGGAAATGGTGGTCCCGGAAATCATCCCCAAATCTCGGCGTGCCCTGGAAGCGGCTGAGTATGCCCGCGAACAGGGACACCATGAAACGTTCCACAAAATAGTTTTTCGTAAGTTTTATGGGGAAGGGCAGAATTTGAGTAATTGGAGCGTCTTACACGCGGCAGCCGAAGAAGTTGGTCTAGATGCAACAGCAATGCAACAAAAAACCGAAAGCGGCCAATATGCCTCTATCATCGACAGGCGTATCGCTGAACTCAGGACCCTGGGCGCGAGTGGTGTACCGCTTTATATTTTTGATGGTAAGTATGCTGTTATTGGCCTCCAACCCTATGATGCTTTCCAGGAGGTGATGGAGCATATAGAGGCGGATAACGCCAAAGTAGAATGACAGTGACATCGTCCATCCGGTTATTGAATTTGGGAGTGGTCGACTCCTGGCAAACACAAGCTATTTACCACGCTCTGGCCGAAATGATGACAGCCGAGTCGCCTGATACCATCATTATCTGCCAGCCCCAATCCCCCTACCTATATCTCGGATATCACCAAATTTATGAAAACACCTTTGACCGAGCCAGATGTGAACAGCGAAATTTGCCGGTCTTTCGCCGTCGCGTAGGAGGTGGGGCACATATTTAGATATAAACCAATTGTTCTGCCAATGTGTTTTTCATCATAGCCGCATCTGAGGATGCTGGCTCCTCGAAAGTTTAGAAAGTTAATTTTGGATCAGTAATTGCCGATTCTGCGCCAAAGTACCCCATTTGGGGGACGATTCTATAAGATGTCTCTGCTAAAATTATTAAGTAGGGGTAGTAGAGTTTTGATTGCAAGGAGGCGATCTAACTGATGGACGGCTTTTTTCCTAACGCGACCACATCTCATTGGATTGGTAGCGCTGGCTTTGTCCTGACAACCTGGTTGGGAGCCTACCTGGCTTCACATGTGCCTCGCAGTGTACCGTCTCGCTTGGCAATCCTCAGTCTTTTCACCTTATCGGGATATTTCTTGCATGTTATCCTGTGCCTTTTCCTTCCCGCCGATCAAATTGGTCATATTTGGCGACGATTCATGGGCTGGCTCGCCCTGTTGCCCTTACCGCTCTGGTTACACCTGACCTCTGCCCTTTTAACCCCAAAACAGCGCGTCTATCAGCAATTTCTCATCTGGCCGGTCTACCTTGTAGCCGGTTGGCTAAGTGTTATATGGATATTTGGCGCATGGAATTTCTCTCGAAATACCCTGTTGCCTCCAGGCTTAATTTGGCCGGTTGCAATATTTGTAACCGTTGTGGGCATGATGACTTTGGTCAATATCTGGAAATTGTGGCGCTACGCCGCCGATGTTACGCTTCAATCACGCTATACCCTGCTAGGTTTTGTGGTGTTTTTTTTCATGGCCTGGATTCTTTATTGGCCAATAACCGTCAATTGGCTCAAGGTGCCCTGGTCCTCATCTACAGGGCTGGCTATCGGCGATAGTTTGCCTTTAGCCGGGGCGCTTATATTAGCGTATACCGTCGCCTACCATAGCGCCTTTATGGCTGGTCGCTGGGTTAAGCGAGATTTTTTCTTTCATGCTGTGACTGTGGGGGCGATTGCGGGGTTATATATCTTAACCTTATGGGGCGCGTATACCATAACCAGTATTTTCGGCTTCGATACATTACCTCTCACTTTAATTGCTGTGGTAGGTTTGTCGCTCCTGACCCATTTTTTAGCCCAACAGATTCGAGGTTTGTGGGACAGTATCTTCTTTAAACATCTCCAAATATCACCGGGCGAAATGAGTGGCTTGGTACGCGCCACCCGTCTATCCGAGGGGGGGCGGCTGGAAAGACAGATGGGAAGACTTGTTAATCGTCTTAGAGATCTTTCAGGGGCTTCTATTGTCTGTGTTGCCTTACGTGAGGGGGGGCAATGGGTGGTCAAAGCCTCGACCAGCCAGGAGCGTATCGGTCAGACCATACCCCTTACGGAAATATCAAATGGCTCAGGACCAACATCAGACCTCAATGTAATTCTGAGTAACCATAAAGAAAATGGGCATAATTTGGATTGCCTGGTTTTGGCCGAACCAATTCGAATTGACGATCAAACGGCTGGCTATCTCTTGCTAGGCGAGCGAGGGGTCGGGGAAGGCTATAATCGAGAAGAACGGGTCTGGATTTCGGCGTTAGCCACCCATCTTGGCACGGCTCTGGAACAGGCTCGTCGCCGGGAGGAAAATGCCCAATTGATTGCTGACCTCAAGGCCGAAGCAAAAGCGTTGGCTGACCGAGAAGAAAAGATTGAACGTGATTTTGAGACCGTCTTATCAAGACCACCACACCACATTGATGCCCAGGAATTGCGTGAGGCCGTCTATGCTTACAAACAGCCCGACCAATTGGCCGCGATTTTGGCTCGTAAAGAGAGCACCTTGATTGGACTGCCTCATGTGGCTAAAAGTAATGGCGCGGCGGCCCTAACCCTACAACAGCAACTCACTACCGCCCTGAATGCCATTGCGCCTGATGTGTTACCCTCCCTTGAAGCGCTTCGGAATCGAGCTATACGGTCCAAACGCCGCCGCCATCTTCCGACCCCGGTCGCCAATTATCATACTCTGCGATTGGCTATGGAGGGTCACACCCACGAGACTATTGCCGAAATGCTCGAAGTTTCGCCCCGGCAAGTACGTAACTATCTTGATCGAGCCATAAATTCACTAAAGACTTGCCTGGAACAACAAATTGCCCCCCAATAGAGCAAAAGTGCCGCAAAATTTCCTGGACAGTCCCCTACTTTTGGCTTATCCTTTTCATTAAAAGGGATATTTAGGTCAATTAGGCTAAAAACCCTTATTGAGATGATTCTTTAGCCACTCTATTGACTCATCAAAACCTGTATCTATCTAATGCAAAGGAGAAGATGTACCAATGAAGATTTTATTACGCTGTATGATTGTTTTAGCCATGTTGCTGGTAGTTAGTTGTGCTACCCAGGAGGCCCCCCAAGCCCCGGCTGAGAAACCGGCTGAAGAGGCCGTCGAGGCGCCAGCCGAAAAAGTTGAGGAGGCTGTTGAGGAAGAGGCCGTGGCCGAACCTGAACCTACCGAAGAGGTGATGGAAGAAGAGGCAGCGGCTGAACCTGAACCTACTGAAGAGGTGATGGAAGAAGAGGCTGCTGCTGAGACCTCTGAAGAAGAAGCGATGGACGCGCCAGGTGATGTGTTAGACAAGGTATTTTACGGAGACACGTGGACGTGGCCGTATGAGCCGGATATGCTGGCGAATATGAGTCGGGGACGCTTCTTTGTGCCGGTGCAGGATGAGGACAAAATAGTGATGATAGACCCGGATGCGGAAGGGTATGGCTTAGAGTATGTGAGTACAGACTTTGTGCAGCCACATCATCCGTGGATGGCGCCTGGGATGAGGTATGATGTGATCAACTTCCAGTCGGAAGGGAAGGGAGATCACGATGCGATGGCAATTCAAGACACGCAGACAGGTGAGATCATCAAATATATACATACGGGGAACAACGATCCATTCCATATGGCGTTCAGTCCGACGGAGAACATCCTGGTGACAGCAGACCTGGATACGGCAGCGGGTCGGGTACATATCTTTGATACGGAGACGTGGGAAGAGATAGGACAGGTAGAAACGACAGGATTACGGACGCGAGACATCACGATCACGCACGATGGGAAGTATGCCTTCATCGGGCACAATGAATTCAAACCGGACGAGGGAGTAATGGGAGCAGTGGATGTGTTAGACATCCACAACCAGGAGATAGTGGGGTCGTTTGGAGAAGGCCGGTGTCGGTCTGGGAAGATGACGAATGCGGGAGATTTGGTATTTTACAGTTGTGACAAGGCAGATCAGGTGGTGGTGATAGATACGGCGACGTTGCAAGAGGTAAAGCGGATAGAGGCTCCGGCGGGGTCAGGACCATTCAACATCAGTTTTCGACCGGATGACAAGTATGCTTATGTAGGGTTGAGTGGGTCAGACCAGTTGGGAATTATAGATGTAGAGCAGTTAGAGTTTGTGAAGGAGTTAGACAGTGGGACGAAGACGAACTCGACGTATATACATCCGTATGCACCGTTAGCCGTGACGACCAATGATGGGAGTGACACGCACGTATCGATAGTAGATACAGAGAACAATGAGATCATCGACAAGATAGAGGTTGGGAGTAAGAGTTCGCACAATGCACAATGGTCGCCAGATGGACGCTGGATGATTGTCACCAATCGAGGGGGTGACACTGTAACTCTCCTAACCTACAATGATGAGACGGGCAAGATTGAGTGGGTAGATGACATTGTAGTAGGATTTGGGGCGAATGGAGTTCATTGGGCACCCTACTTCTGTGGGGTTGAGGAATTGACCCCAGAGAATGTCGCCAGTGTAGAAAACTTGCCCTCCATTGATGGCAATGGTACTTGCGGCACGCTTGCGGGCTCGTAATCATCCTAGCATATGCTAACAGTGATGATTAAGGATTGTTGAGCAGTTGTTGTTTTTAACAATTGGTTCCCAAACTCTGATTTGGGAACCAATTGTATTGCCAAAAGTATAAAAAGTTTATGAGAGTAGATTTTTAAATGAAGCAAAGAAAGGAGTCACTTAGGATGAAAAGAGAAGTTTTAACCCGACGAGGGTTTCTGAAAGCAACGATGGTAGGCCTGGGGAGTGTGGCCCTGGCAACCCTACGCTTGCCCGACCGGGCCTTGGCTGAAGATCCGGCCTCGGTCTTTAATATGCTCGATGATACCAGCCTGCCTGAAGAGTTGCGATTAGAACACACCATGGAAGTGCGATTGCCACTTATCGCCCAGGATGGAGCCAACGTGCCTATCATTATTGGAATGACGCATCCTATGGAACCTGATCACTACATCAAGAGCTTCCGCATTGTTGGCTTTAATGATCCGATTGTGAACAAAGGGGTCTATGAATTTTCTCCGGCTAATGGCGAAGCCTATCTCTCCACTCAAATGCGGATGGATGGTGGAGATACCGGGGTGTATGTAATCTGTGAGTGTTCACAACACGGCAAGTGGGTTTCTTATCATAGCTTCAAAGTTAGTTTAGGTGGATGTTAGGGGAGGTTCATGATGGCAGATTTTGACGTAAAAATTCGATTACCAAGAGAGTTTCAGCAGGGAGACATCATCGAGGTTAAGCTCAAGATAAAACACCCATCCAAAACGGGCTTACAAGTGGTTGAGGATGCAGCCACAAGCTACGAACGATTTATTCGTAACCAACCGGCCGAGTATGTCAGGCAGGTTGATATTTTTTATGACGATGAGCCGGTAAGTGTGTTTAAGATGAATGCGGCCTCCGCCGATGACCCGCTCATTATTTTCAAGCTGAAGGTGGATAAGGCAGCCCCCCTACGAATACTCGTCGAAGATCACCGGCGAGAGACGGTTGAAGTGACGGAAGATATTCAATTTACTTAAATTTCAACCTTTTAGGGCACCATTTGGAAAATCAAAATAACCAGAAATAGGGTGAATCTAGGATAAAGGTCATCATTGATAGAAAATTTATCCATATTTTCCCCCTGCCTATGAGGATAAGAAATCCGGCTCTAATATTTGCTCAAGACCAATGATTTTTTGCTATACACCTTTTCTTATGAGCCAAGATGCGTTTTTGGCTCGTTACGAAACTCCAGTTTCGTAACGTCGATATTGTTTACACACTTTTACTTTAGAAATTCTTATTGAGGAGGAGATTCTCTGATGAAATTGCTATTAACCAATAGGCAACAGAGCCTGATTTTTGTTTTAATTCTAACCTTAATGGCTCTGTTAGCCGCTTGCGGTGGAGGTAATGCTGTGCCGGTGCCAGCCGATGATGAGCCGGTAGCCGCTGAAGATGCAGCTTCCTCTGACGATACGGCCTCGAGCGAGGACACAGCTTCAACGGAGGATGCAGCTTCATCAGAGACTGCGGTAGTGGGCGTAGCTAACGCACCGGGCGCTGATACTGCCGGTGGTCAATTATTCATCAACCGCTGTGCCAAATGTCATGGACTTAAGGGATTGGGTGATGGCCCCTCGGTAGGAAGTTTGAGTACCCAATCGGGAATGAACCTCATCTCTGAGGACCTGCAAGCCAAAAGCGATGAGGAGATTCTGGCGACAATCTCACAAGGTAAAGGCTCAGAGATGCCACCATGGGGTCTGATTCTAACGCTGGAAGAACGAGAGGAACTCGTGAAACATATCCGTGCGCTGGGCGAATAGTAATCCGTTATTAAACGGTTACTGATAACCGAACTTTTATCAGGAGGTATAAGAAAGAGATAATGTCTTTGCGCGAAAAACTTGGAGAAGATTATGCAACTGTTTTTAAGAAAGCCTGGCCAGCATGGGTGGGTGGGCTTTCGATAGGTTTTTTGAATGTCTTTTTGTTTACCTTTGATCGACCTTGGTCTACGCTAGATGGGGTTCTCAATTGGGGGGGGTGGCTATTGGGTAATACCGTAAATCTGGTAACCCCCGCAGACCTCTCGCCCCTTTTGCGATTTGGGTCGGTAATTAATATTGGCCTCTTGGTCGGAGCCTTCTTTTCGGCTCTGGTGGCCGGTCAATTTGGTATCCGTATTGGCCCAAACCGGGAGCTATTCAAAGGGCTAGTTGGCGGTTTGCTCATTGGTACGGGCGCTGCCTTGGTCAGAGGCTGTAACATTGGTGGCTTTTTTAGCGGAACCAGTGCTTTGGGACTACACGGATTGGGAATGGCAGTCGGATTAGCCATTGGCGCGTTTATTGGAGCCAGACTGACGGTTTGGGAGATGGAAAATATGACCCCCCCAAAGATTACCTCATCGAAACGGTATTCAACGTTGTTGGCCAATGCTAAAGTCCAGCCCTATGTGGGGCTTTTGGTCTTGATTGGCATCGTGGTTGGGGCTTTTATTTACCTGCAAGCGGGTCATATTAATCTAGCGATGCTTTTGCTGGGTGGAGCCGTTTTGGGTGTTGTCTCCCAACGTTCTCGTGTCTGCTTTGTTCGAGCTTTTCGTGAACCCTTCTTGACCGGGGACACCAACCACACCAAAGCCATGTTGTTAGGATTGTTGGTGAGCATCATCGGTTTTTCTATTGTGAAGTACATGGCGACGGAGTTCTGGTTTTATGATTTGCCGGACGATGGATTTATCCGACCCACCTTCTGGTTGGGCAGTCTGGTTGGTGGCATTATCTTTGGTGTGGGGATGGTGCTGGCCGGTGGTTGCGGTGGCGGGACAATCTGGCGGGTGAGCGAAGGGCATGTCAAGCTGTGGATGGCCCTCATTGGATATATCGTTTCGGCGGCATTTGTGAACCAATGGCTGCAACGGTCAGGGATGATTGATAAGCTGGGCGAGGCTGTCTTTCTACCGGATGCGGTAGGGAGCTGGACCTTGGCCATGATTATCATGTTTAGCATTTTACTTGTCTGGTATATCCTGGTCCAATGGAATGAAAGTTCTGGCAAGTTGACAGCACTGTAAGGATGGCTAAAAAATATATGCATAAAAAGAAAACCATCACTCGCCGCGAGTTTTTGACTGGAGCAGCCACAACCGCCCTGACCGGGATGGGTCTGGGAGCGTGCGCCTCGGAAGAGGCGGCCACGTCCCAGCCAACCGCACCT
>Ga0210124_1000567_pt1 | contig 18385 bp, 13 predicted proteins | sample Muzzi_PWC_D2_FD_185554 | JGI IMG/M metagenome (GOLD analysis project Ga0210124, IMG submission 185554) | Wetland microbial communities from San Francisco Bay, California, USA, that impact long-term carbon sequestration - Muzzi_PWC_D2 (SPAdes) | ecosystem: Environmental > Aquatic > Marine >... | reverse complement strand
CCAGCCTGGCCTTATTATGAGCATCTAACCAGTGATCTTATCAAGATGGACATCATCGCCAATGGTCGTCTTACCGTTATTGCCGACCCGATGTATGGTTCTGGTCGGGGCGCTTTTCGAGAAATATTGTCGCGTACCCGCACCACAATCCACGAACTGCATGGAGATTTACACCCTGGGTTTGGCGGTATTCACCCCGAACCCAACGAGAAAAATCTCAAGGCTCTCATCGCCACCGTTCAAAATGAAAATGCCCACCTGGGTCTGGCTACCGATGGTGACGCCGACCGCATCGGCGCAGTGGACGAGCAGGGCAATTATGTAGACCCTCACACCATTATGGCCCTCTCGGTACGTTATTTGGTGGAACGACGAGGCATGACCGGCGCGATTGCCAAAACAATTAGCAGCACACTCATGCTCAATCGGTTGGCAAAAAAATATGGCTTGACTATCCACGAGACGCCGGTGGGCTTTGACCTTATTGCCAAACTGATGTTGGAGGATGATATTTTACTGGGAGGTGAAGAGTCGGGGGGTATTAGCATCAAGGGGCATATCCCCGAAGGCGATGGGATTCTTATGGGCCTGTTATTAATGGAGATTGTGGCTGATGCCGGTGTTTCTCTTAGCGAATTGATTAAGGATTTACAACAGGAAGTCGGCCCGACATTTTACAAACGGGATGATATTCATCTGAAGAGTTTTGTTTCTAAAGATGAGATGGTCAGGCGGCTAGTGGATAATAGTCCCAGCGAAATTGCCGGAGAAACTGTGGTGAAAATTGATAATTATGATGGGGTGAAATATCACCTGGCCGACGATAGCTGGCTACTAATTCGTCCCTCTGGTACAGAGCCGGTCCTTCGCGTGTATGCCGAAGCCAATAGCGAAGCTGCTATTAAGGCGATGTTGCAAAAAGGTCGAGAGTTAGCCGGTTAGCAACTTACGGCAAAAATCCATAGGGATTCCGTTGTATGGTTCCCTGCCTGATTTCAAAATGAAGATGCGGTCCGGTGGAGTTGCCCGTACTACCCATTTCGCCAATCTGCTGCCCTTTGGCGACATTGGTACCTGCTTCCACATAAAAAGCTTGCAAATGGCCATACAGGGTTTGAAAACCATTACTATGATCAATGACAATCACATTACCATAACCTGTATTGTCCCAACCTGCCATAACCACATGGCCGGAGTCGGCGGCAAGAATGGGAGCGCCTAAATAACCACCTATATCTAGGCCAGGGTGATAGGCATAGTATCCTTGGGTGATTGAGCCACTGGTAGGCCAACCAAAAATACCCGAACCAACCGCGGCATCATCGGGCACAGGCCCGCTATAAGCCGATACTGTCCGAGGAACAAATGGTTTTTCTCCGCCCGGTATAACCAGCCATTCTCCGGGTTGAATGATGGGGTTTTCTGGATCCAACTCGTTGAGCGGATAATTGATGATTGCTTCTGAGTCAACTTGAAAAGTGCTGGCGATGCCATCAATGGTATCCCCGCTACCTACCTGATGATAAACACCATCAACAGGTAAAATGGTTAATTCCTGCCCCACCCACAACAAATCTGGATTGTTTTCAAGGTCTCGATTGGCCCATATGATGGTTTCAATATTTAGGCCAAACTTTTCGGCAATCCCAGAAATTGTATCGCCAGCTTCTACAATATAACTCCTGATTATTTCTTGAGCCGGTTCCGTGAGCGTTCGGTCTGGAATGATCGTGCGGGGTACGGCCCCTCGCACCAAAATATCATCTTGAGAATTGACCAACTCGGTGGGCAAGGTGAGTGAGGGGCTTTCCTCTTCAATATTCGGTTCGCCTGGTGCCGATGAAACATATTTAAGAGGGTGAACGGCGCTAATTGTTCCCCATGGTAAATCTAAGTTACGCACACCAACCGCTAAGATGACAACGACAATCATCGTGATATGAGCCAAGGTGCGATTTGTTAACCCGTTTTCGCCTGTGAGCTTTTCCGATAAATTTTTTGCACCTTGAGTGATTTGGCGAAATAAGTCTGGGCTAATGAGGGTCGCTAAACCCACGCTAATTGTGTTTTGAGCATCGCTTCTCTCTGTGGGAGAAGGCGTGTTATCGTTCGGTGTGCTTGGAGAATCTTCGCTAAAAGATGATTGCATTGTTTCTAACAGCAAATCCCTACATTCGTGGGTCAAATATAAAAGCGGTCAGCATGATAGCTGACCGCTGAGGATGTGTCAAATAAATTTTGTTAGTAAATTTCTTTATTTAGTGTTGCCAAAAACTCTTCGTTGTTATCCGTTTTGGGTAGACGTTCTAAAATCATTTCAGTGGCCTCCGAACCGCCCCCTACCGCAGTAATCATGCGCCGTAAAGTCCATACTTTGGATAGGTCGTCGGGAGGAAGCAGTAGGTCTTCGCGGCGGGTGCTGGATCGCTCAATATCAATGGCCGGGAAGAAGCGGCGTTCAGACAATTTACGGCTCAAGTGCATTTCCATATTGCCGGTCCCCTTAAACTCTTCATAAATCACATCGTCCATGCGGCTACCGGTATCAACCAGACAGGTCGCGATGATGGTTAAACTCCCCCCCTCTTCGATATTTCTGGCAGCTCCAAAGAATCGTTTGGGGGGATACAACGCCGCTGGGTCGATACCACCTGAGAGCGTTCGCCCGCTAGGGGGAACTACGAGATTATAGGCTCTAGCCAGCCGGGTAAGCGAGTCCATTAAAATCACCACATCACGCTGGCCTTCGACCAGTCTCTTGGCTTTAGCCAAGGCCATCTCTGCCACCCGGGTTTGGTCGGATTCTGGGTCATCAAAGGTGGCGGCCATAACTTCAGCATCTACAGAACGGTCCATATCGGTTACTTCTTCTGGCCTTTCGCCAATAAGAACCACCATCATATGGATATCCTGGTAATTGCTACTGATTCCGTTGGCAATTTGTTTGAGAATAGTGGTTTTTCCGGCCTTGGGGGGCGAGACAATCAGACCTCTTTGGCCGCGTCCAATAGGGGCTAAGATGTCTAAGAGGCGGGTTGACAGAATGTGTCGGCGTGTCTCTAGTTGAAGACGCTCTTGCGGGAAAATAGGCGTTAAGCGTTCAAAAGTAGGCCGTTTCTTGGCTGCTTCCGGGTCAAGCCCGTTGACAGCCTCAACCCGCAATAAGCCGTAATATTTCTCCGTATCTTTTGGCGGTCGAACTTGTCCAATAACCATGTCGCCAGTCCGAAGGCCAAAACGCCGTATCTGGCTTTGGGAAACATAGATATCATCGGGGCCGGGTAACAAATCCACGGAGCGCAGGAAACCAATGCCATCTTGTATGATTTCCAAAACTCCGCCACCAAAAATAAAACCTTGGGTCTCGGCATGATTTTTTAAGATTTGTAGCACAAGATCACTTTTCTTAAGCTTACTGTAGCCGGATATTTCGGCTTCTCTGGCTACAGTTCGCAGGTCTTCGAGTGTCTTAGATTCTAGTTCAGCCATGTTCATAGTAAAAACTCCTAATGTGACATTACTGTCTGACAATGTATCATTGTTGCAACAGTTTATAATAATGGGTTAACTCAGGCTACTACCATTTGGTTAAGCCATTCGGGATAAGCGTCAGTCGAAGGCTCAAGGCGAAGTCTGGTTTTCGGCGCAATTATATTGGATTTATGAGGAAATCAGCTTATTTTTGGGTATTTTGAGACCGTATTTAGAACAATAGAGTTTATTTCTTCATAATTCAGGCAAGGTGGCACCTTGAATTATTTTATAAAGTATAGCCAGGGGCTATAAAGTTTTAAGATTAATTTGAGCAAATCAAGAATCACACAATCTGTTGCTTTAGAAATCCAGCGATAAACATGTAGATGGGTTTATAACTTTTTGAATTCCATAAATTTTAATTTAAGTTTGTGAATGTTACAGGGTTAACTTATGTGTTAATAAGCCCAGTTAAGTGGTAATATAGGGGATGGTTTCAAATGTTATTTAATTATGCCTGTGTACTTATTTTTAAAAATCGGGTTTTTAGTTGGGGAACGGAGATAATAAAGCGCAAACTCGCGCGGAGCCCAATTTTAACACTGCACTTCGAATACATATTATAGCATCTTTAATAAATGTGGTCAATTACGCAATTCAATGTTGAAAGCATATTTTTATATCGCCGAGACATTAAAGGGAGGCCGAAATAGCCTCCCTTTGTATCTCAATTAGTTGTTAAAGTTTGCCTGCGACTAAATTGGCCAGGTCTGCTGTCCGGTTTGAGTAACCCCACTCATTATCATACCAGGTAACAACCTTGACCATATCTCCACCCAACACCTGGGTAAACTGCAAGTCTACCGAACTTGAATGTGGGTCTCCTTTGTAGTCAATAGAAACCAGTGGCTCATCCACCGCAGCCAGTATCCCTTTCAACGACCCGGCGGCTGCCTCGCGGAAGCATTGGCGCAGTTCATCCGTTGTGGTTGGCTTCTCAACTGTGGCCGTAAAGTCAACGATGGAGACGGTAGAGGTCGGAACCCGCATAGCCATTCCGTCAAATTTGCCCTGAAGGTCTGGGATAACGAGAGCCACGGCCTTGGCTGCACCAGTCGTCGTTGGGATAATGCTCAATGCGGCGGCCCGTGCCCGGCGTAAGTCTTTATGGGGTAAGTCGAGGATTCGTTGGTCATTGGTATAGGCATGGATGGTGGTCATCAAGCCTTTGACAATGCCAAAGTTATCGTGAACCACTTTGGCTGCCGGAGCCAAACAGTTCGTGGTACAAGAAGCATTGGAAAGAATATGATGTTTAGCCGGGTCATATTTATCATCATTCACACCCAAGACAATGGTCAGGTCTTCGCCTTTGGCCGGGGCACTGATAATAACCTTCTTAGCCCCAGCTTGAAGGTGCTTGCCTGCTTTATCTCCGGAAGTGAATAGGCCGGTTGACTCGATAACTATATCTATGCCCAAGTCTCCCCACGGCAAATCGGCCGGGTCACGCTCGGCCAATACTTTTAGAAGTTTGCCATCAACTTCTATTCCTCCCTCAACTGCTTTTACAGTGCCATCAAATCTACCATAATTTGAGTCATACTTAAGCAGATGGGCCATGGTGGGGATATCGCCAATATCATTAACGGCGACAACTTCCAAGCTGTCCCCGTAACCATCACGAAGCGCTTTGAACACTTGTCGGCCAATACGGCCAAATCCATTGATTCCTATTTTTGTAGTCATTTAATTTTTCCTCTCTGTAATCTCTTATCAATTTGATAAAAGGATTATCATTATCTAGTGTAGACTGCAATTTTACTGGCCGCATTATAAACAATGTAAGCCAGAGAGTCAAAGGTATATTTCTAAAGGGCCTTCTTTAATTCCCAATCAAGTTCATCCCCATACTCTTCCTGACCGGGGATAAAAAACTCAGAGAACAGACTTCGCTCTGTTCTGAGTGATTTGGCAAATTTTGTGATCAGTTTCTGGCGTTCCTCGCGCCATTTCTTGGTGAGTAACCCGTAGCGATACATCTGAATATACTGTGTGGCTGAGGCATCCCAACTGGCATTAATCGCCATCGCCGTGCGAACTAATTCGGTGTGTCCTGTGGGATTGTGGCGATAGGTATCGATGGCGGCTCTGATTTGCCAGAAAAAGGCGTTAGCCTCCCCGGTCCGGTCGCTAACATCAAGCCACTCATAGAGATAAGCGCAGTGCCTCACTTTGGGCAAGCCGCCGGTTGCCCGGCCAATAACAATGTTTCCCACCAATGAGGCTTCATAATCAACCAAGCCGCACGGCTCAAAGCGCGATGGTATCAGCATAAAATCGCCACCGGCCATAATGAGCTTTGACAGGGGTAGATTAAAGCCATTATTAAAGTAAACTCGCTCCGGGTACAGTGCCGCCAGCCGAAAGAAGTTAGCCTCATCCGCTTTGCCGCCAGGGTCGCCTTCCGGGGCAGAGGCCAGGATGATAAATTTAGTCTCCCCATCGTAAACCAGAGTGTGCTCGATAATATCGGCAACCAGACCCAAATTTTTTTGTCCTACCAGCCGTCCTACAGCCGTTATCAGGATAGGGTCCGAGGCCGGTTCTGAGCCAAACGCTTCTAAATGAAGAAGGCGCTTCAATTCTGCTTTGACATCAAGCTTTTTAGGGTTAAAGTTATGGTCACGGGCCAACATTTCAGCTTGGGTCATAGGATTGGTGAAGATCGGGTTATCTGGCCCCCGTCTCTGCTGGATGTTTTGCAAGACCCTGGCCTTGAGTTCCGGTAAATTCTCGGCATTGTTACGGTCACTCATGCCATTGGTGATACCGGCAATGGGTAACTTTTCAAACAGGTCAAGATGGCCGTTGGGGACAAACACCTCGCCGGGAGGACTGCCTTTTTGGGCGTAGGCTTTAGCCCAAACCAGGGCGTGACTCTCTTTCAACTCGGCGGCATAGCCCCACGTCCCGGCAATATCGCCGCTGACCGTGGTGATTTTACCGCCATTTTCGTGAACCTTGAGCAGGCAGGCTTTCATCAGGTTGAGATTATCGAAAAAGTCAAAATATTTATGAAAGAGCCTTTCGCCCGACAGATTGATGCGCTCAAGCGAAGTGTAGCCGCCGTTGGTGAGCGGGGTAATACCCTGATAGGTCGCGTTGTGAATGGTAAAGTGGATTGGCACATCCTGCAAGTAATCATCGCCCAGATAAAAGGGAACCAGGCCGACATGATAATCGTGCAGGTGGATGGTATCGAAATTGCCTTGCTTGATGTATCCGGCCATGGCCTGGCTCACCGCGGAATAAAGGAGTAGACCCACTTGCGGGTCAGAGGGATAGATGGCGCTGGCATTGGTCCAGCTCAGTTGCCACTCATCCCAAAAGAAGACCACCTTCTGCCCGTCGGGGAAGATATGCTCATAAACCTCGAACTCAAAGGTATTCCCCATAAGGGTAACGGGCAGGCGCAGGTCGAGTTTGGTCAGTTGGCTTTTATCGTAGTGAGCAAAACAGGGTGACAGCGTTTCGATTTCTAAATCGATATTTTGCTTGGCCGCGGCCTTGACCAACTCCGGCGGCAACTCTTCGACAATCACCCCCAACCCGCCGATTTTAGTGCCCAGGCCGCTTCCGACCCGGCCAATCTCCCAGGCAGGCATGGCCACCCGCAGATTTTTTTTCGCTTTTGGCATTTCGTTTGACCTTCGTCATTTGTTCTTGGTCCTTTGCGATTTGCCAATGACGAATGACAAAGGACCATTAGCAAAGAGCGATTGTACCATGAATGTGGGGAGGAGCAAGTCATTTGATTGTCAAACTATCTTCAACTTTGAATGCCAAGCGACAAACTGGTCGCAATTTACTCAAGATAGCGGTATTATGATACTATACCTGTAGCTGATTAATATTGCTAGGGCTAACATTGGAATTGCAGCGAAATGTAAAATGTCTCGTACTCGTAGAAAATATCGGAAAAAGAAATCTAAAGACGATAATCCCATAGGTGCTCTGCTTGTAATTTTCTTGGTTTTCGGCTCATCTATATTGGCCTAGTTCAGCCAGCGCCCAATTGCGACAATTTTGCTGATTGGAGGCATCGGAATAACTTTATTCGGGTTGGTAGTTTCTTCTTTTGCAAGATTCAGGTTACGTGAACACGAAACTCGTTACCGATTGATAGCTGAAGGTAATTGGCTTCGACTTAATCCTTATCAATTTGAGGAATATGTAGCGGAAATTTTCAAAGTGTTTGGGTATCGGGCTTCAACAACAAGAAGCAGTGGTGATGGTGGGTTTGATATTCGCGTTGAAAAAAATGGGAAGGCAGCAATTGTCGAATGTAAGCGATTTAAACCTACAAATCGAGTAGGGGTCAAACTTATTCGGGAATTTGAGTCGGTAGTGAATTACAATCAAGTGGATGGTGGCTACTTTGTTACTACAAGTAGTTTTACACAACCAGCAATAGATTGGGCAAACAAGACCAGTACACCTATAACTTTGATTGATGGCGATGACTTGGCAGAGTGGATGCAAGAAGCCAGATTTGGCCCCTATGCTTTAGAGGATGCTCAATCTCCTGCATTTTGGACAATTCTATGGCGAGTAAGTCGTATGATAATGTGGACAGGAGCCACACTGTTAATTATTTTCATTATTTATGTTGTAGGGTGGTATTTTGGAACAGTTGGATTGACAATTGCGACCCACAACACGCCCTAACAAACCCACTGTATGCGAGCGCCAAAGTTGAGACAGTTCTGGCAGGTCGGGTTGAGGCACGAAACCCGACAAATTTGGCTAAATGTTGGGTTTCATTCTTCAACCCAACCTACCAACTTGGATAAGGATAAAAACGATAGAGAAACAGGGGAAATTTAGTGGAATTTAAAGGCAAACTTGTACGATGGAACGATGATAGAGGGTTCGGATTTATAAAAGTATTATCTAGTGGAGAAGATATTTTTATTCACATAACAGCCTTAAAAGATATGCCCCGTAGACCTGTTGTAGGGGATATAATCTACTTTCAGGTAGAACAAGGGAAGGATGGCAAGGCACGTGCAAAATCTGCAAGAATTGAAGGTTTAGCTAAAATCCCTCGTAAAACGGGCACTAACAAAAATGGTAATTGGTATCTTTTTGCATTTATATTTTTTGGCATAATTTTGGTTGGAATTTTAAGTTATTATATATTTTCCTCTTCGGTATTTGAAGAGGATTTTACAGGTTTTAAATGTGAAGGTAAGCAATATTGTAGTCAAATGACGAGTTGCAAAGAAGCTCGATTTTATCTTGAAAACTGTCCGAATGTAGAAATAGACGGTGATTTTGATGGTAGACCTTGCGAACAACAGTGTAGGTAGTCTCCGGCTTGTTACGAAACTCCAGTTTCGTAACGCCAATGTAGTGGAAACCCAGCTTCCGGCCAAATATGTTCCCAAATTGGAGAGTAATTATCCCCCCAACCGCAGCCGCAAAATCTCCGCGTCAATCCGAGCGGCCAGGCTACTCTTTTCATTAATATCAAGCTGCTGTACGGCCAAAGCCAGCCAATCAGGTTTATCATCTTTGTCCGTTAACTGCGAATGAGTAAAGTCCGGCTGGCGTTGTATTGTCGCCCCGGCAAAATTTAGCCCCCCAGCCGCGACTCTATACCCGGCGTGCAATCGCCCCGTTGAAGCACAGTACCAAACCACGGTTATCAATTTGCGATTTTGCACCCATTCGGGCATCTTCGAGATTTTGAATTTTCGATTTTTATCTGGTTCAAGAGAGGCAGCAAAGATAATGAACGGCTCTTTTGATACTGATAAGGTCCATATTCCAGCTTGGGGGTGAAGAATTGTCTGGCGAAGGTCGGCCAGAAATTGCTCTACGGTTGTGTCTTCCGGCCAATTTTCATCAAGGTGTATAGCACGGAGCAAAGCTAATTCGATGGCTGGTAAGGTGTAACCGGGGGCAATCACATCGAATTGCCAAAAGCTACCCCAAAGAGACTCATCGGCTTCTAGTAGGTCAATGGCAAAGGGGGCAGCCGCAACGTGGCTGGTAATATCGACCAGTTCTGCCTGGGTAGCGCGTTTCTGTTGAGCGACTAATCGAGCAATCAAATTATCCATCGTTAATCAATCATAGCATACTGCTGCCGCTCCGAGAAATGTTTGACTTTTGTCCTTTTTGCCCGTAAAATACTGTACATCTATGCAGAATACCTCGCTTGTAACAGTTCCCCATATATATGGGGAGAAATATCACCTTTGGAGCATAATATGTCAATAAACGTGCCAGGGCGGCACCGAAAAGGTTTACTCCTGATTCTTACCATTTTGTTGTTAAGCGTGAGCCTGGCTTGCGGCTTAACACAAGGGTTAAGCCTTGGTGGTGATACTCCAACCCCGGTCGTCGAATTAGAAGGTGGCGGCGGTTCCTCTAAAGAAGGCAACAACGCCGCGATTGTTGATGGATCTGCCTCCACTGAAGAACCTACCGAAGAATCCTCTGAATCACCCTCAGAAACCGCTACCGCAACAGAAGAGAGTACCCCTACAAATGAGCCGGAGAGTCCGGCAAAACTCGCTGACGACCAGACTTTTGTCTTACCCGGGGGTAATCCTCCCACTATGGACCCTCACTTGAGTGGCGACGCCTCTTCAGCCGAATATGTGGTTGAAATCTACAGCGGTTTAATGGCCTATGACCGTGATTTGAATTTGATTCCGGATGTAGCCGAAAGCTACGAAATCTCCGATGATGGGTTGGTTTATACCTTTAAAATCCGAGAAAATGCTGTCTTTCAAGATGGCAAACCCATCCGGGCCGAAGATTTCAAGTGGTCATTTGAGCGGGCTTGCGACCCGGCAACGGGTTCCCCTACGGCTGATACCTACCTGGGGGATATTGTTGGTTGCCGAGCCAAATTGCAAAATGAGGCGGATGAAGTTGAAGGGGTTAAAATTATTGATGATTTAACCTTGCAACTGACTATCGATGAACCCAAGGGCTTTTTCCTGGCTAAGATGACCTATCCTACAGCCTATGTGCTTGATAGAGAAAATGTCGAAAGCGACCCTGAATGGTTTCTAAAGCCAAATGGCAGCGGTCCATTTAACCTGGATCAATTTAATATTGAACAAGACTCAGGTTTCATTGTACTAACCAAAAATGAAAATTACTATCGCGATCCCAAACCGATATTGGACCAGGTGATCTACCTGGTTAATGCCCCTATTGACCTAATGACCGGTTACGAAGAAGGTTTAGCTCAAATAGGTTCGCCAGACATTACTTACGATGCAATCCCTATTGGTATTGCTTCCTTAGGTCGGGCTACCGACCCTAATAATCCCTTGAGCAAGCAATTTGTCTCAAGTCCAGAACTAAATGTTTCGTATATAGGCTTTAACGTCAATAAACCCCCCTTCGATGAGGTCAATGTACGTCAGGCATTTAATTTAGCTCTCGACAAGCGGCGGATGGTCCGGCTGGTTTTTCAAGATACTTTTCCTGTAGCCAATGGCATTGTGCCACCAACCATGCCTGGTTACCAAAACCCCGATTTGAGCGATTTTGAGTTTGACCCTGAACGTGCCCTCTCCCTAATTGCCAAGTCATCATATGGTGACGTGAGCGAATTGCCAGAGATTACCCTTAATATAAGTGGCCAAGGGGGTTCGGCTGGTCCGCTGATTGAAGCAATTGTTGAATCTTACAAGACAAATCTAGGGATAGAAATAGCCGTCGAACAAACACCCTGGCCCCAATTTTTGGAGGGATTGGGCCAACCTGATTTACCCTATCAAATGTATCAATTGGGTTGGATTGCCGATTACCCAGACCCCCAGAATTTTTTGGAAATTCTCTTCCATACCGATAGTTCCCAGAATCATGGGGGTTACAGTAACCCCGAGGTAGATGACCTGTTAGATAAAGCCAGGGGCACATTAGATGTCGAGGAGCGTCTGCAGTTATATCAACAAGCTGAGCAGTTGATTTTGGAGGATGCGGCCTGGGTTCCGCTCTATTTTGGGGTTGAAAATTGGCTCGTGCAGCCCTATGTGCAAGGCTTTCAAATTCCCCCAATGAAGATACCGAAATTCCAATATGTGTCGATTATCGAACATTAAATCATTCTATACTTATACTAATTAAGGAGGAAGTGGTCTATATGGCATCATTACTGGAGGTGAAGGGATTAACAACCAGATTTTATACCCAAGATGGGGTAGTACAGGCAGTTAATGGGATTAGCTACTCTCTTGATGAGGGTGGAACTTTGGGTATTGTAGGCGAAAGTGGCTCTGGCAAGAGTGTTGGCGTGATGTCGGTGATGCGCCTGATTCCTTCCCCCCCTGGCAAAATTACAGCGGGGGAAGTTCTTTTTGAGGGTCGGGACATACTCAAAGTGAGCGACGATGAGATTAGGAATATTCGGGGTAATAAAATTGCCATGATTTTTCAAGACCCGATGACCTCCCTTAACCCCGTCTTGACCATTGGCCGCCAGATTAGCGAGGCTTTGGAGTTGCACCTAGGCATGGACAAGCACCAGGCAAAAAACAGAACCATCGAACTATTGGAGATGGTCGGTATTCCCTCTGCCGCCAATCGGGTGGATAACTATCCACACCAATTTTCCGGAGGTATGCGGCAACGGGTGATGATTGCGATGGGGCTCTCTTGTAACCCGCAACTCCTCATTGCCGATGAGCCAACCACAGCTTTGGATGTGACCATTCAGGCCCAAATTGTTGATTTAGTCAAACGGCTGCGCGATGAAATTGGCATGGCCGTTATCTGGATTACGCACGATTTGGGCGTTGTGGCTGGCTTTGCCGAAAGAGTGATTGTTATGTACGCCGGGCGAATAGTTGAGGAAGCCCCGGTCAGAGAACTCTACGCTAACCCTCGTCATCCTTACACGATGGGATTGCTCGGCTCCATTCCTCGTTTGGATGCGGACCGGCCCGAGAAGTTAGCCTCTATTGAAGGGCTACCTCCAGATCTGATTGATTACCCAAAAGGATGTCCCTTCTATGCCCGTTGTCGCTATCGCATAGATAGATGTCTGGAAGCGGTTCCTCCACTTGAGTCGGTTGGGGTGGGGCACCAATCGGCTTGTTATGTAGATGTTACTACGGCCCAACCCACAACAGAAAACCCCTACCAAGAAATCACATTGGCATAAGGTGGAGATGAGAAGATGACAACACAGAGCAACAACAAATCTGAGATGATTCTTCGGATTAAGAATCTAAAAATGTATTTCCCTATCACTCGCGGTATTGTCTTTCAACGTCACGTGGGTGATATTAAAGCTGTAGATGATGTATCGTTTGATATTAAGCGCGGTGAAACGTTGGGATTGGTCGGTGAAAGTGGCTGTGGTAAAAGTACAACTGGTCGAGCCATACTGCAACTTTACCGGCCCACGGCTGGCTCTATTGAATTTGAAGGAGAAGATTTGACCATCTTAAAGGGCGAAAGGCTGCGCCGAATGCGCCGAAATATCCAAATGATCTTTCAAGACCCTTATGCTTCGCTTAACCCCCGTATGACCGTTGGCAATATAGTAGGCGAGCCGTTAGAGGTTCATAATATCTTGAGCGGTAAGGCGCGACGGGACCGGGTCAAGGAACTCCTGGAAATTGTTGGCCTTAACCCCTACTTTATTAATCGTTATCCTCATGAGTTCTCCGGTGGACAGCGCCAGCGCATCGGTGTTGCTCGCGCCCTGGCCGTACAGCCAGATTTCATTGTCTGCGATGAGCCAATCTCTGCCCTCGATGTCTCGATTCAGGCGCAGGTCATTAACCTACTGGAGGATTTGCAATCTGAATTTGGCTTGACCTATCTATTTATTGCCCACGATTTGGCCGTGGTGCGTCACATTAGTGATAGAATTGCGGTCATGTATTTGGGCAAAATTGTGGAGTTGACGGACAGGGCAACGCTGTATAGAGAGCCATTGCATCCTTATACCCAAGCTCTACTTTCGGCAATCCCCATTCCCGACCCCATATTAGAAGAAGAACGAGAGAAAAAACGTATTATTTTGCAGGGTGATGTACCCAGCCCGGCCAATCCACCTGCGGGTTGTAATTTCTGTACCCGTTGCCCGGCCAAGGAACGGGTGATGGAAGAAAAAGGTATTGATTGCGATACGGTTGAACCCGAATTTCGTGAAGTTCAGGAAGGGCATTGGGTTCAATGTCATTTGTATAGTTAACTTGCCTGCTTTCAAAATCTGATTAGAGGTGTCAATTTCATAAGGTAAACAATTTATGAAACACTAGTACCGTGTTTTTGAAAGGAGGTGACAAACTAGAACGGAAGTAATTCTGATCACTTACCATTAATAATATCTTTAATTATATAGTGGAGGAGAGAAAAATATGATTTCCAAAAAAATTGTATTACTATTAGTTGTAGCCATTTTGTTAGGACTTGTCGTTGCTTGCGGTGGCGCGGCCCAGCCCGAAACTATCACCGTGGTTCAAACAGTGGTTGTTGAAAAAGAGGTTCAGGGCGAAACTGTCACCGTGGTTGAGACGGTAGTCGTTGAAAAAGAGGTTGAGAAGATTGTTGAAGTGCCCGCGGCAGCGGAGCCTGGTGAGGATGTAGTCACTTTAAACGTCAATTGGAATACTGAGCCGCCTTCTCTTGACCCCTCGTTGGCTACCGACAACGTTTCCATCAACATCATCGGCACGTTGTTCTTGGGCCTGACCGCCTTCGACGGAGACCAAGTGGTTCCTCAGTTAGCCACCGACTGGGAGACCCCCGATAATGGTAAGACCTGGGTCTTCCACATGCGCGATGATGCCGTTTGGGTTAACTACAATCCGGGTACCGGAGAGTTCACCGAGATAGGGCCGGTAACCGCCGCCGATGTGGTCTACGGCGTAAAGCGTTCCCTCGACCCGCGAACGGCCTCTACCTATGCTTATACCCTTTACAACATATCTAATGGCACCGACATCAATACCTCTGACTTGGTTGGTGAGGATTTGGATAATCTGGTCGCTTCGGCAGGTGTCGAGGCCCTAGATGACTACACGGTTCAATTTACCCTTGGTTCCGAAGCGGGCTTCTTCCCGGCCATTGCTGGTATGTGGGTGGCCCGCCCCATGCCCCAAGCTGTCATCGAAGATAAAGGTGAGCGTTGGGTAGAGCCAGGCTTCATTGTTACCAATGGCCCCTATGCTCTGGAGGAGTGGGCCCACGATGACCACCTGAACCTGGTCAAAAACCCCTACTACTACGATGCCGATAACGTACAGATTGAGCGAATCGAGGGGATTATGGTAACCGAGGCTTCGACGACTATGGCCCTGTACGAAGCGGGTGAACTAGACACCATCGGCGATACCAGCAGTATCCCCCTGCCAGACATGGAACGCATCCAGAGTGACCCGACGCTGAGTCAGGAATATAAGCGCGAGCCGGACCTGTCCACCTATTACTATGGTTTTGTCAACAACAAACCCCCCTTCGACAACGCCCTGGTGCGTAAAGCCTTCTCGGCCGCTATTGACCGACAGTCTATTGTGGATAATGTGACCAAGGGTGGGCAAATTCCGGCCACACACTTTGCCCCACCTGGCATCTTTGGCGCCCCACCGGCGGATGAGGTGGGTATTGGCTATGATCCCGAGCAAGCCAAAGCTTGGCTGGCCGAGGCTGGCTACCCCAATTGTGAAGGGTTGGGAGATGTAATATTGATGCACAACACCAGCGAGGGTCACGCTCAGATTGCTCAGGCTGCCCAACAGATGTGGAAGGAAGTCCTCAACTGTGATGTGACCATTGAAAACCAGGAGTGGACGGTTTATCTGAACACCCTCAATTCGGATTCTCCGCTTGAGGACGCGCCCCATATCTTCCGTATGGGCTGGGGGGCCGACTATCCCGACGAGAACAACTGGGTATACGAAGTCTTTAATTCTGGTGCGGGAGCCAACCGCCTGCGCCGCGGCTGTCTCGACGCAACCTGCCAGGAGGTCGAACCGCTAGAGTTTGACAAGGTTACCTCCGAGGCTCTGGCTGCGACCGATCCGGCGAAACGCACCGATCTCTATCGCGAGGCAGAGACGCTGCTATCTGAGGACGAGGCGGCCTATGCCCCCATCTACTTCTACACTTCCAACTGGATGGTCAAGCCCTACATGAGTAACTGGAATTACCAGCCCATCGCCGGCCAGCACTACTGGGAATGGACGATCGATTGGGCGGCCAAGAAAGATGCTACCGGCCAGTAAGTAGTCAATTATTGCTTGACTTAGATAAGACTATGCTATGCTATGCCGCCTCATAGATACTGGGGCGGCATAGCTCTAAATATCTATCCCCCGTAGGTTGGAGTGCATACTTCAGTCTGCGAATTTTGACGGAATAAATTCCGCACTTTAGGAATTTACGGATAGGTACTAAATCTTTTTTGAGTAATAGGAAAAACTTCAAGGATAGTGCTGATGTTTCAATACATAATCCGCCGCATCATTTGGTCCATCCCTGTCTTACTTGCCCTCACCGTGGCCGTCTTCTTCTTGATGCATGCTATCCCTGGTGGCCCCTTCGACTTTACCGGAGATAAAAGCATCCCTAACTCTGTACGGGAGAATTTATTAGCGAAATACCACCTCGACGAGCCACTCTGGCAGCAGTATGGCCGTTTTCTGTGGGACCTGGTTCAGGGAGACTTGGGGCCGTCCTTCCGTTATAAAGGGCGCACCGTAAATGACATCATCAAAGATACTCTGCCTATCTCGGCCCAGTTGGGGGTGTTGTCTCTGGCTTTGGCGCTCATTATCGGCATCCCTGCCGGAGTTCTGTCCGCTCTTAAGCAGAATTCCTGGATAGATTATGGCAGTACCTTTGTGGCCGTGCTTGGTCTTTCGATTCCCAACGTGGTCCTAGGGCCTTTACTGATCTGGATATTTGCCCTTAAACTAGGCTGGCTACCAGCTGCCCTTTGGGGTAGCCCAGACCGTATGATTCTACCCACTATTACCTTAGGCACAGCGCTGTCTGCCGGTATCGCTCGCCTGACCCGAGCCAGTCTGCTTCAGGTGATCCGCGAGGATTATATTCGTACAGCGCATGCTAAGGGATTGCGAGAACGTATGGTTGTAGTTCGCCACGCTTTGAGAAATAGCCTCATTCCTGTTGTTACTATCCTGGGGCCGCTCTTTGCCGCCATCTTAACCGGCACCTTTGTCGTGGAGCAAATCTTTGGTATTCCGGGGTTGGGTAAACATTTTGTCAACAGCGTCGGCAATCGGGACTATCCCCTGGTTATGGGAGTCACTCTGACCTACGCCCTAGCCCTGGTGATTGCCAACTTGCTGGTTGACATTATCTACGCCTGGCTTGACCCGCGTATCCGGTATGATTAACCCCCTATAAATAGGAGACCATTATGGCTATTGTAGAAGGGACACCGCAGCAGTCTCTGGTTGTTGTGCGAAAGCCCAGAAGCCTATTCAGCGAAGCTTTTCGCCAGCTGTTACGCAACAAACTGGCTGTGATTAGCGGCATCTTCATCATCCTCTTAATCCTCACTGCCATCTTTGCCGATTACATTGCCCCGTCTGGCTTTGCCGAAGGACGTCTAGTAGATAATTATGCCCAACCCGGAGTCGAATTTCCTTTAGGTGCCGACTTTATGGGCCGAGATGTTCTCAGCCGTACCATCTACGGAGCCAGGGTTTCCCTGTCTGTGGCTATTGTGGCCGCCACTGTCAGCTTGATTGTCGGGCTTGTCTATGGCCTCATCGCTGGCTTCTTTGGCGGGCGCGTTGATGATATTATGATGCGCATTGTCGACTTTTTGTATGGCTTGCCTATCTTAATCTTTGTTATCCTCCTCCAAGTCTACTTCAAAGCCCTCGATAGAAGTGGTGGAACAGGCTTTGTCGGCCTCATTGTGGGCATCAATGACCGTTTGGGCGGTTTGTTTTTCCTCTTTGTTGCTATTGGCCTGCTCAACTGGTTGACAATGGCCCGTATCACCCGCGGCCTGGTCTTGTCTGCTAGACAAAAAGAATTTATCGAGGCTGCCCACGCCATAGGCTCCAGCCGCTTCCGTATCATCTTCCGCCATCTGTTGCCCAATGTCCTTGGCCCTTGTCTCGTTCAGGAAACCTTGCAAATTCCTGGCTACATCCTCCTTGAAGCTTTCTTGAGCTTCATCGGTTTGGGTGTCGATTCCCCAACTCCTAGCTGGGGCATTATGATCCAAGAAGGCTACCAGGCCCTTCGCTCCAGCCCCCATATCATCTTTGCTCCCGCCGCCGCCCTCACCGTTACCGTCCTTGCCTTCAACTTCCTCGGCGATGGCCTCCGTGATGCCCTCGACCCTCGCCAACGGGGTAACTAATCGTCAAAGAAACCTGTCCCCACTCACCTTATACCCCCTCAAATCTATGGTCGCACCCTCCCTTACCCTGCAGAGCTATAACAAAGTCGGTTGACAAAATAGTAAAATTATGCAGAGTAGCGGAGTGGAGCATCCTCAGATGCGGAACAGGCCCGCTTCGCATCTGAGGATGCTGGCTCCTCGGACTTTGCAACAGCCCTGCCTTACCCTGGCTGTAGAGCCTCGGGTCTAATTTTCCATTCCTTAACCTCTCTCCTCTAACAGGGAGCAGTATGACTATTGTTATCCTAAAATTGAGCTATTCAATCGGCTTCTGCCAATTGCCACCAACCCACTTTGCTCCTTAAATGATGAATTTTGGTAATTTTCTAGCCCAATTGTAAGATTTTACCAAAAAAGCTTACTATGGGAAAGTCAAGAAAAGTGAGAAAAAAGAAAAAAAGACGCAAGGATATAACTCACAAAAGTCAAGGTAATGGAGTAACCAAGCCAAAGGATGGATCGAAAGACGAAGTCTAATCT
>Ga0210124_1000562_pt1 | contig 18437 bp, 12 predicted proteins | sample Muzzi_PWC_D2_FD_185554 | JGI IMG/M metagenome (GOLD analysis project Ga0210124, IMG submission 185554) | Wetland microbial communities from San Francisco Bay, California, USA, that impact long-term carbon sequestration - Muzzi_PWC_D2 (SPAdes) | ecosystem: Environmental > Aquatic > Marine >... | reverse complement strand
TGGCGTCTACGACCGGATGAACGGCATCGGTGCCCACGAGGTGGTGATCGAGACCCCCGACCACCAACGCTCCCTGAGTGAGTTGTCGGTGGACGAGATCACCACGGTCCTCACTGCCTACAAGCTGCGCCTGGAGGACCTGCGGCGCGACCTGCGCCTGCGCTACGTGATGATCTTCAAGAACTACCGGGCCGCGGCCGGCGCCACCCTCACCCACGGCCACACCCAGATCATCGCCACACCGGTCATCCCCGTGGTGCCCCAGACCGAGCTGCACAGCGCCCGTGAGCACTTTCGCCACAAGGAGCGCTGCCTGTTCTGCGACATCCTCGACCAGGAGCGCAGCAGCCGCGAGCGCATGGTCCGCGAGACCGACGCCTTCCTCACCTATTGCCCCTACGCCTCCCACCAGCCCTTCGAGATGTGGGTGATGCCGCGCCGCCACCAGCACGACTTCTCCATGCTCAACGAGCGCGACCTCTACGAATTCGCGGGTGCCGTAAAGGACGCCCTGGTGCGCCTGCGCGAGGCGCTCAACGACCCACCGTATAACTTCGTCCTCAAGACCGCCCCCTCCCCCCATCCGCGGCCGGGTCGTCCCTCCGACTGGGCGACCATCGCGCTGGACTACCACTGGCACCTCCAGATCATCCCCCGCCTCACCCGCCCCGCCGGCTTCGAATGGGGCACCGGCATCTACATCAACCCCACCCCCCCGGAAGTCGCCGCCGACTACCTCCGCCGGGTGAAGCCGAAGTAGCCAGCCACCCTCCGCCACCTTCGGGTCTCCCGGTAACTGCTTAACGCAGAGGCGCAGAGGCGCGGAGACGCAGGGGGGAAGGCGTTTGTGCGCGATGGGGCACCGAGCCCCGATCCGCGCTCGGGTAGTGTCCCGGTTTTCAACGCAAAGGCGCAAAGGCGCGAAGGCGAGAAGCTGTTGACCGGCCCAGCCCCGGACCCAAGTCCCCTCTCCCCCCGGGAGAGGGCCAGGGTGAGGCCGCCCGGCCTCTCCCGCCAACCTTCCCGCACTCCTGACACTGAACCACCGGACCACCATCCGCCGATAGAGGGGCCTGCAACGAGCCGGCTTCCGCCGCCAACAACCGTCTCCCCAGGGGGTGAGTCGCCTGATGGAAGAGAAGTTCGAACTCAACGCAGAGGACCTCGAGCTCGAGTCTGCGACGTTCCTTGAGTCGGCACGGCGAAGCCGCGCGATTTGGGAGGACCTACCGCTGAATCCGGGAAACTACCGGGTTCTTACTGGAGAGCGGCCCACTGGTGCCCTGCACATCGGGCACCTGTTCGGAACGGTCGCCAACCGCGTCCGCATTCAAGCCCTTGGTGCCACCACCTTCATCGTGATCGCCGACTACCAGGTACTGACTGACCGGGACACGGCGGAGGCGGTAGGCACCAACGTTCATGAAGTCATCCTGGACTACCTGGCATCGGGACTTGATCCTGAGAATGGACGGACCTTCCTCTTCAGCCACAGCCATGTGCCGGAGCTGAATCAGCTACTTCTTCCGTTCATGTCGCTCGTGACGACCACTGAGCTGGATCGCAATCCCACGGTGAAGGAGGAAATCCGGGCGGCAGGCCTGCGCCAAGTCAACGCGCTGATGTACACCTATCCGATTCACCAGGCCGCCGACATCCTCTTCTGCCGGGGGAACGTCGTCCCAGTCGGCCGTGATCAGCTTCCCCATCTTGAGCTCACCCGCAAGATCGCCCGCCGTTTCAATCAGCGCTTCTCCCCTGACTCACCCATCTTTCCCGTGCCTGACGCACTGCTCAGCGACCTACCCGTCGTACTTGGTACCGATGGACAGAAGATGAGCAAGAGCCGCAACAACTCCATCATGCTCAAGATGACCGCCGACCAGACGGCAAAGGCCATCAAGAGCGCCAAGACCGATGGCGATCGCAACATCACCTACGATCCGCAGAATCGACCGGAGGTTGCCAACCTCTTGCGTCTTGCGGCCATCTGTAGTGGAGATACGCCGGAAGTGATCGCGGAGCGCATCGGCGACGGCGGTGGCGGAAAGCTGAAGAGCCTTCTCGTTGACCTGCTCAACGCTCACCTTGCGCCCATCCGTGAGCGTCGAGCCGAGTACGCGGCTGACCCCTCGTATGTCACCGACGTACTACGCCGAGGAGTGGCGAAGGCCCGCGAGGAAGCCATCCAGTCCCTCAAGCTGGTACGCAGGGCGATGAACATGGACCACCAGATCGAGTAGAGGCGACTGGCAGCGAACGGCGCTGACCACGACTCCTCTTGCTCGCCGGAGCCTCACGGCTGATCCAGTCATTAGCGGCAGAAGATCGGATAGGTGCGCGCAACTATGTGCTGATATCCTGCTGCTGGTGCGCTCTCCCGAGAACGCCCGAAGCATCGCCACGTTCCGCGCCCCGCTCGGTGGTTCTGTTCAACCGGCCAAGATGCCCGACGCTCGTTGCCGACCCGGCGCCTCCATTGGTCCCGGCCGATGGATAGGGCCCTCTTTGTCAGGCCCCCTGCCGGAAAACTCATGAGCGGCATGCCAATGTCCAGGCAAGTTCTCGGCCTCCTTGGGTGGCTCGTCGTGACGACCGCGGCGGCTGCCATCGGTGGCGTCGCGTCCGCCAATGCCGGCGCCTTCTACCAACAACTCATCCGTCCCGGATGGGCGCCGCCGGCATGGCTCTTCGCCCCGGTGTGGAGTGTCCTCTACCTCTTCATGGGGATCGCTGCCTGGCTCGTCTGGCGAGTGGGTGGCTTCCGAGGAGCGCGTACCGCTCTCGCCTTGTTTCTCGTCCAACTAGCCGCGAACGCGCTCTGGAGCTGGCTATTCTTCGCCTGGCAACAGGGGGCGCTGGCGTCCGCCGAGATTCTCCTCCTGTGGGCGCTGATTCTCGGCACGGTCGTCGCCTTCTGGCGCGTGCGGCCCCTTGCCGGAGCTCTCCTGCTGCCTTACCTGGCGTGGGTGACCCTTGCCTCCGCCCTCGCCTTCACGACGTGGCGACTCAATCCAGCGCTCCTGGCCTGACACGTCGTTGCTGCACCGCACCGCCGGACCTCACAGGGTTGCGAGCACCTGAATGGCGGCGCCTGGCAGTCCGTCCGCACGGGCCACGCCTCGCGTGGTTGCGCCGATCACGCGCCTTACGCAAAGGAGCTCGATTCGCCGACCAATGGGCCGCACCTACCGCGATCCCGCTACGTTGCTCGGGGGCCGGTCAGCTTGACCGTTGCGCGGCGGCCGCGGGGCATCGCTCGATGGCGAGTTTCCTGGTGCTCCGCGTCACCGGCATAGGATGATGTGGGAGGAATTCACAAGAGGATAATGAGCATGGATCGCATACTCGTCGGCCGCGGGGAGGGGCCGGTTTCGCTGCTGGCCCGGTACGGAAACCGTCACGGCCTGGTGGCCGGGGCGACCGGGACGGGTAAGACCGTGTCGCTGATGGTGCTGGCGGAGGGCTTTTCGCGCCTGGGTGTGCCGGTCTTCCTGTCGGACGTGAAGGGCGATGTCGCCGGTCTGGCGTTCCCCGGCACCCCGAGCGAGAAACTCCAGGAGGGAGCGGGTCGCCCGGCTCGGCATGGAGGGCTTCACGCAAGAAGCGAGCCCCGTGGTGTTCTGGGACTTGCTGGGGAAGTCGGGCCATCCGGTCCGTACCACCATCAGCGAGATCGGGCCGAGCCTGCTCGGCCGGATCCTGGAGCTCAACGACACCCAGTCGGGGGTGCTGGAAATCGTCTTCCGGCTGGCGGACGAACAGGGGCTGTTGCTCCTCGACCTCGACGACCTGCGCGCGTTGCTCGCCCACGTCGCGGAGCATCGTAAGGAGATCTCGACGCAGTACGGTCTGGTCAGCAGCCAATCCATCGGCGCCATCCAGCGGGCCTTGTTGTCGCTGGAGCGGGAAGGCGGAAAGGGCTTCTTCGGGGAGCCGGCGCTGGACCTCGCCGACCTGTTGCGCACCGATCTGAGCGGCCGGGGGATCATCAACATCCTGGCCGCGGACGAGCTGATCCTGAAGCCGCGGCTCTACTCGAGCTTCCTGCTCTGGCTGCTGTCGGAGTTGTTCGAGAACCTTCCCGAAACAGGTGACCTCGACCGGCCCAAGGTCGTGTTCATCTTCGACGAGGCCCACCTGCTATTCGACGACGCGCCGCCGGCCCTGCGCCGGCGGGTGGAGCAGGTTGTCCGCCTGATCCGTTCCAAGGGAGTGGGCGTCTACTTCTGCTCGCAGTTTCCGGACGATCTGCCGGGCGAGGTCCTCGGCCAGCTCGGCAACCGAATCCAGCACGCCCTGCGGGCCTACACCCCGCGGGACCAGAAGGCGGTACGCACCGCGGCGGAGACGTTCGCGGCCGTCCCGAAGCTCGATGTCGCCGAGGTCATCTCCCAGCTCGCGGTCGGTGAGGCCCTGGTCTCCACGCTGCAGGATAGAGGCGTGCCCATGCCGGTGGAGCGCACCACGATGTGTCCGCCGCGTTGCCGCATGGGTGCCATCACCCGCGAGGAACGGGCCGTGGTGCTGGGGCGCAGTCCGGTCGGCGGCAAGTACGACTCTGCGGTGAACCGTGAATCGGCCTATGAAATCCTGGCCAAACGGGCGGCGACGACGGAGGCGCCGGCGGCGAAGGCGGAGCGGGTCCCCGCCTCCGAAGAGGGCGGCGGGGCGGTGCGCGACTTCCTGCTGGGCACCAAGCGACGCCAGGGCATGGTGGAGGCGATGGCGAAGCAGGCAGCCCGTACCGTCGGCAGTCAGGTGGGCCGGCAGATCATCCGCGGCCTCCTCGGTGGCATCCTCGGGGGATCCCGGCGCCGCTGATCGCCAGCGCTGCGCGATTCCCCCCGACCGAGACGCAGGCCGCCCTGTCCACGGATCGGCATGGAACGCGGGAACCCGGGAAGCCACGAAGGAACCCCTCAGAGAGGTTGTGCTCGTGGTTTCCTGGGTTCCCGCGTCGAGTGCCTTTCGGTGAGCCAACGATGACGGGCTCCGCGTGGGGCTGGCGCAATTCGCGCCGACCGGCTAGGGTCCGCCACCTCGACCGGGCAATCGCCCGGTAGCGGCGAACAACAGGACCTCGCGCTCTCTCCGGGGTCGCGCCGCGAACGAATTCTTCTTGCCCTTCGCTGTTGTGTGGGTCGGAAAACGTAGGCCTGGCAGTCCAGGCCCAACCCGCACGTTCAGGGCGGAGAATTGAGTACCCCATGTCTACCTCAGGAACCCTTGCGCCGACCGGATTCGCCCGGTTCGGGCTCCACGATGCCCTGGTGCGCGGCATCCGCGCCGCCGGCTTCACAGAAGCCTGGCCGATCCAGGTCGAGACCATTCCCGCCGGCCTCGACGGTCGCGACGTCCTGGGCCTAGCCCAGACGGGTACCGGCAAGACAGCGGCGTTCGCCCTGCCGCTGCTCCACCGGCTCCTCCAGGTGCGCCGCCAGGGGCCGCGCGTCCTGGTGCTCGCCCCCACCCGGGAGCTCGCCACGCAGATCGCGGTCGAGACCCGCCTACTCGCCAAGTTCACCCCGCTGAAGGTGGTCACCATCTTCGGGGGCGCCTCGATGCGTAACCAGGTCGACGCCCTGCGCCAGCATCCGGAGATCGTGGTGGGCTGCCCGGGCCGCGTGCTCGACCTCCTCCAGCAAGGTGTGCTCCGCCTCGACCGGGTCGAGACCCTGGTGCTCGATGAGGCCGACCACATGTTCGACATGGGCTTCCTGCCGGACATCCGCAGGATCCTCGGCACGCTTCCGGCGCGCCGCCAGAACCTGCTGTTCTCCGCCACGATGCCGAAGGAGATTCGCGGGCTCGCGGACGATCTGCTGACCACCCCGCAGGTGGTCGAGCTGGCCGATGCCGCGCCGGCCAGTACCATCGACCACGCGTTGTTCCTGATCGCGGAGTCCCACAAGCGCGCCTTGCTCGAGCACATGCTCACCCGCGGCGACTGCCACTCGGCCATCGTCTTCACCCGCACGAAGCATCGCGCCCGGCGCCTGGCCGAGCAGCTCTGCAAGGCGGGACACCGGGCCGTGGGTCTCCAGGGCAACCTGTCGCAGGCCCAACGCGATCGGGCGATGCACGGCTTCCGCTCACGGCAATACGATATCCTGGTGGCCACGGACATCGTGGCACGGGGCATCGACGTGAGCGGCGTCTCCCACGTGATCAACTTCGACGTGCCGAACACGCCGGAGGCATACACCCATCGCATCGGCCGCACCGGCCGCGCGGAGCGCCAGGGCGTGGCCTGTACCTTTGTCACCGGCAATGATCACGGCTGGGTGCGTGCCACCGAGCGCATGATCGGCGCACCGATCCCGCGCCGCCAGGTCGAGGGCTTCGCGCCCGACGCCGACGTGGCGCCGGAGCGTGTTGCCGCGTCGCTCGGCGAGGCGCGCGGCGCACGACCGGCGGTACCGCAGCGGAGCCGGCGGCGCAATCCGCCTTCCCGCGGGCGCAGCCGAAGGCGCACGGGGTAAACCCACCCCGGCGGGCCCCCCCGGTAGGAGCCGATTTCCATCGGCGATCCAGGCCCTTCGGGCCTGCCGCGGCCACTGGTCGCGGATCGCGGGTACGACCCGCTCCTACCTCGGTCGGCGCGGGCCATCGGGCGAGGGCCGCCCCGCCCCCCTCACCCTATCCCTCTCCCACGAGGGGCGAGGGCACCTGGTCGCGGTGCCTTTGGAGACATCCCGGCGCACGCGGCGGCGCTGATGCGGTGAGGCGGGGTCCTGTCGTCTCACTGCCGCGTGAGGAACTCGATGCGGATCAGCCCCATGCCCTCGAAGGTGAGGAGGGCCTGAAAGCGGCGCTTGCCACGGTCGTAGATCCATTGCTCGGTGCGCACCGTGGTGGCGCCCTCGCCACCGGAGACGACCTCCTTCAGGTCCGGCTCCCCGCATAATTGGAGCACCGTGGCCTTGGAGTCGCCCACGGTGACCTGATGCCGTCCACACTTGAGGGTGTCGGCGGCGGTGGGAGAGGCGGCGACCAGGGTGGCCCCGACCACCATCGCCGCGAGGGTGGTACCGGTGGGGTGGTTCGGGTGCGTCGCGAGAGTCATGAGCCAAGGGTACCCGAGGGCGCGCCTGTGTGGCTCGGTGGCACCTGTAGGAGCGACCTCGGTCGCGAGCCCGGGCAGCCGTATCGCACCGGGGCCGGCGTTACTCTGCCATGTCGGCGCTGATGTCGCAGTGGGGCAAGGCCTTGGACAGGGCCGCGACGCCCTTCGGGGTGACCCGGGTGGACCACAGGATGAGCTCGCCGAGGTGCTTCAGGGCGTGGAGGTGGCGCAGGCCGGCGTCGCCGACCGCGGTCTCCCAGAGGATCAGGATGCGCAGGTCGCGTAGGGCCGCGACGTGGCGCAGCCCCGCGTCGGTGATGGCCGTGCGGGTGAGGTAGAGCCCCTGGAGCGCGGTGAGCGATCGCAGGTGGGCGAGGCCGGCGTCGGTCACCTGGGTGCCCTTGAGGTCGAGGATGCGCAGCCGGTGGAGTCCGCCCAGGAGGCCGATTCCCGCGTTCGTGACGGCGGTATGGTCGAGGTGCAGCTCCTCCAGATCCGTGAGCTGCGCCACGTGGGTGAGGCCCTCGTCCGTCACTTGCGTATTCGCCAGGGAGAGGAAGCGCAGGGTGCCCAGACCCTGGACCAGGGAGGCGAGATCGTGGTCCGTCACCGGGCTGTCGAACAGGTCGAGCTTCTGGCCGCGCTGCACCCGTGGCCATTCGAGAAGGGTCTCCAGCAGGCCGAGCACCTTCTCCGCCGTGGCGCTCGCGTCGGCGAGCTGGCGATCGATCCCCGCACCTCCGCTGCGATCGCCCTCCGCCGCGCCACGCAGGGCCTCGCTCACCTTGGCGATCGCCGCCAGGGGCGCGCGCAGGTCCTTGCCGAGGATGGAGAAGAACCTGTCCTTGGTGGCGTTGAGCTCCTGCAGCTCGGCGAGATGGGCCTCCTGCTGGCGGATCAGGGCCTGGATCTGGAGGTGGGTCTTCACCCGGGCGTCGACCTCCGGCTGCTTGATCGGCTTGGTGATGTAGTCCACACCCCCCACGTCGAAGCCGAGGGTGAGGTCCTCCATCTCCGTGCGCGCCGTGACGAAGATCACCGGGATGTCCTTCACCTCGTCGATCGCCTTCAGGCGGCGGCAGGTCTCGAAGCCGTCCATGCGCGGCATCATCACGTCGAGGAGGATGAGGTTGGGCAGGACCTCCTCGGCCACGCGCAGGGCGCTCTCGCCACTGGTGGCGAAGAAGATCTGATAGCCCGCCGGCGCGAGGATCTTGCGCAGCAGGTCGAGGTTGGCCGGGGTGTCGTCGACGATCAGGACCTTGGCGCCCTGGATCGTGGCGGTTCCTGTGTCACTCATGGCGGACGGTCTCCAGGGCCGCGAGGATCCCATCGCTGTCGTAGCGGGAGAGCAACCCGCGCAGGTGGCCTGCCAGGTCGGGACAGCCAGCGTCGGCGGCCTCGACCTCCGTGAGGATGGCGTCGATCTCGGTGAAGGCGTTGATCTGCGCCGCCTTGCGCAGGCGTCGATGGATCTCTGTGGGCAGGACCATGGTCGCGAGATCGACGGTCGTCCGCCCCTGCCCCGAGCCGGCGCCGTCCTGGGTCTCGTAGAGGAAGCGCGTGCCCAGGTGGCTCGTCATGCACTCGTAGATCCGCTCGAAGTGGAACGGCTTGGTGACCACGTCGTCGAAACCGGCGGCGAGGAAGTGGTCGCTCTGATGGAGCATACCGGCGGCGGTCACGGCGATGCACACGAGGTCGCGGCCGTCCGAGCTGCCGCGGAGCTCGGCGAGCGCCTCCATCCCGTCCATCACCGGCATGCGGATGTCCATGAACACGATGTCGGGGCGTTGTTCGTGGATGCGCTCGATCGCCTGCCGGCCGTCGCCCGCCGTTCGCACCTCGACACCGATCGCCGCCAGCATCTGCGACAGGATCGCCCGGTTGTCCGCGACGTCGTCCACCACCAGGGCTTCGATACCACACCCGGGGGCGAGGCCGATGACACGCTCCTTCCCTTCCCCGCGGGCGAGGTCCGTCCCCTGGACCTCCGGCAAGGCCAGGGTGAAGTGGAAACGGCTGCCCTCCCCCGGCCGGGTGTCCACCGCCAGCTCGCCCCCCATGAGTGCGATGTGCCGCGCCGCGATGGTGAGCCCCAGGCCCGTGCCTCCTTTCTGGACCCCCTCCTCGGCCTGCTGAAAGGGCTCGAAGATCTTCTCGTGCGCCTCGGGAGAGATGCCGGGACCGGTGTCGATCACCTCGAAGAGATAGGCGTCGCCGGATCGGGACAGGCGCAGCACTACCTCGCCGGCCGCGGTGAACTTCACCGCATTACCCAGGAGGTTGATCAGTACCTGGCGCACCTTCTTGTGGTCGCCGTGGACCACGACGTCCTCGTCCACCCCGTTCTCGACCCGCCAGCCGATCCCCTGCTCCTCGCAGCGCACCCGGAAGATGTCGGACAATCCCTCGCTCAGCTCCCACAGGGAGAAATCCGTCCTGTTCAACTCCATGGCCCCGGCCTCGATCTTGGACAGGTCGAGGACGTCGTTGATCAGATCCATCAGGTGGTTGCCCGCGTTCATGATCGCGTTGACCGCCTGGCGATGACCGTCGGGGATGGTGGGATCGTTGCGCATGATCTGCGCATAGCCGAGCACGGCGTTCATCGGCGTACGCAGCTCGTGGGTCATGTTGGCGAGGAACAAGGACTTGGCGCGGTTCGCCGCCTCCGCCTGCTCGATCGCGCGCCGTAAGGCGAGCTCGGCGGACTCCTTCTCCGTCAGGTCGCGAATCGTGCCGACGAAGACCCGCTCGTTGCCTTGCTTGGTCTCACCCACCAGGAGCTGCATGGGAAAGATCGAGCCATCCTTGCGCCGCCCCTCGACGATGCGGCCGATGCCGATTACCCGCCGCTCTCCGGTTTGCTGGTAGTGCCGCAGATAACCATCGTGCTCGTCGCGGTAGGGCGACGGCATGAGCATGTTGACGTTGTGGCCGACTACCTCGTCCGCGCGATAGCCGAACAGTCGTTCGCACGCCGGGTTGAAGTCCTGCACGGTGCCGGCGGCGTCGATCAAGATCACCCCATCCGCGGTGGTGTCGATCAGGGCGCTGAGATGGGCCGCACGGTCGCGGTCGGTCGCGGCGGTGCGGCAACGGCCCAACAATAGCGCGGCGAACCACAGCCCGCCGATCGCCAGGCCACGACTCCCCGCCGCCAACCAGTGCGAGTCGATCGCCGCCGCGTAGGGATAACCGATCGCGATGAGGATGGTGCCGACGATCGCCAGCACGAGCGGCGCCTGGTACCACGGCAACCAGAAGGCCGCCACGATCAGGCCGAGATAGAGCACCCCGCCGACCTGCGCGAACGGCGTGGCGAGGTCGAGGAACAGCCCGCTCGCGATGATCGCCACGATGAGCAGCCCCGCGGCCATGGTCCGACGTGCTTCCTGCTGTCGTTCCCTCGTCATCTCCTCGACCTTACGGCGTGCGATGCCCGATGGTGAACAGTGACTCCACTCTAGCGGCCATGCCACGACCAGGAAAAGGGGAGCGCGGCTTGCCCGTGCAAAGAGCGCAGGATGCCTCCTCAACCCCCTCGTAGGGCGGATGCCCGAAGGGCGATCCGCCATCATCCCCCATGGCGGAACCACCTCCGGCGTTCCGCCCTACGGCTGACCGGATGAAGGTAGACCGGGCTCCGCATGGCGCGGAATCGTCGCGGCCATTCTCACGCCAGGCCCCTCCTACTGGATCCCGGCGGTCAGGTACGCCAGGACCTCATCCATGACGGTGTTCATCGCGGCGTACTGCTCCACCGGCGCGGCGAGGATCTCCGCCTCGCCCTGGACGAACCGCGACGGCACCAGCTCGGCCCGGCAATGCGTGGCGAGCTCGCGCGCGCTCGCCGGCGTGGTCTCCAGATGACATTGCAGGCCGATGGCCGACGGTCCGAGCTGGAACGCCTGGTGCTCGCACCCGCGGCTGCGCGCCAGGTGCACGGCGCCTGCGGGCAGGTCGAAGGTCTCACCATGCCAGTGGAACACCTCCAGGGACGGCGGAAACCGGAAGCTCGACGCGTCCGCGGAAGGGACCGCCGTCACCGGGAACCAGCCGATCTCCTTGTCCCCGTTGGCGTAGACCCGGGCGCCCATGGCGGTGGCGATGAGCTGCGCGCCGAGACATACGCCGAGGATCGGGATACCGTCCTCGATCGCTTCGCGGATGAACCGCTTCTCGGCGACCAACCACGGCAGGGTGGCCTCGTCGTTGACGCTCATCGGTCCGCCCATCACCAAGAGCAGGTTGAGCGCCGCGACCTCGGGCAACGCGTCCCCGGCGAACAACCGCGTCCGTGTGACCTCCGCGCCGGCGGCCGCCAGCCACGGCGCGATGCTCCCCAAGCCCTCGAACGGGACGTGTTGCAGGTAGTGGGCATGCATGGCTGTCCTTCACGGAGTCGCCCCCTCACCGAGGGGGCCGGCCATGGTAGCGGATCCGCGGCCGAGGCACCGCCGGGTCGGGAAGCGGGCGGTCAGCCGCGGATTATTCGGCGAACGGGTGGCCGCGGCGGCGTTCGTACGCGCGCAGGTAGAGCTGCTCGTACTCGTAGGCCGAGTGTTCCCAGGAGAAGTCCTGAGCCATGGCGAGCGCCTGCATGGCCTTGATGTCGGCAGGCCGCTGGTGCCAGGTCGCGAGGGCCCAGCCGACGGTGTCGTGGACGGCGCCCGGGCTGAGGTCGTGGAAGACGAAGCCGGTGCCGCGGCCGGTTAGCTCGTCGTAGTTGTCCACGGTGTCCGCCAGCCCGCCGGTGGCGCGGACGATCGGCAGGGTGCCGTAGCGCAGGCTGTAGAGCTGGTTGAGCCCGCACGGCTCGTAGCGCGACGGCATGACGAAGAAGTCGCACCCCGCCTCGATGCGGTGGGCGCGGCCGTTGTCGAAGTGCAGCCACGCGCGGAACCGGTCGCCGCGGACGCTGTCCAACCAGCGCAGGTACGCCTCCGCGTCCGGGTCGCCGGTCCCGAGGAGGACAAACTGCAGGTCGAGATCGAGGAGTCGCTCCAGGGCCTGGGCAAGGATGTCGACCCCCTTCTGGGAGGTGAGGCGGCCCACCAGACCGAAGAGGGGCACATCGTCCCGCTCCGGGAGCCCGGCCTCCCGCTGCAAGGCCGCCTTGCACGCCGCCTTGCCGGACATGTCGAGGCGCGAATAGGGGGCGGCGATGTGGGGGTCGGTAGCCGGGTCCCACTCGTGGGCGTCGATGCCGTTGAGCAGCCCGATCAGGTCGCCGCCACGGCCGGCAAGGAGACCGTCGAGGCCGTAGCCGAAGGCGGGGGTCTGGATCTCCCGGGCGTAGGTGGGGCTGACCGTGGACAGGAGGGTCGAATGGATGATCGCCCCCTTGGTGAGGTTGAGGGCGCCGAAGTGCTCGAACTCCTCGGGCTTGTAATGCTCCCAGCCCAGGCCGGTCAGCCACAGCGCGCCGCCGTCGAAGACCCCCTGGTAGGCCAAATTGTGAATGGTGTAGATGCTCGCCGCGCCGTGCAGGGGCTGGGCCCACTCGACGGTGTTGAGAAAGGCGGGGACCAGGGCGGTCTGCCAGTCGTTGGCGTGGATCACGTCGGGCATCCACCCCAGGGCCTTGCACAGCTCCAGGGCACCGCGGGAGAGGAAGGTGAAGCGCTCCAGGTTGTCGCCGTACGCCTCCTTGGGTGGGCCGTAGAGGAAGGGGCGATCGAAGTAGCCGTGGTGCTCTAGGAAGTAGATGGGTACCCGGCTCCCGGGCAGGGTGCCCATGCGCACCCCGCCGTAGGCCCGGCCGTGGGCGACCGGCACCACCACCGTCCCCTCCAGCACCTCCAGGTTGTTCCAGTCGATGCCGGCGTACAGGGGCATCACCACCCGCACGTCGATCCCCCGGCCTGCCAGGGCCTTGGGCAGGGCGCCGGCCACGTCCGCCAGGCCGCCGGTCTTGGCGAACGGTGCGCACTCGGCGGTGACGAACAGGACTTTCAGGGGGGCAGCCATGGCAATCCGAGGGTCAGGGTTGGCTCAAAGCGCTATCCGCGGTACCGGTTGGACGCGGGCAGGGACGACGAGATCAAGGACTCGGCCCGGCACACGCGAGACCGTCACGTGCGGGCGTCCTCCTGGGTATGGCCAATGGCCGCGCCCCGTACCCTCCTCCCCCTCCCTCTCTCCGCATCACGGAACCGCTCTTACCCACCCTAAGAGCCGCCGGCTCGCATTACGTCGCATAGATGCGGTAGTCGATGTCCGGAAAGATGTTGTCCTGGGTCTCGACCACCGTCAGGCCCGGCTCGTCGATCTGCCCGGCCATCACCTCTTCATAGATCTGGGTGAAGCGAACCAGGTGCTCGTTGGTCCGCCGTTCGGCGTAGCTGACCGTGGTACCGGTCTTCATGATGAAGGCCCAGTCGCTACTCTGGGCCAGGAGCAGCTCCCGCGCCGCCTGGTTGAGGGCCCGGCGGAGCAATGGATCGGGCTCCGAAAAGCGGCGCGCCATCTCCACCATGCGCTCACCGGCGACGTGAAGGTGGCGGTAGATCCACGCGTTGGTCTCGTTCAGCCAGTAGTCGTTGTACCCCTTGTGGCCCCAGGACGAGGCGCACGGGGTCGCCACCTGATTGGTGGGGTGGCGGTCGAGGTAGTCACCCGGGGTGATCGGCTCCACCACATCCTGATCGAAGTGGAGCTGACGGAAGAGGTCATCGATGAACTGCACCCCCTCGTACCACCAGTGGCCGTAGAGCTCGGCGTCGTAGGGCGAGACGAGGATCGGCGGCCGGTCCATATGCGCCGCCAGGCGCTCGATCTGCTCGGCGCGCTTGCCGCGGAAGTGGGAGGCGTGGAGACCGGCCTTGCCGCGGGCGATCTCCGGGTCGTAGACCCACTTGTCGTGCATCTGGTCGTGGGTGATGGCGTGGTACTTCAGGCCGGTGTAGATCCGGTGGCCTTCCGGGTGTATGTACGGGGCGATGTATTCGAAAGGAAGATCGAAGCCGATGTCGCGGTAGAAATCGCGGTAGTGGGGATCGCCCGGATACCCCTCCTTGGCACTCCACACCTGCTCTGACGACTCCGTGTCGCGGCCGAAGGCGGCGGTGCCGCTCGGGCAATAGAGCGGGGCGTGGACCCCGTAGACCGGGCGGTGGTCGGCGAACAGGATGGCGTGGGTGTCGACGAAGAAGTAGCGGATCGCCGCCTCGCGCAGCAGCTCGTCGACCCCGGGCACATAGCCGCACTCTCCCAGCCACATGCCGGCCGGCCGCCGATCGAAATGGCGCTCGTAGAGGTCGGCGGCCACGTGGACCTGGGCGCGCAGGGCGGCCCAGTTGCGATCCAGCAGGGGAAAGAAGCCGTGGGTGGCGGTGGAGGTGATCACCTCCACGCAGCCACTCTCCTGCAGCAGGCGGAAGGCGTGAACCAGGTTGCCATCGTGACATTGCCAGGTATGACGCAGGGACAGGAAACGGTCCCGATACATCTCCGCCAAGCGCCGGTAGTACGGCTCGTTGCGGGTGCGCTCCATCTCCTTCTCTGCCAGCTCGATGAGCTGGTCGAGGTGTGCCGCGTAGCGTTGTTTGAGCAGGTCGTCGACCAGCATGGTGATCAGCGGCGCCGACAGGGAGACGGTGCAGCGGAACGGCACGTGGTCCGCGAGGAGCCCCTCGAACGACTGGACGAGGGGCAGATAGGTCTCGGTGATCGCCTCGTAGAGCCACCGTTCCTCCATCACCGTCTCATCCTCCGGATGGCGGACGAACGGCAGGTGGGCGTGTAGTACGAGGGCGAGATAGCCTTTGGCCATGATGGCGCTCCAAAAACAACGGCGAGCCTAGCGAATGGACGTGCCGAGTACGAGCCCTGTTCCGTCAATGTAGAGCACAATGAACAGACAAATGCTCGACCGAAAGGCCCTCCCCCTCCGGGGGAGGGTGGGGTGGGGGCGGTGGGCACGAGCAGCGCGATCGAGCCACATGCCCTCCCCCTCGCCCCCTCCCGGGGGGAGGGGGAATCGCATCTGGCCGCGGCGCTGAGAAGCGAGACGTGCCGCTACGGGACCGCCGGCCATTGCGGCGGCGTGTCCCCGCCGGGCGGACGGTAGTCGCTGGACCCGCCCCAGCCGCGATCATCGTCAAGCCGGGCCTCGCTCGCGCCGTGGAAGCCCTCACTGCCGCCGAGGAACCGTTGTTCGCTGGCGCCACCCAGGAGGAACTCGCTACCGCCCTGGTAGGTCCACTCCGAGGCACCGCGGTATTGCCACTCCGAGGCGCCGGTGTACCGGTACTCCGAGGCGCCACGATACTGGAGCTCGCTGGCGCCGCCATAGAGGGTCTCGCTCGCACCGAGGCGGTAGATCTCCGAGGCGCCGCCGAGGCGTCTCTCGCTCCCGGCCAGCCAACGTCGCTCGCTGGCCCCAAAGAGCTCGGAACCGCCGGCGAAGCCGCCCTTGCCCAGCACGGTGCGCTCACCCCAGCGCTCCCAGCCACCGTCGGTCGCCCACGACTTGTGAACCTCCCAGGTCCCGAGAACCCGACCCTCGGCCCAGCCGCGGAGGCCGCGGATGACCACCTGCCACGGGCCGAAGGTGACGCGCTTGCCGCCGGCGATGGCGTAGACGGTGACACCGCCGTCGAACCGCTCCTCGACCCGGCCGGGTGCCTCCACCTGCAACGGGAACGGGCCCGCCTGCCAGCTCATGCGCGCGATCGGGCCAAGCCACTCGAAGCTGCTGCGCTCTTCCACCCACTCGCGCTCCATCACCGCGGTGGTCGTATGCCATCCCTCCTCTTGCCAGGTGGTCGCTGTCCCGCGCGGTGCGTCCCCACCGCCTTGGCCGCCAGACGTACCGGGACCGTGGTGATGTCCCTCGTGTCCGCCGCCTCCCGGAGGAGGCGCGCCCGGTCCGGACCAGCCACCGCCCCCATGCGTGGGCGGCGCAGGCGCGGGTTCCACCTCACCGGTTACGGATCGCACCGTGAGCCACGCCACCGGCGCATCGGCGACCGGCTCGCGGCGCGGGAACTCGATGCGACCCGAGCGGGCGATCTTCACGAAGTATCCCTCGAACGACTTCAGGCCGATCTCGACGCAGTGGGTCGAGGTCGGCTTACCCACGTGGATAAACCATTGCCGGTCGGAACGGTCCACCTTGTAGTCGGTGTAGCTGTGGGCGTTGGTGCCGTCAAAGATACGGCCGGTGACATCGTAGAGGCGCAGATTGAGCCACGCGCTCCCGCCCGCCTCGCCGAGTGCCCGGCGCGCGGTGTCGATGGCCTCGTCGGTCACCTCCCAGTAGGCGAAGAGCTGGTCGGGGTTGATCACCATGGCGGTGATCCGGTTGTAGCCATAACCCCACGGGATGTGCTCTACCTTCGGCTGTTCGACCCGAGGGCCGAGATCGAACTTGGCGCTCGCGATGCGGTCCTCCTCGGTCGGCTGGTCTTCGGCCTGGTCCGCCTCGCCAGCCGCGCCGGCGAGCTTCTTGATGGCTGTGCGAACCGCTTTGGCGAGATCATCCTTGCGCATGGCGGAAAATCCTTTGATTTTCAGTAGCCGCGCCGCGTCGGTGAGCGGGCTTTTGTTGTGGGCCATCAGGTCGGCAATCCGCAGGGCACGGAGCCCCGCGGCGCTGGAACGCCCGCCCTCCTTGCCGTCGACGGCGAGAAGGTCGGCCACCTCGGCCAGGATTTCCATCGCGGAGAGTTGTTCTGGAGGAAGCATGCTCGCCTCCCAAAAAGGGGAAGACAGACGGGGAGGATGGGATGACGCTAGATCAGAACACGGGGGTTGACCACAAAAAAAAAGATAGCCGCCACAAGGGCTCAACCCCATCCTACACGGCCACCCATCACGACGAATTCGATGACGTATCCGCGTGCGGCGCGCGCCCCGATCCCGCCTCGTACTCCGCCAGCTCCGCCGCGGCCACCCACAGCACCGGCGCCTCGCGGCGCTCGGAGCCGGCTTCACCGGTGACGATCCGGGCGATGTTGCGCGCGTGATGCGCGATGCGTTGCAGGCAATTGAGCACATCGTTGTGGTGCCCGCGGGTCGCCACGCTGTCGGCGACCGCCCGTTGCACCCGCCGCAGATGAGCGAGGCGCGACCCCTCTTCCAGCGCCTGGAGGTGGGCCTTCTGGGCGACGACGTTGGCGGCGAGTTGCCGGTCCTGGGTGGCGAAGCTCTCGATCGCCTGGGCCACGAGCTTGCGGACCGTCTCGGTCAAGTGGACGATCTCCATCCGCCCCTCGACGGTGAACGTCGCACCCCGGCGGCGCAGGTGGTGGACGAGGTGGCCGAAGTCCACCTCGATGACGTCACCCACGTGCTCGATCTCGTTGATCACCCCGATCGCCGCAAGGGCCTGGGCGGCGTGGCTGCTCCCGAGGTCCTCCCCGGAGATGAGGCGCAGGTAGTCCGTGATGGCGCGGTCCAGGAAGTCGATCAGGTCGTCCTTGGCCGCGAGGTCGCGCATCGCCCGTGTGTCCTGTTTAAACAGGGCGTCGGGGATCTCGGCGAGCATCTCGTCGATCGTGGCGCCCATACGCCGCGCCTCCTGCCGCACCGCCTCCAGCGCCTGGGTAGGGCTATCCAGGAAGCTCGCGTCGAGGTAGCGCACCTGAAACAACGGCTCCTCCTTGCGGTCCGGCACCAGGCGCCGCAACATCGCCGCGAAGGGTCGGGAGAGGGGCAAGAAGACCGTCGCGGCCAGCAGGTTGAACAGGGTGTGGGCGTTGGCTACCTCGCGGGGACCGGCAGCCGCCCCGCCGTCGCCCGGGCTGAGCCAGCGCACCGCCTCGGCGAACTGGGGGAGGAACCACACCAGCACCCCGACCGCGATGACGTTGAACAACAGATGCGCCACGGCGACGCGCATCGCCTCGCGCGACTTGCCGACCGCCGCGACACCGGCCTTGACGCAGGTCCCGACGTTGGCGCCGAAGATCACGCCGATGGCGGTCTCCAGGGGCAAGATCCCATGGGCCGCGATGGCGATCACGATCCCGCTGACCGCGGCCGACGACTGCAAGATCACCGTGACCAACGCACCCGCCACGATGGCGACGATCGGTTCGGACAACGACGCGAGCCAGTGGACGAACGCCGGCAAGGTGCGCAGGGGGCGCATCGCCTCGGTCATCAGCTCCATGCCGAAGAGCAGCAGGCCGAAGCCGACCAACAGCGTCCCGAGCTGGCGAATCTTCCCGCGCCGCGCCGCCAGCATCAGGGGTACGCCGGCCGCCACGAAGAACAACCCGAGGCGGCCGATCTGGAAGGCGATGATCTGGGTCGTCACGGTGGTGCCGACGTTGGCGCCGAAGATCACCCCCACCGCCTGGGTGAGGCTCATCACCTCGGCTTGCACCAGCCCGATCACCATCACCGTGGTGAC
>Ga0210124_1000561_pt1 | contig 18459 bp, 14 predicted proteins | sample Muzzi_PWC_D2_FD_185554 | JGI IMG/M metagenome (GOLD analysis project Ga0210124, IMG submission 185554) | Wetland microbial communities from San Francisco Bay, California, USA, that impact long-term carbon sequestration - Muzzi_PWC_D2 (SPAdes) | ecosystem: Environmental > Aquatic > Marine >... | reverse complement strand
AATCTCATATATAAAGCGCCCGGCACTCATCCTTAAGCAGATCACCGATAACTTCAATCGTTGCCGGTGATCTGTCAATAATCTCGCGGGAACTCACCAGTATTCTTGATTTACCAAGTCTCGCCGTTTCCTCGACAGACACACCATAAACGACGGTTGTTAAATTGGCCCAAATAGCTAATGAAGCACACATGGGGCATGGCTCACACGTAGAAAACAGGATGGCCCCGCTTAGATTCATGTCATCCAATGTTTTGACCGCTTGCCGAATGGCGTTGACTTCGGCATGGAGACTGGGGTCTTTTTCGGTCACTGTCGTATCATGAGCCTTCCCCAAGATTTTCTCCCCCAGCACCACAACCGCCCCATACCCTTTATTGCCGCTTTCCTTTGATATTTTGGCCTCTTCGATAGCTAACCGCATCATTTGTTCAAAATCTACCCGAATTATCATCTCTTTACAGTGATGTGCATAAGGCCGAATTTCCTCATAACTGCGGTGAAATCTCAATTGGGGGTCAAGCTGCGAGACAAAGGCTTGGGTTGATTTCTCATAGATGCTTCGACAAATCGTTTTTGTATCAAGTCCCCCCTTCTTACAAGCCGTTAAAGTGGGACAGCTATTGGTTGATGACCATACGATTTTGGTCTCTGTCTCTGATAGAACTGCCACCTCCTTTTCGGAGAGGCCCAGATATTCAAAAAAGAATAACTCATAAGCGGTGCGTGGCGATGGCGGCTGACCATCGCGCTGACCCTGATAATTTTGCTCAAACCAGGCGATACGCTTCTTGGCGACTTCAGCTTCAAGCGTGTGATGGCTTTCTTGTTTGAACCTTTCGATTTTCCGGTCAATTTTTGCCGTGGAATTCTTGTCCACTGTGTTTTCCCTTTATCCCTACTCTCGCCATTATCTTGTAGACGCTTTGATAAACTTAATGTCCACTGGACTGGTGTAGTTCTCTTAGCGATTGACGCAGGTCTTCATAACTCTCAAAGTCGAATCTGGACGCCATTTGCTCTCGCCAGATGTCATCTAGCATGCTCTTAAGCGCCGGTGAGAGCTGGTAACGGGTTTCATTTGAAGTCCCCGGAGTGACCTTATTTGTTTCAATGGGGGGTGGCAGTCCCACCCGTTTTCCACCGGCTTGCACAATATGATGCGTATCGAATTGATTCCTGTGTGCCAACATAAATTCGCGGGAAGATTGCTGGATAACAACGTCGAGGAGCGCATCATCCAGCGGAATTCCCATAAAGTGAGCTGTTTTTTGCACAGTACCGGGTAAATCGGCCTTCATGTCCTCATAACAGAGTAGCAAGATGTTTTTGTTGTGGCGCTGCTCCCACCAGGAACTCAGATGATACCAATAACCCTGGCTATCCAATTCCTCACGAGGCCAACGCCAGGGAATAAGGGTTTCCAGGCTGATACTTCCTGGCTCAAAAAACCAGCCTTCAAAGAAGCGATAGAACGATACGATAGCATCATGGTAATGTCGGAAGGAGACGATATAGCGACATCCTTTGGGAATGTCGTGCCAACTGACATGACTTTTGAAGAGTCGGGGTTCAGCTACCTGCGGTGCCTCTAAATCCCAACCTACATCATAAGCAACTTCAATCCAGGGAGTCACAGCGCTAATCTCGTCGAAATCCATACTGCCTCTGGTACGCAGTCCGTGGGCGATTTGCTGTAACCAGGTTGTACCGCACTTGGTATAAGGGGCGATAATGATGTCGCTGGGCTGCGGCTTAAAAGCAAGCCCGCGCTCTGCAGCAGCTTCATCCCAAAACTTACCAAGAATGGTCTCCAACTCTTCTAGAGTCGTCGCGCGGGAACCCAGGGGTGTTTGGATTGTCATGATACTATCTCCTATATATGGGATGTGTTTGACGTCTGTGGCGTGAGCCACCAATTCTTTAGTTGAACGAATTTTTAGAATCGTGGTTATGTGGTCGCTACAATATACTTGAAGATATTTGGTGCGATGTTGAAGCGGCCTTCCTTGGTACGGAAAGCTTCAATTGCTTCTCTCGTCGCTGCTTTGAGTTTGTCTTGTCCGACAGCACGTATCGCGGCTTGGAATGGCCCAGCCGAAGAATTGCCTCGCCAATAGGTTTCAAAATCGGGATAGTTGAACGGGCAATCGACCTCACCACTTCCCAAAACCTGCAACCCGGCTTCCTCAAGCAGTCCTTCCAACTTACCCGGCATTGAAAGTTCATAAGGCCCCTTTCCCGATGGCGGTTCGGGTAAGGCATCGCGCACGGCCTTTTGCATAACCGAGAACGCTACCTTCTCCGGCGGGCCGAACAGCCCCGCTACAATTCGACCTTCCGGCTTACATACTCGACCAAGTTCACGCAGTACGGCTATCCGATCTCCTGAATATTGCACCGAATTCGAGGCAAATACGACATCAAAAGCATCATCATCAAAAGGCAAACTTTCAAGATCACCAACCCGGAAGTCGCCCTTGGGAACGCGCTCACGCGCGAACGTAATCAATCCCTCAGCTGCGTCAAGCCCACTAACCTGTGCTCCACGGTCTGCTGCCAACACGCTTGCCCCACCGCCACCACAGCCTGCATCAAAGAAGCGTGTCCCCAGCCCAACTTCAGCCGCGTTCAGCATGACCTCCCATAATGGCCGGTGCATTGGTTCCTGAATTTCCGCCCAGCCTTGTGGTGCTTTCCCCCACAGGTCACCTTGAATTGCTGCGGTTCCCATCTATGGCCTCCATCTCTGTCTTAGTGATATGGAGAAACGTAACACATAATTTTATTGAGTCAAGCCAAACAAATACACTACACCACCCGCACTTTGGCTTGACCCATCAACCACTCAATATCCCCCAGGCTGCAATCGGCGGTGCCTTCGGTGAGAACCACTGCCGCCCCGGTAGCCACAGCCCAGCGCAGGGCATCGGGCCAGCTATCGCCCAGTGATAAACGCCAGGCCAGCGCCGCCGAAACCCCATCTCCGGCTCCGGCAGCATTGATGGCTTGTTGAGCGGGAACAGTAGCGAAGTAGCAAGCCTTACGGGTGCAAGCGATAATACCATCTGCGCCACAAGTGACAACCAAGGCCGGGAGTTGCATTTGCATCCGTACCGATTTGACTGTGACAATCAGGCCATCCAAGGTATCAGGATGAAGCTCAAAGCTTTCGGCGAATTCATATTGATTCATTTTGAGGACATTGGGGTACGCAGGCAGCACTTCCAACATGGGCGGGCCAAAACTGTCAATCAAGATGGGGACGTCAGCCTTCCGAGCCATCTCGGTCAGATGACGGTAGCATGAGACCGGCACGCCCACCGGCAGCGAGCCTCCGGCGACCACCCAAGTGGCATGGTTGAGATGAGCCTGGTATCGATCCAGAAATGCATAGTAGGCGTCAATGGAAACCAAAAGCGCCCCGGCTATGATGTGGCTATGTCGATAGTGGTCGGTTTCGACCAGCACATGGGCCGTGCGAGTCTCTCCACCGACCCAGGCCAGGTCATGGACAATACCATAACTCTCTAGCAGGTCGGCCAACCGCTGGCCGGTCGGCCCGGCAGCAAAGCCCATAGCAATATTCTGTGCCTTCAAAGTTTGCAGCACCACGGACACATCCAAGCCGGAGCCGCCCACACTTTCTAGCATCTTCTCAGGCCGCATGGTTGTGCCAGGCCGGAACTCTTCGAGAAAGAGAATCCGATCCAAGGCAGAGTTGGGCGTAACGGTGAGAATCATTGGTAATTGTTAGAAATTGGTGATTTTACTACCAGACATTTTTAATCCCGAATGACACAAATGGACGAATGGCATGAAATTTTTTAAATATTTTAGGAGTTAGGTATTTTGAGGAATGAGGCACACCTTCGTGCCGACGCGAAGTGTACCGCACGAAGGCGTGCTAACTCCTAAAATTCGATCTCAAATGAGGCAACTGCATAACTCCTAATTGAATCGTCTCGGTGATGTGTGAGGTTTGAATATCTACCAGTCCAACTCAAGCGGTGATAGTGTGAACCAATTTGAGAATAGAATCTTATTGGGGGCTAAACACTTGAGCAAAATCTTGGACAAATGTCTGGTAAGAACGAGCCGGATGACCTGTCAACTGCTCAATATCATGAGTAGTATAATCACCCCAACCTGCACTGTACATCTTGAAGTATTCGGTGTAGGCTTTGGCAACCCATTCAGGCATCCCCATACTAAGCATCGCTTCCTGAGCAGCCTCAAGAGGGACAGCAACATAATTAACTTCCTTGCCAAGCGCCTGTGAAAGATCAGCCGCTACATCATGCATTGAAATTGATGCCGGGCCGGTTAACCTATAAATTTTATTCTCGTGACCATCTGAGGTGAGAACCTTGACTACCGCCTCACCAATATCCCGAACGTCAACCATACCAATCTTGCTATCGCTGAACGGCAGGTACACGGCGTCATCTGATATAACGGTTTGAGCGGCCAGCATTGTGTTTTGCATGAGAAAGTTTGGTTTGATGATGGTATACGGCAAGCCAGAATTCTTGAGTTCTTCTTCAACCCTGCTATGATGGCCGGTATACTCTGGTGAGGCATCGGAGGTCGGCTTGCCTGCTGATAGTCTGACTATATGCGGGCTATCTACTCGTTTAGCGGCACCGATGGCATTGATGGCTTGCGTGGCCTCATTGGGCCCCACGGCTGTAAGCAAGAACACCTTATCCACCCCACTAAAAGCGCCATCAAGAGTTTCAGGATTATCCAAGTCGCCTGTGACGACCTCAACACCTGTATCTTTGAGACTCTGTGCCTTTGCTTCATCGCGAACCAGGGCGCGAATGTTTGCTCCCGTAGCCACCAGGTTGGTAATCACCACACCACCTACGTTTCCAGTTGCACCTATGATTAAAATTTTCTCTGGGGTTGTCATCTCAATTCTCCTTGTATTATATGAGGTGTGGCGGACATCAATCTGGCCGCCACTTGAATAAACACGATATCGCTCTAATCCTTCTCTAAAATGATCGTTGGGCCAAGATACACCAGGCGTTCCAGTCGATGCGTTCTACGGCGTCAACGGCGGCCAGCAAATCTTTTCCGGCCACAACTATGCCATGATGCGGCCACAGTACGGCGGCGGCTTGCTTTTTGATGATGGCTCCCTGGCCTGTCAAGCCTTTGATGGTGTTTGTTGCCAGGTCCGGGCTGTGGGCCGGGGCTGCTTTTACCATCTTGATGGTACCAAATTTTTGAGTTTGCTCCAAAACCGGCTCGATAGGCTTCCCGGCGGCACAGAAGGGGAGGATGTGAAAAGGATGGGCATGGACAATCGCCCCGGCTTCGGGAAAGTGGCGGTAGATGGCTAAGTGAACCCTACTCTCACGAGAACAGCGGGGGTCATTGAGCAGGTCGTCGTTGTCGATATCGCCGGAGATGATGTCATCGGGCTGATTTTGCCAGTGACGCCCACTACCGCTAAGACGGGCGGTGATAAATATCCGGTTGCCCTCACGAACACTGATATTACCGCCGCACATATCTAGCAGTTTGCGCTCAAAGAGTCGGCACCCGGCATAGATGATTTGTTCGGCAACGGATTTCATGTGAAGTCCCTTTGATATTAGTAATTAGGTTGTTATTATGATAGGTGGGGAGTTAAAAGGCAATTATTTGGTGATGAGTTGGGATTGAGCATTTTCTGGCAACTGGAAATCGCTGCCGATGATGACTCGAAAGTCCACATCGCTTTTGAGATTTGGACTGTGTCGAATGTTCTCATCTGTCACCTTAAAGGTGGCGGCCAATACCTGGAGGGTGTAGTTCTTTTCCTCGCTGTAAACAACGATGACCGTGTGGGAATAGGTAGAAGCATCGGCGGGGCTAAACTGGACAATGTTGAAGCCCTGATTCTTTAAGTAGAGGGCGGTTTGTGAGGCCAAATTGGAGATATTGGTGCCATTTTGAACCACTAACCTGGAATTTTCCTGAGCTAGAAATCCTTTGATTTCCTCTTGGCGCTGGGCCTCTTGTTCTATCTCTTGAGCGAGAGCTTCAGCTTGAGCTTGGGCTTGTGCCGCTTTTTGGGCAGCTTGAGCCGCTTTTAGCTCTTCCGGGGTTGGTCCCTCAACGGGTTTAGACTCGGCAAACATCTCATCAATGAGAGGGCGGATTTTTTCGCGGAGCGGCAGCAAGACCCGTGCTCCTGTATCAGGAACCGTATAATCTACCGTCATTGAGGGATCAATAATTTCGTTTTGAATGTTCTCAGTGTCGATTTTATCAACCAGTTGAGCCAATTCCACAATATCGACCAGTTGTAAATCGGTTTCAACTGTACCGGACATGGTGGTCCACAAATCAGGGATTTTGGGGATAATGCCAATCTGAAGCGCTTTGTCTCGAATGGCAAAAAGAACCTGTTGCTGGCGTCTGGCTCGGTCAAAATCTGAGCCTAATGTGGCCCGGGTACGAGCATAGCGCATTGCGTCGTGTCCATTCAAGGTATGCTGACCGGCCTCAATATGAAAAGGATCGTAACCATAATTACTGTCGGGGAAGGTAGGGTCATCGATGGTTTGCGGGGCATTGATGTCGATGCCGTCCAGTGTATCAATAACTTTTTCAAAGCCCTTAAAGTCTATTTGGGCATAAAAGTGGACCGGTACCCCCAAATTATATTGAACAGTCTTCATTGCCAAGGCCGGACCACCGCCGGGATAATTGTTTTGATCGCCCAAAAAATAGGCCTTATTAATCCGGTCTTCGTCGTAACCGGGAATGGATACCCATAAATCACGTGGGATGGAAAGCATGCCGGCAGTTTTCGAATTGGGGTCAACCGTAACCAATATCATAGTATCGGTGCGGGAGTAAAATTCATCGGGGCGTCTATCAATTCCTAATAGCAGGATATTGACCCGCTCTTTGCGCTCATAATCGGGTAGGGGGGCGCCGGTAACGCTGGTTTGACCTGTTTCACCGCCCCGGACAACTGGAAGTATTATGGGTAAGGTCTCGTCGCTACCTGTAAGGGGCAAAGCAGAGGCCAAAGGCAGGGCGATATCCACTGATGGCAAGCCCGGAACCGTGGCTCTGGCCACGGTATTCTTAACCGTAACATAGAAGACATACCCCATATAAGCCCCACCGAGCAGGAAAACCATCATCATACTGGCGATTAAGCCATTGATGATTAATGAGGCCATTAAATTTTGATTTTGCTTGTATGGTTTACTTTGAGTCGCCATAGCTAATCAATTATATCACGAACTTAAGCACAAGCAAAAGTGCTTACGCCAATTGGCTTAGTGAGAATAGGGCGAAATTCACGGGTTTCAGTCTGCACTCTACTTTACGGATAGACACTAAAGATTATTTTTGACATATAAAAAGAGGCACGAGGAAAGCCCCGTGCCTCTTTTTTGTTAAGAAAGAAATTGTTTAGAAGCTTCTGGCCCTGGCGTGAGTTGAACGTTCGCTGGCTCGCTTACAATCCACGCAAAGGGTTGTTTCAGGAAAGATTTCTAATCGTTCCGGATCGATCTTTTTGCCGCAGTTTTCACAAACCCCGTATCCGCCATCTTGAGCTTGCTTGATGGCATGGTCAATATCCTCGAGCCTTCGCTCAAGGGTGACGATAAGGGAATGAGTTTTATCACGTTCTATCAAATCCGAAGCCACATCATCGATGTCATCATGTTCTACTTCGGTTTTTAAGTAGTCTCGTAAATTCTTTAACTCAATTAGCGTATGCTCTCGTTCTTGCTCCAAAACTTCCAGTTGCGCCTTGGTGATTTTTTTAACCATAGCTTGTAACCCCCTTCGATGGCTAAAAATAAATGAGCAATAAGTATCCTCTTTGATACTTGTGTCAAGACAACTTTACTTAACGTCGTAGCAATTATGGGGCAATTTTATACCACAATTGTTTCGATACGTCAACTAAAAAAAAGAATTTTATCGTTACGTTCAAAGCAATTCTATGATTGACCTGTTGTGTGGTATAATCGGTCATATGAACGAACGATCCGTTTCACCTGATATGAATTCATCGGAGAAGCAACTGGAGACCGGCCTCCGTCCTACGGATTGGGATAGCTATTTTGGTCAGGTTACCGTTAAGCAAAATGTCCAAATCCTGATTGAGGCTGCCAAGCAGCGCGGTGAGGCGCTCGATCATCTGCTGTTTTATGGTCCGCCGGGTTTGGGCAAGACGACCCTGGCGAATATCATTGCCAAGCAGATGGAGGTCAATCTCAAAATCACGTCGGGTCCGGCGATTGAGCGGGCGGGTGATTTGGCAGCGATCTTAACCAATCTCCGTAAGGGGGATTTGCTCTTCATTGATGAGATTCATCGTCTGGGGCGGGCGGTGGAAGAGGTACTATATCCAGCCATGGAAGATTACGCCCTGGATATTGTGATTGGCAAAGGACCCAGCGCCCGCAATATTCGGCTTAAGCTACCTCGATTTACTATAACAGGAGCGACCACCCGCCTGGATTTGCTGGCCTCGCCGCTGCGCGACCGGTTTGGGGCAATCTTTCGGCTGGAGTTTTATGAGCCGAAGGAGTTGCAGAAAATCGTTACTCGTTCGGCAACCATTTTGAATGTGCCTATCGAAGCTGATGGCGCTTTTGAAATTGCGACCCGCTCACGTGGCACGGCACGCATTGCTAATCGTCTGCTCAAGCGTGCCCGCGATTTTGCCGAGGTTCGGGCCGATGGAGTCATTACCAAAGTGGTGGCTCAAGAAGCCCTATCGCTGCTCAACGTCGATCCATTGGGTCTCGATGATTTGGACCGCAAAGTTTTGCAATCTATCATTGAGAAGTTTGGTGGCGGGCCGGTTGGCCTGGAAACTATCGCAGCCAGTATCAGCGAGGAGGGGAGCACCATTATGGATGTAGTTGAGCCATACTTGCTCCAGCTTGGCTTTTTGGATCGTACCCCACGTGGCCGGGTCGCCACGGCTCGTGCATACCAGCACTTAGGCTTGGCTGCTCCCAATAGACCCGAACAGCCATCGCTGTTTTAGGTGTATCGTTGTGGACGTTCGCCAATTTGATTACCATCTCCCCCCGGAGCTTATTGCCCAAACGCCTATCGAACCCCGCCATGCCTCGCGCCTGATGGTGGTTAATCGTGACACCGGCAAGATTACTCACCATACCTTTGCCGATTTGGTTGACTTGCTTCACTCCGGTGATATTCTAGTTGCCAACGATAGCCGGGTCATCCCGGCCCGACTCTTTGGCCGCAAAGAAAGTGGGGGTAAGGTTGAAATCCTCCTGCTTAAACAGGTTGACCCGCTAACGTGGGAGGTGTTGGTCGGTGGCAAGCGTCTGCGACCTGGTGTTATTATCCAATTACCAAGCACCAATTACCCCTCCCCAATTACCCTCACCATCAAAGAAGACCTTGGCGAAGCCCGTCGTCTGGTTGAGTTCAGCGAACCTATTGCTCCTCATTTGTCTGAATTGGGACATACGCCTTTACCGCCTTACATCCATACCACGTTGGACGATGAAGAACGCTACCAGACCGTCTTCAGTCGCATCGATGGCTCCGCTGCCGCACCGACGGCGGGCCTGCATTTTACATCCGATATCCTGCTGGCTCTACGGGACAAAGGGGTCATTTTAGATTACGTGACCCTGCATATTGGTCTGGATACCTTTAAGCCGGTCACGGTTGAACAGGTCGAAAGCCATCCCATTCATCGTGAGTTCGCCCGCCTTTCTGCCGAAACTGCCCGCCGGATCAATCAAACCAAGCTGGCCGGAGGGCGATTGGTCGCCGTAGGAACAACGGCGATGCGTACTTTGGAGACTGCCGCCTTACGTAGCGCCGGACAAACCGGCTCACTTAAGGAGGCCAGTACCTTTGACCCCAACCTATGCCCCTGGAAATCTGTTATTGCTATTGAGGAAGAAACAGATTTGTTTATCTACCCCGGCTTCACCTTCCGGGCGGTGGATACGCTGCTGACCAACTTTCACCTGCCGAAATCAACCCTGTTGATGCTGGTCAGCGCCTTTGCCGGGATTGACCTTATCCGGCGAGCCTATGAGGAAGCCATAAATGAAAAGTATCGATTTTACTCTTTTGGCGATGCAATGTTGATTTTGTGAGAAAAAACGCTTGACAAAAAGAATTATCTATGCTAGAGTCTGGGCCAAGCTAACAATAAAAGACGATGATCGGGAAGAGTACCCGCTCAAGCGACGTTCAGAGAGCCGATGATTGGTGTGAATTCGGTACGAGCGCGGGCGGCGAATGGGCCTGTGAGTTGTGTCCCGAACACTAGAGTTCGGTGAGTTTGATGGGTTCAATGAGTTTGGTGAGTTATTACTCAATAAACTCTTAAAACTCACCTAACTCATTAAACTTTAGTAAGTAGGCGACAACGGAGACTCCACCGTTATCTGGGAGCAGGGTATTGACGTTGGTAGTAATTGGATATTGGTAATTAGAAGTTGGCAATAGCAATTAATCCCCTAATTACTAATTACCAAATTAACAACTGCGTACCTGTTGAGTGAGACTGGCAAATCGAGTAGAGCCTCGGGTGTTTCACACGAGGCTTTTTGTTTATAGGATATGCCGGTCTAAGTGAGGTGGCACCGCGGGAGCATATAACCTCTCGTCCTCAAGGTATCTTTCAAGATGCTTTGCGGATGAGAGGTTTTTTTATTTGAGGATTGGTTATCTAATCTTCAATCGCACAGTCCGGTGGTCTGCACCGGGTAAATCAAAAATCTAAAATCTGTTAAGGGGGAGTTTATGTATAAACCAACATTACAGCAAGTCGAAGCGATGGCCGACAAAGGAAATCTGATCCCGATTTATCAGGATCTGCCAGCCGATATGGAAACGCCGGTCAGCATTTATCTCAAGCTGCAAGATGAAGGTCCCTGCTTTCTGCTGGAGTCGGTCTCTGGAGGGGAGCAAGTGGGGCGGTACTCCTTTATCGGGGTGCGACCCCGGGGTGTTGTCACTACCTTTGGCAATGAAGTTTACATTGCCAGCGAGGGGCATGGCCGGACCATTGCTCTAGAAAATGGCCTCGATCCATTGGGCGTGTTGAAAGCTGAGATGGCAAAATACACGCCGGTTCGACTGGCGGATTTGCCGCGCTTTATTGGGGGAGCCGTAGGCTTTATGAGCTACGATGCGGTGCGCCGTTTTGAGCGCCTACCTGATGATAACCCCGATGAACTGCGCTTGCCGGAAGCCGCTTTTATGATTGCGCATACCATTGTGGTCTTTGACCACGCTCGGCAGCGACTGCAAGTGGTGGCGAATACGGACTTAACCCGGGGCGATATCCGCACCGCCTATGCCCGGGCTACAGCGCGTATTGATGAAGTCGTCGCTCGCCTTAACGCTCCTTTGCCGGAAGTGCCACCAAGTCGTCAGATTAGCCACAATGGCCTGGAGTCGAACTTCACCCAAGCAGAATACAAAGAAATCGTTGACAAGGCCAAAGAATATATCGCCGCCGGTGATATATTTCAGGTGGTGCTTTCGCAGCGATTATCGCGCCGGACCACGGCCCATCCTTTTAGTATCTATCGCGCTTTGCGGATGCACAATCCGTCGCCTTATATGGTCTTTATGCGCTTTCCGGGCGGTATCAGCAGCCCGCCGTTGCACATCATTTCGGCCAGCCCGGAGATGCATGTGCGGCTCGAAGATGGGGAGGCCGAACTCCGGCCAATTGCCGGGACGCGCTGGCGGGGCCTGACCGTAGAGGAAGATGAAGCCCTGGCTCAAGAGTTGCTGGAGGATGAGAAAGAACGGGCCGAGCATGTCATGCTGGTCGATTTAGGGCGTAATGATTTGGGCCGGGTCTGTGAGTACAACAGTGTTCGGGTTGACGAGTTGATGAGCGTTGAGCGTTACTCTCATGTGATGCACATTGTCTCTGATGTTAGAGGTCAACTCAAAGCTCCCCAGGATGCCTTTGATCTCATACGAGCCACCTTCCCGGCCGGAACTGTGACCGGCGCGCCCAAGGTGCGGGCTATGGAAATTATTGATGAGCTTGAGTCTGTGCGCCGGGGTATCTATGCTGGAATTCTCGGCTATATCAGCTACGACGGTAATATGGACTCTTGTATTGCCATCCGTACCGCTGTAATGCAGGGTGATATGGTCCATATCCAGTCAGGGGGAGGGATTGTGGCCGATAGCGACCCCCAACGAGAATATGAAGAAAGTTGGAACAAGGCCAAGGCGATGGCTGAGGCTGTAGAATATGCCGAAGGCAACAGATAATAGGAGGATAAGATGATTTTAGTTATAGATAATTACGACTCTTTCACGTACAACTTGGTCCAATTTCTGGGCGAGTTGGGATATACTGTTGAGGTCCGTCGCAATGATGCCATCACACTTGATGAAATTGCGGAGATGAAGCCCGATCAAATCGTCATTTCGCCGGGACCAGGAACGCCGGATGATGCCGGGATTTCTGTTGATTTGATAAAACGTTTCCATCAGGAGATACCTATATTAGGGGTCTGTTTGGGTCATCAGGCCATTGGACAGGCATTTGAGGGAAAGGTTGTCCGGGCCAAACGGGTGATGCATGGCAAGGTCTCGGCCATTGAGCATAACCAGCAGGGCATCTTTCACAATCTGCCCACCCCACTGACCGCCACCCGCTATCATTCTCTTATTGTCGAGGAACCCTTGCCGGATTGTTTGGAGATCACAGCACGAGGCGGCGAGACCAACGAGGTAATGGCCCTTCGCCACAAAGAATACCCGGTTGTTGGGGTGCAGTTCCATCCCGAGTCGATATTGACCGAGTATGGACACGAAATGCTGCACAACTTTTTGCAAATCGAAGCCGGTCTGGCCGAGGCTGTACCAGAGCCAGCTAAAGCGGAACCACCGCCTGCCCCGATATATGTCATGCCCATCAAGACCGCTATCAGCAAGGTTATGGCTGGTGAATCGTTAACCATTGAAGAGGCTGAAGAGGTGATGTCACAGATTATGACGGGTGAAGCCACCTCGGCTCAGATTGGGGGGTATCTAATGGCTCTCCGTATAAAGGGTGAAACAGTCGATGAAATTACCGGCAGTGCCAAGGCTATGCGCCGGGCGGCGATAGGGGTGAAAACCGTTACCCCACCGGATGAACTGGTGGATGTTGTTGGCACGGGCGGAGATGGTTCCGGCACCTTTAACATCAGCACGACGGCTGCTTTTGTAGTCGCTGGAGCAGGGCAGAAGGTCGCCAAGCATGGTAATCGAGCGGCCAGTAGCAAAAGTGGCAGCGCCGATGTGCTGGCAGCCTTGGGTGTCAATTTGGACATAACGCCTGAGCAAGTGACTCAAGCGATTGACGAAGTGGGCATCGGCTTTATGTTTGCCATCAAACATCATCCGGCGATGAAACACGCCATAGGCCCGCGCCGGGAGATGGGGGTGAGGACCATCTTTAACATCCTTGGCCCGTTGACCAATCCTGCTGGGGCGCTATCACAGGTGACGGGGGTGTACGATGGCGCTCTGACCGACACGCTGGCCCGGGTATTAGGGGGATTAGGCAGCAAAGGGGCTTTTGTATTCCATGGGCATGGGGGGCTTGACGAGCTAACCACAACTGGCCCGAACAAGGTGAGCCGCTTGAAGGATGGAAAGGTAACAACAGAAACTCTTGACCCTGCCGACCTTGGCTTTGCCAGAGCCAACCCTGAAGACTTGCTCGGTGGAACACCGGAGGAAAATGCCGAGATTACCCGCAATATTTTATCCGGGGTACAAAATGGGGCAAAGCGGGACGTGGTGATTCTAAATGCCGCTGCCGGACTAATTGCTGCCGGGAAAGCCGATGACTTTCCCGCAGGCATTCAATTGGCTAATGAGAGCATCGACAGCGGGGCAGCCCTAAAGGTGTTAGACAGCTTTGTGGAATTTACCCAAAAAGCTGGAGTTTAACAAAGATATAAGCCGGGATTAGGGGATTAGGAGATTATTAAAATACTATGCCTAAAGGTTTGAAGAGGCATATTGAACTGACTCAGAGAATTATTGCGGCTTGTTACGAGGTGCATACGGTTTTGGAGCCAGGTCTACAAGAACGGTTTTATCGGGATGCTTTAGCTCACGAATTGGAATTGCGTGGGCTTAAAGTCAGAAGAGAACAAGAATTTACGGTGGAGTACAAGGGTGAAAAGCTCGGCTTGCATCGCATTGATTTGATTGTGGAAGACTCGGTTGTAGTGGAGTTGAAGGCAGTGGTCGGCAAATTGCTTGATGTTCATGTTGCCCAAGCTATCTCAGAGAGGCAAGTTAGCGGCTTGCTTGTCGCTCTGTTGATCAATTTTGGTGATACAAGTGTACAGGTTCGTCGGTTGGAAAAGTGTGATTGAACTGCTAGACACCAAACTAAATAAATAATCCCCTAATCCCCCAATCCCGGCGATTACAACAAATTCGCGGAATTAGGTTGTTAGGGACACGAGTATACCATGACAATACTTGATGATATTGTAAAATACAAACGAACCGAAGAACTGCCAAAACAGATGCAGGTTCGGGAGGCTGCTTTGGTGCGGGCCGAGGCGAAATTGGCTCCCAAGCCTAAAGATTTTGTGGCTGCCTTGCGGGCTACCAAAAAGATGGCCCTCATTGGAGAAGTTAAGAAGGCCTCGCCGAGCAAAGGATTATTGCGGCACAACTTCGATCCGCTGGAATTGGCTTCAACCTATGCTGAGAATGGCGCGGCGGCCATCTCCGTACTAACCGATGTAAAATACTTTCAGGGCAAATTGGCTTATCTGACCCAAATTCGAGACCATTTGGAGGAAACAGTTGGCCCAAATCGACCGGCAGTGTTGCGGAAAGACTTTATCTTCGATCCATATCAAGTCTATGAAGCGCGGGCGGCAAGAGCAGATGCGGTATTGCTGATCGCTGCGGTATTAAATGATAAAGAGATGACAGAGTTGTTGACCTTAACTCAAAAGCTGGGCATGACCGCTCTGATTGAGGTGCATAACCGGACAGAGTTGGAGCGTGTTCTGCCGTTAGAACCCCGGCTCATTGGGGTCAATAACCGGGATTTACGCGATTTTTCTGTAGATTTGAATACCTGTATTGAATTACGCCAGCACGTACCGTCTCATATTTGTTTCATTGCCGAAAGCGGCATTCATACGGCGGCTGATGTCGCTCGATTAGGGCAGGAGGGTATTGATGCGATTTTAGTCGGGGAAGCCTTGGTCAAAGCAAAGGATGTGGGGCAGAAGGTGAGAGAGTTGGTGGGCTAAGAACTGGTAATTAGTTATTAGTAATTTGAGATTGAGTTAATTACCAATAACCAATTACCAATACCTACCTGCGGCTAACTTCCACCTTTGCCATTTCGGACATGACGGCAGCGTTAACGCGGACGTTTTCAAGATAGCTGCGCCGAAGTTCCGGGGTGGAAATCTGGTCGGCCTTGGCTTTGACCAATTTGTAAGCTTGGTGCAGGGCTTCATCGGCTTCATCGGTTTGGCTGCGGACGCGACAAATCTGAGCGTAAGTCCACCACAGATTTTGAGTTGGATATTCGCCGGTCCCGGAGCCTTGCTCTAAGCACTCTAAGGCTTCTTGTAAACATTGGTGGGCTGTTACTAGATCATCATCGGTTAAGCTGGCTTCGCCCTTGGCGGCCAGACTGGCAACATAGTTGCCGGTTTCGCCCAACTCGTGGCGTAGATGACAGGCGGCATGGAAATGCTTTACCGCTTCGCTGGCCTGACCACTGGCTAAATAGAGAGAGGCCAGGTCGTGCAAGCAAAAGGCTTGACCACGCCGGTCGCCGATAGCTTGCCGGATAGAGAGCGAGCGTTCCAGTTGCTCTTTAGCCAGCGCGTAATTACCTAAAATAGTTTGAACCTGGCCTAAGGTATTAAGGCTGATGCCTTCCCGTAGCCGGTCACCAATGGTGTGGCAAATGGATAACGCTTGATTGTAATATTGTTCGGCCTGTTCATAACGTCCCAGGCTAGACTCCAACAGGCCCAAATTATTGGCGCAACCGGATTCGCCGCCTTTATCGCCGATAGTACGGTAGATGTTAAGCGCCTGCTGGTAATCTTTACGGGCTTGTTCGTACTCGGAAATTTGAGTTTGGATCAGGCCCAGATAATTTAGGCTGGTCGCTTTGAGTTGAGCATCATCAACAGCGCCCTGGCTTTGTAACGCCCGAAACATGCAATCGCGCGCTCTGTTGTAATCGCCTTGCCGCCAGCAAGTGATACCCATATTGGTTAAAGTTCTGGCCTCCCAAATTGGCTCATCGGCCTGATGGGATAAGGTCAACATCTCTTCGGCGGTAGCGATGGCATCATCATATTGGCCTAGATTGGTATCTAGTTGGAGCCGTCGATTGCCGGTTTCTAACAATTGAACCGAGTTGTTTTGTGACAGGGCCAGATACTTCATTTGGGTCAAATCTTCCGCTTGGGCAACCCGGTTGCCTAAACGGTCGTAAGCTCGCTCACGGTCGGCCAATAGGTCGAATTGCACTTTAACATTTTCAAGTTCTCTGGCAATGGTCAAGGCCTCGGCAAAGTAGCTGATGGCGGCTTCGTTGGCGTATCCGTTTAGCGCCTTCTGACCGGCTCGTTGCAAGTAATGCAGCGCTTTTTGCCGGTCATTACTGCGAGAATAATGGTACGCCAGCAAATCAATAACCTCTCCATCATGACTGCTATAGCGGCTTTCAAGGGCGGCGGCGATGGTGGCGTGAAGCTGCTGGCGTTGGGAATAGAGCATCGTTTCGTAGGCCACTTCTTGGGTGATGACATGCTTAAACAAGAAGTCGAGATCATTTTCGGTCACTTCTTTACGGGTAAAATCTTCGGCCTGAAGATGCAACAAATGCTCCTGAAGGGTGGCTTCGGTTGATATCCAGGGGTGAACGGTTTCCAATAAATCTCGCTGGAAGGTGCGACCAATCGCTGCCGCAACTTTCAAGGTCATTTTTTCTTCTTCCGGCAGCCGGTCGATGCGAGCCAGCACAACTTTTTGAACCGTGTCGGGCATTTCTAGAGTGTCTAAATCGCCAATCAATTGGCAGTCGCCATTTTCAACATTGAGAACTTTCATACTCAATAGGGAATTGATAATCTCTTCGATAAAGAAAGGATTACCTTGCCCTTTACGGCGGATTAAATCGGCCAGAGTCGATGGCAAGCTCTTGACGCCAAGTTTGTTTTGGGCCAGTTTAAGGCTGGCCTCTGGATCGAGTTCATTAGCCAGAAGCTGGGTAGTATAAGGTAGGGCGCGTAGGCGTTGATAGGGCATCGGCACCGGAGTCCCCAAAGGGCGATGGACTAACACTAAGAAAATCTGGTGATCGGCAATTTCCGTAGCCAAATTGACGGCTAATTCCAAAGAAAGCTCATCGCTCCAATGGGTATCTTCCAGCAAAATAAGGGTAGGACGCTGTTGGGCTTCTCTAAGAATGATGGCTCGAATGGTAGCGAAAAGATTATCACGGCGGAGGTCTTCACTGAGCTTACGAGTTAAATCGGTTTCCTCACAATCCAGGCCCAGAATATCGGCCAATAGAGGTAGGCGATCTAACCAGTAATTTTCTGACCTCCCGACACTTTGGATTGATGTTGAGTTTGCACTAGAGATAGGAGGTGGTAGATGGCTCAGTACATTTTCTAACCGAGATAATCGTTGGTCCACCGAGAGGCGCGTGGAAAGACCGGCGATGGAAGCCAGAATACCCCGCCAAGGCAAATAAGGGGTTTGGCGACCATAACTCAGGCAGTCGCCGGTGTGGGGTACGCCGCCCCGGTCTTCCAGCCAGCGGCGGACAATTTCTGTGGCGAGGCGACTTTTACCGACACCGGCTTCACCACTGAGCAATAGAACCTGCCCCTGGCCCGACCAGACTTTATCGGCCAAGTCATCAACAATTGCCAGCTCTTTATCGCGACCCGTGAGTTCGCTGAGGATATAGCGGGCGGCCTCTTCTTGTTGGTCTTGTTCTTTTTCGCGTAAAGCGCGATAGACATGGCGTGGCTCTGTTTTGCCCTTGACATGAATCTCGCCCAGTTCTTCATATTCAAAGAAGCGGTTGGCCCGGTTGTAGACGGTTTGGTCGGCCCAGACCTCACCGACCCCTGCTTTTTGCATGAGCCGGGCAGCTAGATTAACCGTATCGCCAATTACGCTATACTCACGGCGTTGGGGAGCACCCAAAGGACCGGCAAAAATGGAGCCAGCGGCCAGCCCAACCCTGGCTTCAAGTTGATGCCTGGTGGCGACCTTGCATAAGCCAAGGGTACAGGCGACGGCCCGTACTTCATCATCTTCATGAAAGAAAGGAGGCGCTCCAAATAAGACCAGTAATACGCTCCCTTTATCACCGACGGCTAACTTGTTAACACTACCTTCGTAGTGATAGATGATTTCTTGAGCGTCGCGCATAAAATTGCTGAGGCG
>Ga0210124_1000556_pt1 | contig 18558 bp, 16 predicted proteins | sample Muzzi_PWC_D2_FD_185554 | JGI IMG/M metagenome (GOLD analysis project Ga0210124, IMG submission 185554) | Wetland microbial communities from San Francisco Bay, California, USA, that impact long-term carbon sequestration - Muzzi_PWC_D2 (SPAdes) | ecosystem: Environmental > Aquatic > Marine >... | reverse complement strand
ATGGCAGGTAGGTCTGCCTGCCCCAGTGCTGCGTTGAACTTTTGGAAATACTGGTTCCAGGTGATTGCTTCAAGGCCACGCATGTTAAAAACCTCACCCACCGCCGTGGGATGATAGGCAGCCAGCAAAATACCCGATACTAGGTCGGCAACATAAATCAGGTTACATATCCCTTCGCCATAGCCTTCGAGCAGACCCCAGCGCCCAGATTGAAGTTTACCGGCCAGTTCAACTGTCCACGTTCGGCCAAACGGGCCATAAACAATTGGGGGTCTAATCACAGTAACCGGTAACCCCCGCCGGTAATATTCCCAACATAGCGCTTCGGCCTCAATCTTTGAGTCGCCATATGTATCGCCTGTGTATGGACAGAGATATGTCTCGTCGATGTCACCGGTTGGGTTGCCGTAGACCTCGGTGGTGCTGATATATACAAAACGCTCCACTCCTGCGCTGTGAGCCATATCTAACAGGTTTTTTGTGCCTTCAACCGTAACTTCTCTTGAGCCATAAGCACAGTGAATCACGTGTGTAACGCCAGTCATTGCTTGAGCAATCTGCCCCACATCCATCACGTCACACAGAACGATATCAAGAGGAAACCTGCCCAAACGAACGGCACTCATCCAGCTTCTAATGCTGGCACGGACGTGGGCCGCATGGCTCAAGTGTAGTGTTTCCACAAGCCACCCGCCAATGAAGCCGCCTGCCCCCGTGACCAGGATTGTATCTTTGCTAGCCATATTGCACCTGCAAAACGTTATACCAGGGCATATCAAAGCGGCTGGCTGCCGCATAACATTCATCAATAAACTGCAGCGAGGGTAACACGTCGCTCCCTGCAACTAAAGGTTTCTGGTTTTGAGATATGGCCTGAATAAAGCCAGATACCATGGTATACGCCATATCGGCGTATACCATTGGCCCGTTTCTTATTTCGACTTGTTTAGTCCGGCCAAATCCATTTGTTATCGTAATAGTTCTGTAGTCATAAATATCGCCCTGGATTATTCCGGCCTCACATTCAACGCTAAACCTACAGGGAAACTTGCTAAGCCAACTCAACAGTACCACTCCCTCACATTTGTTGGATTTGAAGCGGACATGGGCCACAGCTTCGCTTCCTCCAAAAGAATCGTTCTGAGAGGACAGTACCACTGGTTTTTGATTCAGCCACCAGCAGATCACATCCATAACATGAGCACCTCGGTCACGCAACACACCCCTGGCAGTCAACTCGGCGTTGAAATAAAAGCCAGACGCAGTAGGCCAATCAAACTGCTCACCCACGTAGTACTTGATAGATAGGGGATCACCCAAGGTTCGGTTTGTAATTAGCTCTTTTACCTTAACCAGATTAGGATACAATCTGCGTTGGTAATTTGCCGCCAGTACAACTCCGGTTTGGCGGGCTTGATCTACCATCTGTTGGCCTTTTTCCACTGACTCGGCCAGCGGCTTCTCGCATAGTACGTGGATGCCACGGGCAAGAAATTCCATAGAGATAGGGTAGTGCAAGTGGGTCGGAACTGCGACGATGACACCGTCCACCTCTTCCAGTACTTCGCGATAATCAGCCAGAAAATTCTTCACATTGAACCTTATAGCCAGTTTTTGTACCCTTGCCTTGTTCCCGTCCACAAGAATCAAGCCGTCCAAAATAGATGGATGTTTGATTAGAGCCGGTAAATAGTACTGTTCAGCGATAGCGCCACAGCCAATGAGCGCGATCTTGGGTGAACTCACGGGTGCGACAAATGGCTTCGAGGGCTGCATCAGGGTTTTCGACACAATTCTAGTTCTCCTGCACCGGTTCGGTCCGAAATGAATCTCGTGGTGCCAGACTTTTTTGGGGGTAGGTGGTACTGAACTCCAGACTCGTATAATCCTCCGACTTGACGCGCAATTGCTCTTCTATCCATGTGTATGTCTTAGTCAAGCCTTCCTCTAACGAAATCTGCGGCTCCCATCCGAGTATCTTCTTAATCCGGGTGAGATCAGCATTACGCCCGCGCACCCCTTGCGGTCCCGGGATGTGTTTTTTTGTCACCCATATCCCAGCAATATCTGCTACAATGTCCGCCAGTAGATTAATGGTCACCATACGATCTTGGCCGAGGTTGATTGGTTCACTGAAATCGGACTGCATTAGCATATATAGCCCCCGCACGCAGTCATCGATATAGCAAAAGGAACGGGTTTGTTCGCCATCGCCCCAGATTTCAATTGTGTGGTTGCCTGTAAGCTTCGCAATAGCAATCTTACGACAGATGGCAGCCGGTGCCTTTTCGCGCCCGCCATCCCAAGCACCCAGTGGACCAAAGATATTGTGAAAGCGTACGATTCGGGTTTTAAGGCCATAGTCATCCGAATAGTGCCTACAAAGATGTTCTGCCATCAGTTTTTCCCATCCGTAGGCATCCTGAGGTTGAGCCGGGTAGGCATCTTCTTCCCTCAAAGGAACTACATCAGCCTCTGTCTGCAAAAACTCAGGATAGACGCACGCCGATGACGTAACCAAATAACGTTCAACGCCGTTGACTCGTGCAGCCTCCAGCGTGTGGATGTTGATGAGAGCATTATTGTGTAGGATCTGGGCGTGATGGCCTGAAATAAAGCCCATACCTCCCATATCAGCGGCCAGCGCGTAGACCTCGTCGACGTTCCGGGTAGCTTGTAGGCAGTCGTCCCAGCGCCGCAAGTCGAGTATCTCAAACTCATCTGCATCTGTAGGACTAAATCTCGGGTGCTTGAGGTCAACACCCCGTACCCAATATCCTTTACGTTTCAGGTAGGTTACCAAATGGTGGCCTATAAAACCGCCAGCACCAGTTACCAAAACGCGTTTGACATTTGACATTGTTTACGTACCCCTTTCATTACAGTGTATTTTGATTGTCTTTTCATAAACTTCCAATGTTTGTAAAGCCACTCTCTCCTGGTCCTCTTGCACCCAACGTATCGCATTCTCTCCCATCTCGCGTCGCAGGGTGTCTTCGGAAAGAAGACGAATGATGGCGTCGGCAAGCTGTTCTGGATCGCCTGGGGGTACAAGTAGACCTGTGGCTCCATCCTGCACATATTCCGGCAGGCTACCAACCTTCGTTGCCACAACAGGCTTTCCAAAGACATACGCTGTCATTAGAAGCCCGCTCGTCGAAGCCGAGAGGTAGGGGAGAACTACAATAGAAGCCCTTTCAAAGAAGTTGGCTAATACATCACCTGATACAAACCCCTCGTGGATTTCGAATTTGCTGCCATCTTCGATCATATTTCGACAACGTTGTAGTTCTTGGCCGTGAGCGGCGATTAGAATACGCGCATGAGGCAGTTGATTAGAAATAAGAGGCTGGGCCCGCACAAGATACTCAAGGCCTTTATGGGGATGTGCACGTCCAAAGAAGAGCACTGTACCAGGTTCTTCAGCGTTTCTCTGCTGTGACCACCTCATGGCTGTCGTTCGCGGACCCAAGGGAATATGAACTACCCTATCAGTGGGAATACTGAAAAGATCTTGTACAAGCCCAACTTGGTTGGCTCCGTTCACGATAACAACGTCGGATGCCTTAGCAAGCAATCGATTGATTCCCAATATCGCAAAATCTGGCAGACTCTCGCCAACATTTGGTTTAGGAATAATGACCGTGGAGGTCACAGGTATATTCCACAAAAGCCAGGCCAATATCGCTGTCCAGAGTTCTCCGGGCCCCATTAGCAAGTGCGCTATGTCTACTCCATCCTCGTATATAGTCCGCTTGATCCGGTATACTAATGCAGCTGATCGGGGATTGCGGATGCGGGGAAACCGGAAAAGGCGCACCTTACACCTTCGGGGGAGGAGGCCCAGATCATAGAGGTTCTCTGAAAGCTGGCCCGAGCACATCGATGTAACGACCTCAGGTCTATCGGATAGATACAAGGCGACACGTAGTTCAGACAAGTACAAGTTAACAGGCACCCCTATTGCATCGAGGGCATTCGCCAGATCCAGTCCATAATCGACATCGTTAAAAACAACCAAACCGACACGCATTATTGATATTTCCTTCGTTCTCTACATCCGAAGACCTTCGTTGTGCAGAACAACTTGCGGTGTCACTTCAGAATAAATATCCAACAGTTGCTCCGCAATGGCATCCCAATCATACTTCTGCACAACCAGCTGTCTGGCCTCATTGGCAATGCGATGGTATAAAGCCTTGTCTGTTAAAAGGCGCACGGTCTTTTCTGCAAACTGTACAGGGTCATCCGCTATTAAAAGGTGCTGGCCGTCCACTACATCTAACCCTTCACAGCCGATAGTTGTAGAAACTACCGGACGGCCCAGGGCCATTGCTTCCAAAATTTTAAGCCGGGTGCCACCCCCGGCCCTCAGGGGAACTACACACACGGCACTGCGCCTGTAATATGGCACTACATCTACCACCTGGCCGGTAACATGAACCCCATTGTTATTGAGCCGATTCACTTTCGGTGATGGGTCTCTGCCAACCAACCATACTTTAACCTGGCCCAAAAGGCGTTGGATGTGAGGCAGTATTTGATGGCATAAGTAGATGGCTGCATCGGCGCAGGGAGGATAATCCATGCTACCGATGAAAAGCAACGCTGGTGGCAAGCTCCCCAACGGTAGGGGGCGGTACGCCTGGGTATCCACCCCGTTGGGGATAACGCTTGCCTGCAAACGAGAATTGGCCTTCAGCAGTAAGCGACGATCCACCTCAGACATCGTGATACAGCGATCAAATCGCTCGGCATAGCGGGGTTCCCACCACCGGAGAATTCGGCCATGTAGCCAGGCTCGAATTTTTTCGGTGCGCGTTTCTGCAACATGAGCAATACGTTTGTATTGCAACGAGGCTATGTTATGAAACACCAGAATACGTTTGGCACGGGTGCTTGATGGGAGTGTTTCCAGATAGGGCGCCATGCGCGAATGTTCAATTTGAACGATATCAAAGGTTATAGTAGAGGCAAGTTGCCTGATTTTGTTAGCCAATTCTTCAGAATAAAGCCATTCGAATTCCCACGGTCTGCCTGCCAGACCATAGCGCAGCATGGCCAGTAGACGCGTTGGCTTAGATCGTTTCTGCAAGGGCGCAGTCTCCACTCCACAGCAAAATTCCTGTAAATGTAAAATACCCTCAGCTTGGTCAGGCTTAATCAAGGGGGCTGCCAACCAAACCTGGTGCTGCCTGGCGATCCGTCGAATGAGATTGTAATTACGGATCCGATCCCCTGAAATCATGGGGAAGGGTAAGTAATCGGTAATATACAAGATTCGCATATCAAACTCCTTGAGCAGAAACAGTACGGGCTTGCGGCAGCACCATATGAAGTTCTTCCTCAATTTGATCGACGATTCGCTCGAGACTGTAGTGGTCGCGAATGGTTTTTAAGGCTGCAAAACGAATCTTATGAGCAAGTGCAGCTTCTCGAAGAAACCTACTAACTGCTCTAGCCAACATTACAGAATCGCCAGGTGGCACCAGCAGGCCAGTTTCGCCATCAGAAACAACCTCAGGTGTGCCACCACGATCTGTGGCGATTACAGGTAGGCCCTGGGCCATAGCCTCTAAGACGGTCATGCTGAAAGGTTCTTTCCAGAGCGAGGTAAATAACAGAGCATTGTAACTTTTATAGCGATCAAGTACTTGTTGGTGCTCTAACTTACCCACAAATTCGACATGGTTCTGTAACTCCCAAGCAGAAACCGAATCTCTCAATTTTCTGACGTATTCCTCTGGACCAGTTCCAATGATATCCAGGCTGATATTGCTGATCTTCTCCTCTCGAACCAAATGGGCTAAGGCTTCAATGGCAACATCGGGGCCTTTCGGCGGAACGAGCCTTCCCACAAAGACCAAATGTACTTTACCTTCACTGTTCTGGTGTGGGTCTGACAGTTCATCGAAATTGATGATTAAACGAGATGGAATCCCCAAGGGAATCACACTAATATTCTGTTCTGGGAAACCTAAATCAACGTAACTGCGCATCATTGATTGGCTGTTAACGAGGATATGCTTTAGATCAAGGTGATCAAAATCCCTGAGGCCAACGATCGCTGCCCGATATCGTCTTTTTAGCCAATTCGGCTCAATAAAAAGTTCCGTTTTCAGAAGAGCCAGCCAATAGTCGTATAAGATGAACACGGCAGGGATATTTTGCTCCTGAACAGCCAGCACTGGAGTAATTGATAGCCCGCCCATGTTCCAGATGAAAGCCACATCGGGCTTTAAGGTTTTTACAATCTCACGGGTTATGCCGTAATTTCTTCTGCAGCTAATAGCCCACTTTAACTGGTTATACCGTTTGCGGAGGCGTAGTGGGTCCGGTGAATTTCTCTTGATAAGCAAGCCCCCATCAAGTGTATTATAGTGAAGCAAGCGGTAAATATTATCTTCAATTCGGCCTTCTCCTACCTGCCATCTGCTGGTTAAAATGTAGACTGTGTGGCCCCGGCGTGCCAATTCCTCGGCTTGCAGCTTGCATTGTAGTTCGTAACCGCCTCGAAAATAGGGTGGGAAAAAATCTGTGAGAATCAAGATCTTCATATTTTGGTTTTCTCCGAGCGAGGACTCTGCAACAGTCTGATAGCCATCAGTTTGATCTCTCTCACCAATACTGTCAGATCCTCAACAGTAATCACAGATAGAGACACACAAGCTACAAGAAACAGAGAGATAATTAAAATCTTCTGCACAAAAGTAATTGGCCCCCAAAAAAGGACGAGTATGAAGCACCCTACAAATACCAAAATGGGTTTCAGATATTGGTGGACCTCCACCTTTATCCTTTTTCGTAGGAAGAACACATTGAGCGGATTAGACATAGCGTTGCCTGCCAGACTCGCAAATGCTGCGCCTGTAATACCAAAAAGCGGTATGAAGATCACATTCCCTATTAGGCTAATGGCAGAGTGGACTGTATTTATAATGGCAGGTTTGTTTGTGTCGCCTGTTGCAACCAAAGAAGTCCCTAGAATATTGCTGACGAAAGATATGTTCGCCGCCATCATTAGTACAATGAAAGCAGATACGCTGGGAAGATATTTCTCCGAAAATAACAGCCTGATCAAATCACTGCCAAAGAGTAACACAGTTAGCGTGCCGAAAATACTGGCAAAAGAGATCAGACGGGTAGAGTTGCTTATCAACAGAGTTACTTTTTTATGTTCTTCTCGTGACAATAACCTCGACACAAAGGGATAGAATACCGAGCGAAAGGTTTCGAACAAACTATAGAGAGCATCTGGAATCCTTCGAGCAATTTCGTAGTATGCAATGTCGGCCGAACCAAGAAGGATACTAATCATCAAAGTATCGATCCGGGAAAAAACCAAATGCAAAACATCGTTTATGTGTAAGGGGAACGCAAATATTAGCATTTTCTTCAGCTTGTTGAAATCAAATTCGAGTTTTTTTCTGGTCGGAATGAAGAAATAGGCCAAGCCGCACGCTAGCGACATTGATATAAGTTTCGCAAATATCAACCCAATTACACCTCGTTTCAAGAACCAAACAAATGCCATAATGAGGAGAAGGTTTAAAAGGCTAGCGGCGAATGAAGTAATACTTATTCTCGTGAAGAGAAAAAAGCCTTGCAATGTGGATTTCAATAAGCCATTTAGACTGTCCAACAAAAACAGAAACGGGACGAAAATAACAAAATCAGCAGGCAGGGACGAGCCGAATATGAAAGACAATGCTGGCCTGGCAATCAAGATTACTAGGCCCACACCAAGCCCTGTAATAAGCCTGAAATAAATGACCGTATTAATGAGTTGCTGTTTGTAGAGTAGGTCTTCTTCGCTGGCAATAAACCTTGTTACAGACACATTGAGACCAAAACTGCCGATCTGTGTAAAGAGGCCGGAAACCACCTGAAGCAACACAAAAACCCCGAAGGCCTCTGCGGACATATAGCGAACTGCCACCATTGTACCTAATAGACCCAGCACCATTGCAGAAAAGGTTCCCAGGCCTATAGCCACTGTGCCCGTAATGAAGTGAGATAAAGGGGAGTTAGACAATGATTTCTCCGGTCTATGTTAGTTTCTAGGTTCGCGCGCTGGACAGTATGGCGACCTGGTTCAATCTTTGACCAGCATCCGGCCGTTCACAAAAAATCTTCCTCAGAATTACCTCATTGGCTCCCATCATAATTCCAATAACTGGAATCCAGTACCACTGCATGAATACAGGACTCACAATCGCACCAATCGGAACTCCTAGGTAGGCGAGGGTAAAACCTAACACATATGCCTTCATTTGGCGGTCGGGTACTAGCCGCCAATATCTAAAGCCTCGAATTAAAAAGGCCACCGATAGCCAGACCAGGCATAAATATCCCAACAGGCCTGTCTTCATCAGGATCCAAAAGTGCCCATTGTGGATATATCCTGTAGCATCCCAGTCCATTCCCACATAGTCAATTCTCGGATCAAATGGCCGATATTTAGCACCCAAACCTAAGCCTAGCAATGGATGGGACTCAATCTGAGGAAGCACATATTCATTCTCCACATATCTCCATTGCAAGCTGTCTTCCCTTAATGTATCGCTTCTACCAAGCGTGGCGAGTCTTGCGAAAGAAGCCCCCATTAAACGTGTCACTTCCGACTCGGGTCTACCTATAGCGGGCAACAAAACGATAACCGCAAGAAAGAGGCTGACCAAGCCTAACCCCACAAGTTTTCGTCTCTGCAACCCTGAGACGAAATATCCTAAGATTAACAATGCAAGGGTTGCCTGCACCCAGAAAGCGCGGGTAAAAGTCAAGAGAACCGCCAGTCCTGACAGGCTCCATTGGAAGAACCGTAACATCGAACTTAACCTGAATTTTTCTAGGATTAAAGTTACGGTTATGGTAACGAATGTTACCAAGATAAGTGATTGCCCTGGCGGTAGTATCCTTGCAATGCCACGATATGTCGTGCCCTGCGTATATAGAGTTTCAACGCGGCCAGGCAAGAGGGAGAAAGATTCACCTAAGAGAAATTGACCTATCATTGCCACCGCAACAATTGACGCCAGGAGGAAAAAACCATTTAGCAAGAACCGGAGTTGGCGGTCTTCCCGCACAAGATTCGTAACAATGAAAAAAGTTAAGTAATACGTCACATCTCGAATTGCTCGCCGAGCCTCCTCAACTTCCACTGATAAGCGAAGAACCGCTATAAGGGTTGATAATATCGCCACACTGTAGAAGGCGAGCAGTGGCACGTCGAGTGGCGTGCGAACGATCTTGAAATCTGGTTCCACCAACCAGCGTAGGCCAATCAGGCCAAACAATGCTAGAAGAACAATATCTGGTATATGCAAACTACCCAGCCCAATAGGAACAATAGGTAGATTGCTTTCAAATATGATCGTTGATGTAGCAATCAGGATACCTAATAAAGCAACCTCAGGCCGCCTCAGTACAGCCATTGCTACAGCCCCTGCCACTAATATGACAAATACCAACAGCGGCGAAAACAATAACGAGACAACGCCCAATAACAAACCCAAGCCGCACGCAAGTACGACGGGAGATGAAATGATGTTCGGGTTTAGACTGTGTCTCATAGTTGGATCTGGCATATGATTCCAAATCTGTCCTCTTGATAGATCACACTGGCAGGCCCGTAAAACAACCGCATCATACTGTAGGAATCATCGTTTTGGTGAAGCAGAATATGCAAGTTGCTCTTTTCCGAAAAAGGTTGACCGGCATTCATACGCTTACCAACTGATCGTTTTGGCTTCTTCTGTCATTGCCATACTCAAGAAAAATTCAACCACCTGCGAAGCAACATAATGCACCTGCCCGGTGGTCATCTCTGGAAATATTGGTAACGAAAGAATTTCATTGCATAACTGCTCGGCCACGGGAAACGAGCCTTGTTCAAATCCAAGGTGAGTATAGAATGGCTGCAAATGAATTGGATAGGGATAATGGATTGCCGTGCCCACGCCTTGGTCGCGAAGATAGGCCTGCAGTCCATCGCGCTGCGGAGTACGCACTACATATAGGTGATATACATGCGAGGCTTCCGGTGATTCACATGGCACAACAAGATTACTTTCGGTCAACAGTTCGGTATACAGCGCGGCGATTCGCTGTCGCGCTTCTAGCCAGCCTTCCAGATAGCCCAATTTGACCCGTAAGATTGCCGCTTGCAGTGTGTCCATACGATGATTAAACGGTGGCAATTCGTGGTGATATTTCACTTTTTGACCACAATCACGCATAGCTCGCACCTTTTCAACCACCTGTGGCTCATTAGTGACGACGATTCCGGCATCGCCGCACGCTCCCAGATTCTTGGTTGGATAGAAACTAAAGGCAGATGCATGCCCCAACGAACCCACTCGCCGACCCTTGTAATATGCACCATGAGCTTGACAAGCATCTTCAATAACCACCAATCCATATCTATCTGCCAGTTGCAAAATTGTGTCCATGTCCGCTGGCAAACCATAAAGATGTACCGGAATGATTGCTCTTGTGTGTGGGGTTATCGCGGCTTCAATTTTTGTAACATCAATGTTGTAGGTGATTGGGTCTACATCCACCAGAACGGGCTGTGCTCCGGCAAAGGTTACGGCCGCCGCCGTAGCGATAAAGGTATGAGTTGGAACAATCACCTCATCACCCGGACCAACCCCAAATGCTCGTAAGCTCAATTCCAAAGCAGATAACCCGCTGTCCACACCAACTGCAAAGCGTGTGCCGCAGAACGAGGCGAACTCTTCTTCAAAGCAGGCAACATCATGGCCCAGAGCAAAGTCGGCACGTTTCATAACCTCTTGCATGGCAGGATTTAGCTCATCCTCTAGGGCGCGATGCTGGGTTTGTAAATCAATGAAAGGAACTTTCATTATCAACTCCTGTTAGCAGCTTGTCGCGTTTTTACGTCTAATCCATTGATGTATGGGCGTTCCACCAGCCCAACGGGACAGGGCAACTCATCGACTAACCCATGCGGTTTAGCCGGATTGCCGTAGGCTACGGTGTAGGCCGGGATATCGCGGGTTACCACACTGCCCGCCCCAATGAGCGCCCCCTGACCAATAGTAATATGAGAAAGCAGAGTAACATTCACGCCGATTTTTGCCCCTTGTTTTATTGTCGGCCCGCGCATGCATAAACCGCACTCCGGATGTGGGTCGTTAGCGATGGTAACACCGGGTGCCAGGAAAACTTCATCTTCCAAAATTGTGAATTGAGCCACATATACGTTGCAGTGAATCTTGACCCTATTCCCGATAGAACAACCATAATCAATTGTGGAGTTGTTCCAGATACTCAAATCATCACCTATGGTGTTCTCTTCACGAATCACCACATTGTGTCCGGTCTCCAACCCCGTTCCGATTACTGAACCGGCATAAATCACTGTACCAGAGCGAATTCTTGCGCCAGCCCCTATCTTTAATACTGTGTTAGAAATAGCCCGACCAGACGGATATCCCAAGATGACCCCTGCGTCAATTTCGTTCCCATCCGCCAAATCACCTGCTTTGTCCAATTCATGTAACGACATGGCTAAACTCAGGTTCCTTCTCAAAAAAGATTTTCTCTTGACCCCCACCGTTGTGTAATGACCGTTCGGCCATTTCCAATACCTTCACCACGTTCAGCCCAACTTGCCCACTACTCTGGGGTTCTGCACCATTCATAATACATTCCAGAAAGTGCTGGCACTCCAAGCGTAGTGGCTCGACGAAGCGGATATTGGGAATCACCACATCGCCGTACCGATAACTGCACTGAAAGTCACCATACGTGTCTGTGTAGGGTAGAGCTTCGACCCCTTTATCGTAGATTTTGATCTTTTCAAGCGGTTCTATATCATCGTAGACTACCATCTTCTTGCTACCGACAACGGTAATGCACCTGGATTTCCTTGGATCGAGCCAACTCACGTGAACGTGAGCCAAAATAGAATCTGGGAATACCAAGTTAAGATATGCAAGGTCGTGCTTTCTGCTAACGATACATGCCGTGCCATGTGCGCTGACACTGATGGGATGGCTGTCCAGAATATAGTGCAAGATCGAGATATCGTGTGGGGCGAGGTCCCACAGTACATTCAAATCCCGTTGAAACAATCCCAAGTTCACTCGGGCTGAATCGACGTAATAAATCTGTCCCAATTCACCGCTAGTAATGATCTCTTTGAGGGCTTGTACGGCGGGATTGTATTCAAATGTATGTCCAACCATTAAGATCAACTCTTGCGCTTCGGCCAGCTTGATTAATTCCTCGGCATGTTGGCTATTAAGTGTTAATGGTTTCTCGACGAGTACATGCAAACCATGACGTAAACAATCTTGGGCAAGAAGAAAGTGAGTGGCAGGCGGCGTGGCTACCACCACAGCATCTAAACCCATCGTAAATAGCTCCCGATAATCGTCGGTAATGGTTATTTGAGGATAGCAGTTTTTGATGTGAGAGAGCCGTTCCTCTCTCACATCGGCTACAGCTAAGACATTTGAGGTAGATATTTCAACAAAATTACGGAGCAGGTTGGGCCCCCAGTAACCACAACCAATGACCCCTACCTTAATTTGGCTCATAATTTTTCCCCTTTCGTACGCTACACTGCGCCTTTACTGGTCACCACCACCCAGGGCGTCTTCAGTAATATTTTGAGGTCAAGCCAGAGTGACTGGTGTTCAATATACCAGATATCTAACCTAACCATTTCATCAAAATTGGCTGAACTTCTAGCGGTCACCTGCCAAAGTCCAGTGAGTCCCGGATCAGCTGCCAGCCGTTGGTGATGCCAGGGCTCATACATCTCTACTTCATATGGAATTGGCGGTCTTGGGCCTACCAGACTCATATCGCCTTTCAGAACATTCCATAGTTGGGGCAATTCGTCCAGACTACTCCGGCGAAGCAATTTCCCCAGCCATGTCACACGTGGGTCGTTCATCAACTTCAATGTGTGGGCCTCTCCCTGTTGCAATGCGGTCATATTTATACGGTCGTTTCTAATGAAGGCTTGAAAAAAAGCCCGATGAAGTTCCGGATCAGCGTCCCGTACCATTGAGCGAAATTTATAGAGGGGAAATATCCGAATTTCCCAATTCATTCGTCCATCCACATAGTGTCGTTTGGTCCCTACCCGTTGTTGTGAGAAGAAAATGGAACCAGGTGAATCTAACTTAATAAGAATGGCAATAATTATCATCACCGGGGTCAGCAAAATGAGCATCAATATTGCGAGAACCACATCTAGTAGCCGCTTACAGGCAAAATAAAGATAACCATTTCTATTTCCGGCCATTATGGTTTTTGGAGTTGTCCACTTCCTTTCCCTGTTATGTTCCATTTCCTCTACTTTCAAGATCGTGAGAAAAGAAAGAAGTCTATATTCGAATCACTTGGTTATGATGATCTTTTTCCACTTACCATTTACGATGGCTTAATTATTGACGTTATCCCCATTTTTTGTGCAATTTTCAGATTCACTCTTCATACTTCTAGGCACTTGTGATGCATAATAGTAGTTATTGGCTTGTTTAGTTCGATTCACTACAACGCCGATCAACTTAGCCTTGACGGCAACTAACTGCCGGTGGGCAGCTTGCACAGCTTCTTGTAGAGTTTGGCCACACCCAACGACTAGCAGTACGCCATCAACCGTGGGGGCGAGCACAGCTGCATCTACTACTGCTGAGAGAGCTGGTGTATCCAGTAGAACCAGGTCAAATTGTTGTTTCAGTTGCTTGAGCAGAGTGGTCATCTGTATTGAACCAAGCAACTCAACCGGGTTGGAAGGCAATGGCCCGGTGGTGAGCACTTTAACGCCAGATAATTTGCTGCTCTGTATAGCCCTATCCAGCGTTGTTTCTCCTTTTAAAACGTCGCTTAAACCTGTTTTATTAGGTAGGTCAAAGATTCGGTGCAAAGTAGGCCGCCGTAGATCACAATCGATGCTGATGACCTTTCGTCCGAATTGGGCTGTGGTCAGGGCCAAATTGGCTACCACGGTCGATTTGCCCTCCGCTGGCTCGGTGCTGGTTATTAGTAGGGTTTGTAATGGCACATTGAGATCAGGAGTTAAGATATTGGTTCGTAAATAGCGAAAGGCTTCCCCTTGAGGAGAATTGCCGTTTAATAGAGTGAATTGCTTTACTTTTTTGACAGTGGGAATCTGGCCTAGCGCGGGTAATTCGGTTACGGCCTCGATCTGTTTCGACGTGTATAACCTGGTATCTAGACTCTCCAATACAAAGGCCAACCCCAGACCTCCAGCTAGGCCAACCATCAATCCTAGAGCGATGTTTATGACTTTATGTGGTTCGGATGGGGTTAGAGGGGTGACGGCAGGTTCAACAACAGATAGGGTGTTTGCTTGCATAGCTTCTCTGACCCGAGCTTGTTCATACTGCTCTAGTAGTGTAGCATAGGTTTGTTGCTTAAGTTCGATAGAATAGCTGGCAGCAGTGACAGGCTCAGCATCCTCGGGTAATTGGGCAGATAGCTTTTCATAGGTCTGTCGGGCCTGATTTAACTCCTCCTCAACCTGAGCAAGTTGTGCACTTAGAATCTCCCGAGTAGTCATTCCGTTGCTACTGGATTGCTCCTGATCTTGGGTAACGAGAATTTCTGCCAGGGTATTCGCCACTGATGCGGTCAGAGATGGGTTCGCATCCTCGACCACGATCTTCATTAACTCAGTATTCGGTAGGACTTTTACACTGACCTGCGGCAGCTGGTTGAGGTTGAGGCGCTGTGCTACTTTCTCCATTGTAGGGCTGCTGGTGGCAATTTCGGCATAAGTGTTCATTAACCGATCAGCATATGTGATATTGTAGTCCAACCAATTAATTGCCCCACCGATGGGTGTCTTTATTCGCAACGTTGTTGAGGCAAGGTAGGTGGGTGTTGTTAGGAGGGTGCCAATGATAATGACAAGCATCGTTACAACTACCGTGGCCACGATTACCCATTTTCGTCGCCATATTATTGTTAGATAGGTTCTAAGCTCCACTTTAGTTCCTAAAATCTCTAGTACTCGCGAAGTATCAACTACATCTTAGAGTGAATTATTGATTAAAGTTGCCCTCAGTGTAAGGCCAAGTGAAGTTGAAAATGTGGAGGCTGTTGAAGTAAGGATGTCCTTAGAATGTGGAGAATGGAAGAAGTTAAACTACATAAACAAAGTTAAATCCAAGTTTCTATTTTTACAGACACCGTGTAGATATTTGGACAAGGTAGGAGGGTATGTATCGCAACAATTGCATTTTATGGCCAGACCCCAAGTAATGTAACAAACTCCCTTCCACATTCTATCAAAGAAAAATAAGAATTTGCTAAGAATTTCATAAGAATTTCGTTTGAATTTAGTTAGAAAAAAGGTTATCCGTGCCTGACTTGTCAATCATATGTTGTACTGGTCGATTATTTCGTCACCACTCTTATTTATACCATCGTGACGTGAATAGCCTTATTGAGTGTGGAAAGCCGCTTTACCGACCCACGGACACAACAATATCGAACACTTCCGGGTGCTGAGGATATCGCCGATCAGTAACACATAGCTGCGCTGGCTCATCGCATTTTTGTTGTTGGTGGCATATCGTAGGCCTGATGAATGCTGCCGTTAGTAGTATAATATAACCCTTATCTGAACACACCAGTCATTTAGATAGTTTTAGAACTAGACAAGTGACTAGTACATGTGGATAGATCGACGCAACTTAATTATAGACGCGGCGAAACTTTGATAATCCAGATAGCGACTAAGTCTGCGGAATGGGACGGCTGTAGGAATGGATGGGCGTGAGAACAAACCATATGAATAAGGCAGTATTATCGTTGTGGGGCCGTGACTCGATACCTCGATCAATTTCATAAAAACACATAAACAAGTATTTTTCTGAAAAAAGGCTAGACACAGCTGTTTTTGGTTGGCTGCATAAAATCTTGACCAATAAAAAAGTTTTGCGGCAAGGTGGGAAGATTATAAAGCCAAACAATTAGAAAATTACCAGCCTTTGCTTGATGAGTTAAAACGAGTCGAGAAAATCGTTGATAAAAGCCAAAAGAAGCTAGATGGATTGCTTGATGTTTACCTTGATGAAAGTATAGACAAGGAAACTTTCCAATACAGAAAAGAGTATTTGCAGCAAGAAATAAAATCGGCTAAGATGACCAAAGCCGATCTTGATAGCAAGCTGGCAGACATAGCCAAATTACCTTAACAGTTAAAGACCATCGAGGAATTGGAACTAATAGCTGACCGGGCATTTCAGGTCGGTATACCAGATAAGTATAAGCCGGGCTTGATTCGGGAGCTTGAATGGGATGGGCAAGAAACGTGGGTACATATTACTTGCATTGTCGGTAAAGAGGATAAAGCTCTTATTGAGACACCGATAAACTTTGTGGTATAATGAAAGTAATCTAATAATTATTATCGAGATCCTTGTGGGCGTTTCTAACTATTGTGATATTGAGGCTTATTGGTGCATTTTTTTGGGGTCTATTAGGTGCTGTTGCCGGGGCAATTGATGGAGCCGCTTTTGGCTGGGCCTTGGGTTGGCCGCTAATGTTAAGCGCTCAACTAGGGGCTGTTCTGGCTGGCGGCGGTGGCTTTATTGCTGGGTTATTGAGACGACCCAGAACCAGGTTACAACTAGAACCTGAGCGACGAGAAACAATCTTTAATCTAGAACCTTGTGCATGGTGTAAAGCCACCGGAAGAGAAGGAAAGGCTCAAAAGCAGTGCAGCACGTGTTACGGGAGAGGTGGTTTGTTGGTAAAACAGCCTTCTCGCAAATGCTCCAATTGCAAGGGAACAGGTAGAGTCTTATTGGGCAGGAGATGTAAGGTTTGTAATGGAGCTGGTTGGTCAACCTATGCTCACCTGGAAGGCGCTGCCATACATCGCCAAAGCCGGGGTAGAACAAAGGTTGCTTTGTGATTAAAATGAACGCTATCTGGGTGTATTATTAAATACGTTTTTAAATTATCTGAAGGTAAAGCCAAATACTTTTTGCGTACCTTAAAAATTCGGCTGATTCTTGTCTCGGTTACAATTCTAAGCCAAAATCAGGTTTCACGATCAAACCCAATAGTTAAGGAGTAATTTTTATGAACCCCATGCGTATCCTCATCGTGGACGACGACCCGGACTTACTCTTTTTAGTAGCGCACGGCGTAAAGACCTTAGGGGCAAACTATCAGGTTAGCACGGCTTCCAATGCAACGGCGGCCCTTGAGAAAGTTCAACAACAGAGGGTTGATCTGATTGTAAGCGATTATATGATGCCAGAAATGACGGGCCTGGACATGCTTCGGGCGATGAGACAAATTATGCCAGAAACTAAATTTATCCTGATGACGGCTCATCATGATACGAATCAAGTGCGGGACCACATTGAGGATTTAGAGCTTGCCGGATTTATTGGTAAACCGTTTACCATGCCCGATTTGCTCAAAGTTGTAAACCGGGTCATGGCCGAAACAGAACCAAGGGATGATGATACACCTTCAACCAGTTCTGAGATTTCTAAAGAAGATGTTCTAGAACAGTTAAAGGAGCTACGTAGCCAAACCGGCGCTCATACTGTTTTGTTAGTTAGCGCCGATGGTTCTCCGGTACACGCAGTTGGCAACATCGACCAGGATAGGGTATCGCGGTTGGCGTCTTTTGTCTCGAATAACTTTCTGGCAATCATCGAATTAGCCAGCTTGTTTGGCGACACTGATACAATCTTCAGGTCTAGCTATTACGAGGGTAATAAATACAATATTTATGCTTATAATATCAATGGTGACTATTTTCTGGCTGTTGTGTTTGGCGCTGGTGGCAAGCCGGGAACTGTTTGGTTTTACGCTAAACAGGCAGCCACAGAATTAGCCTCCATGTTGCCAAGCTCTGAAAACGTCCTATCTCATGATGACAGCGTAACTTTAGCCGAGGATTTTGAAACTTTGCTAGGTAAAACAGGGGGTAATCACTAGTATCATTTATTAATGCTATATTGTCAGTCAGGCAGGGGGTCGGTCACCTACGAGCATAGAATGTAGGTAACCAATTTTTTGATGAATAAGAAACGCATACTCATCGTAGACGATGATAAAGACATACTTCGTATGTTAGAATTTGGCCTTAAAAAATTGGGGCCAGACTATGAGATTTTTACTGCAAAAGATATCTATAGCGCCATAGATGAAATTGAAGGCCGGCGCTTCGATTTGATTCTCACCGACTATATGATGCCGGGTATGACCGGGGTTGATTTGGCGCGCGCTGCCCGTCGCATGTCGCCGGAAGCCCAGGTTGTATTAATGACGGCTTATGGTACTAACAAACTGCGCGACACCACCGACCATTTAGGCTTTGATGGATATCTAAATAAACCCTTTACAATGGAGCAAGTTCGTGATGTTATCCGGGAGGTTGGCAATAACGCTTTACCAGAAGAAAAAGTTGAGTCGTCTTCGCCCCCTCCAACCCCTGGAGAATCCTCCTCTGATGTACAGTCGCCGGTCCCTGATGGAGAGCAACCTATCGAAGATCACTTGGAACGATTACAGATTAATGCC
>Ga0210124_1000555_pt1 | contig 18560 bp, 16 predicted proteins | sample Muzzi_PWC_D2_FD_185554 | JGI IMG/M metagenome (GOLD analysis project Ga0210124, IMG submission 185554) | Wetland microbial communities from San Francisco Bay, California, USA, that impact long-term carbon sequestration - Muzzi_PWC_D2 (SPAdes) | ecosystem: Environmental > Aquatic > Marine >... | reverse complement strand
CCTGCCCGGCGCTCCTCTAGATTTCCTCCGCCAGAATGCCTTGACACCCCGTCTGTGCCATCGCACGACAGTTTCCGGCTTGATGATGACCATTGAGGCCAGGACACCCGGCCAGAACCGATAGAGCCAGACGAAGAGAAATCGATCAGAATTCCGAAGCGGCAACCTTTGGGGAGCCTGGCGGCGCACGACGTTGAGTTGGTGGCGCAGCGCCAGGTTCTCAGCTTCCAACCGCTTGCGCGACCTGAACACCGAGACGAGACTCCACCACAGCGCTCCGACAATCCCGAACATCGGTTCGGATCATGTCACAGCCCACCGAGTCGCGACGAGTCCGGTCCGGATAGAATTTTCGGTAATGACAGGCCCAGCCTCCGCATCAGCTCAGATTATCGCCAGGCCATCCACGCGCGTGCCGCCGTGAGAATTCGAAACCGACGGTCACCTGTTGGCGAGATCAAGCAACGCCAGGGCCAGGACACGGGCGCCGGCTGCCAAGTCATCCGGACTGGCGTATTCGGCCGGATTATGGCTGACGCCTTTCTCGCACGGCACGAAAATCATGCCGGCCGGACAGACGTCGTTCATGAACAAGGCATCATGGAACGCGCCTGACGGCATCCTCTCGGCCCGCAAACCGAGCTTGTTTGCCGCCGACTCAATGGTGCCGAGCACCTGCGGGTCGAAGACGCAAGGCTGGCGGTGAAACACCTCCCGCACCTCTACCTCGCAGCGCGACACGCTGCGTCGGCATGTTGGATCGATTTCGTTGCCGAGGTCGCTCAAAACTGAGCCCTCAGGATGGCGAAAATCTATAGTGAAGCTGACCCGCTCCGCCACCGAGTTCGGTGAATTCGGAACAACCTCCATGCGCCCCACAGTGAAGCGGACCGTATCGGTCGGATCATCCATGAGGTCGTTGAGAGCCGCGATAATTGCCAGCGCCTCTTGTAACGCGTCGCGCCGGAACTTCAGCGGTGTGGTTCCGGCATGAGCGCTCTCGCCGACAACCTCGACCTCGAACCAGCGCGAGCCTTGAATACCGGTGACCACCCCGATCGGCAGTCCCTCGGACTCCAGCTTCGGCCCCTGCTCGATGTGCGCTTCGATATAGGCGGCCACCGGAAAATTGAAGGGCCGCTTCTCGGCTCCGGGCGTGGCCGCCAGAGTCTCCGCGAGTGCGTCTGCGAACAGAACGCCCCGGGCGTCGGCAATGCCGAGGCAATCCTTCAGGCGGCGCGATTCGGTGAAAACCATCGATCCCATGGCGCCCGGCGAGAACCGGCCGCCCTCCTCGTTGGTCCAGGCGACGACCTCAACCGGCCGCTCGGTGGCAACGCCGGCCTGATCGAAAGCCTCCAGCACTTCCAGGCCGGCGAGCACGCCATAGATGCCGTCGAAGCGGCCGCCGCTCGGCTGGCTGTCCATGTGGCTTCCGGTCAACACGGGAGGCGCGTCCGGGTTGCGCCCCTGCCTGCGGATGAAGAGGTTGCCGATGGCATCCATGCCGATCGAGAAGCCAAGGGCCTCAGCCCAGCCGATCAGCAGCTTCCGGGCCGTGATGTCTTCCCTGGTCAAGGCTTGACGGTTGATCCCGTCACCGGGAATCGCGCCGATTTTCGCCATCTCCATATGGCGCTGCCAAAGCCGCTCCCGATCGACGAACCGCGCATCGGCGGTGCCCGGGTCGGCATCCTTTCCCGTATGTCGGACTCCAGCTTCCATTTCGCTCCGCTCCGGAAACGCTCAATCGAGGCGCGCGTACCGTTAAATCGCGAGATACTCCCGCAGCACTTCGGCGCTGGAGACCTCCTCACAGGTTCCCTGGGCCACGAGGCGTCCCTTCTCCAGGACGATGCAGTATTCGGCCATGGCAAAGACCATCGGCACGTTCTGTTCGACGATCACTATGGTGGTGCCTTCGTTTCGGTTGATCTCGCACAGCGTCGCGCCAATCTGTCGAACGAGAGTTGGCATGATGCCGTCCGACGGTTCGTCGAGCAGGATCACCTTGGGATCGGTCATAAGCCCCCGGCCGATCGCCAGCATCTGCTGTTCACCACCGCTCAAGGTGCCCGCGACCTGGGTAAACCGCTCCTGAAGCCGCGGGAAATAGCTCACGACTTCTTCCAGGCGGTTGCGCTTCTTCCCGCCGGCGGCGACTCGGCCCATCACCAAGTTTTCCATCACCGTGAGGCGCGGGAATATCCCGCGCCCCTGAACAATGGTCGTGATTCCCCGGCGCGCACGCGTGTGCGGCGGCAATCGGGTGATATCCTCGCCGTGCAGGGAGATCGTGCCGGCGCTCGGTATAATCAGACCGGCCAAGCAGCGGATGAGCGTGGTCTTGCCCATTCCGTTGCGACCCAGAACCCCGAGGATTCCGCCCTCGGCAACGCTCAGGGAGAGATCGCGCAGAACGGTGATGTTTCCGTAGCCCGCGGTAACATTTTGAACCTCCAGCGCCATGGCCCTTCACCCTGCCTCATGGCCCAGATAAACCTCGCGCACCTGATCGTTCGCGGCCACGTCCTCGAACGAGCCCTCTAGCAGAACCCGACCCAAATGCAGCACGGTGACCGGCGCGTGAAGATCGCGGATGAAGTTGATGTCGTGCTCGATGATGATGACCGACAGGTTGAAGTCCTGGGCCAGCATCTGCACAAGCCGGGCCGTCGAGGCGGTCTCCTCCACGGTCATGCCGGCGGTCGGCTCATCGAGCAACAAAAGCTCCGCTTCTATGGCGATCAGAAGGCCGACCTCCAGCCACTGGCGCTGTCCGTGCGAGAGAAACTGTACCGGCCTATCCCAGGCGTCCGACAGCCGGATCAAGTCGAGCACTTCGAAAATCCGGTTGTGGCGTCTGGCCCGCGGACAGTTCGTGCCCAGAACCGCCAGCTCGATATTTTGATATGCGGTGAGATTGTCGAAGACCGTCGGCGTCTGGAACTTACGCGCGATTCCGATTCGCGCCCGCCGAGCAACCGAAAGGTCAGTGACATCCTGACCTTTGTATATGATCCGCCCCTCGGTGGGGCGCAGATGCCCGGAAATCATGCTGATGAAGGTCGTCTTACCGGCACCGTTCGGCCCAATAACGCAGCGGATCGATCCGGCCTCCAGGCGGAACTTGATATCCTGATTGGCGACCAGGCCGGCAAAATGCTTGGATAGATTCTTGGCCTCGAGCAGCACGGACATTTCCTAGATCCTCGACTGCCAGAGTCTGGGAAGCTGGGCCACGGCGCCAGCCACCCCACCCTTAAAAAAGACGATCACGAAAATGAAGATGAAGCCAAGCACGAGCTGCCAGTATTCCGGCGTGATCGTGCTGACATAGTTTGACAGCGCGGACACCAGGATTCCGCCCATAAGCGCGCCCAACAACGAATTGCGGCCGCCGATCGCCACCCAGACGACGACTTCGGTCGAAAACAGCACACCACCCAGCGAAGGCGCCACGAAGCTCGCGTGGGTACCGTAGAGCGCACCGGCGAAACAGGCGATCGCGCCGGAAAGCGCGAAGGCGCCGGTCTTGTACACGGAGACGTTATAGCCTAGCGCCGTTAAACGATCCTCGTTCTCTCGAATGCCCACCAAGACCTTGCCGAAGCGCGCGGAGGCCAGATAGCGAAGCAAGGCATAGGTCACCACGACGACTGGCAGGACCGCATAGTACGCGGGGGCATCGTCGTAGAGCGAGATCTCTCCCAAGGCGCCAAAGGTCAAGGACATGCGGTCGATGAACATTCCGTTCCAGCCGCCGGTTATCTCCGACTGGCTGACCGCGATCTGCTCGACCATGATCGAGAGCGCCAAGGTCACCAGCACGAAATAGGTCGCTCGCACACCGGCGCTGAACAGAAAGTACCCGGCCACTGCAGCCAGGGTGCCGCCGACGACAAGACTGAGCAGCATCCCGATATAGGCCGGGTTGACCCCCAGATCCAACTGCATCGCCAGGCCCATAGTATAGGCCCCGAGCGCGAAGAAACCGGCCTGACCGAAGCTGAGAATGCCCACAAACCCCCACAACAGGCCGAGCGACATGGCCATCACGCCGAACAACATGTACTGCGGCAGGATATAGATCGAATAGCCCGATACGAAGATCGGCAGCAGGCCCAGGACAATGAACGTAAGGGCGGCCATTCCAATTTCCGACTGGCCCAGTCCCCACAGCGAAAAATGGCCGACCGTGGGAATGCGTCTGTCCGCGTCGGCGGTCATTTCTGCCTCAGGATGCCAGCGGGCCGGAAGCGAAGGATGACGATGGCCAACAGGAACACCACCGTCTGCGCGAAGACCTGCTTCGAGAACAGGGCGAAGAGCGTCTCCGAGCCGCCGATGAAGAAGCTGCCGACCAACGTCCCGCCGAGCAGCTGCCCAACCCCTCCGACGATCACCACAAAGAAGGACCTGACGAGAAAGACGTTGCCGATATAGGGATCGACGCTGAGCATGGGGCTGAGCAGCCCACCGGCCAGCCCCGCGGCGCAGGCGCCGATTGCGAACACCAGCTTGTACATACGGGCGATATTCAAGCCGAGCAGGCTTGCCACTTCACGGTTCTGGACCAGGGCGCGAATCTTGATGCCAAGCGTGGTTCGATAAAACACAAAGGCTGTCCCGCCGACCAGCGCCAGTCCAATCAGCCCGACCAAGCCGCGATAGGCCGGAATCTTTACCGCCCCAAGGTCGATCGCGCCCGGCAGGGGATTGGCGACATTGCGAAAATCCGTGCCGAAAACAATCTTGATGATCTCGGTCATGACCAAGAAAAACGCCCAGGTGAGCAATAAAGTGTCGAAGGGCTTGTCGTAGAAGTGCCGGATGATCAGGTGCTCGAAAATGAGCCCCACGATGCCGACGCCGATGGCGGCTATCGCGACGGCCAGAATGAAGGGGACGCCGGACGTCGTAGCCGCCCAAGTGAGATACGCGCCCAGGGTCAGAAAAGCCCCGTGGCCCATGTTTATGACGCCCACCAGGCCGTAGATGATGGCCAGCCCGAAAGCGGCCAGGGCCAGAACCAGGGTGATCAGGGTGGCGTCGACAACGACGCTGATGGCCGTTTCCATTTGGCGCGTCTCAACAGCGACTCAGGATTGCGCGGATCCAGCAAACCGTTCCATCCCCGCCCGGCGCCGCAAGGCGCCAGGCGGGGAAGCCGGCAAGTGTTCAAATTACAGGTTGCTGCCTAGAGCGGCAAATCGCACCGCGCGGCCAACGGCTCGACGGCCTCGAACGATTGAACCTCCTCGAACATGTCGTTGACGCTGGTCCAGTCTTTGCGGACTTGCATCAGGTACGACGGTACGACGATCTGGTTGTCCAGGCCGCGCATCCGAACGGGGCCCTGTGGGGCGCCTTCGAAGGTGATCCCCTTGAGCGAGTCGCGAAGCGATTCGGTGCTCACTTTGCCGGCCTTTTCGATTGCCCGGGCCGCCATATGGGCGCTGTTGTACATCGCCACGCCGACCGTGTTCATCAGCGCATCCTTGCCGAACTTCTTCTTGAAACGCTCCAGGAAAGGCGCGTTGTTGGGATGCTTGATGGACATGAAATAATCGAAGCTGACGTAGTCGCCGCCCGAAACCTCCGGCCCCAGTCCGGTCGTGACGACCTCTTCGTCATCCACGGTCCACAGCGCGAAATCGTCTTTCATGCCGGCCGCCGCGAACTGCTGCCGGAAGTTCACCGTGTCGCTGCCGGTGAGGCTATGAAAGATGATGTCGGCACCCGAGCTCCGGATGTCGCGGAGGACGGATTCATACTGCGGCGTGCCGAAGGGGATGTAGACCTCGCCGACCACCTCGCCGCCGAGTTCAGCCAACTTCCGCTTGGTCACAAGGTTGGTGACCCGCGGCCAGGCGTAGTCCGAGCCTATCATGAAGAATTTCTTGCCGAACTTCTTCATCATGTACTCCATGTGCGGCCAAACCTGCTGAGTCGGTTCCGGTCCGAACATGAAGATGTTTCTGTTGCACACGCCGGGATAGTACTCTTTCTCCTGGCCTTCGTAGAACGTCGGGTAAAGCAGGACCTTGTTGGCCGCCTTGACGACCGGCCCGGCGGCATTTCGCTCGGCGCTCGAGAAGGTCCCGGCCAGAAAGTCCACGCGCTCCTGTCGGATCAGGCGGTTGGCCTGCTCGACCACGATACGCGGTTCGGTCTTCGAATCGCCGACGACCAGTTCGATATTTCGGCCCAGGACGCCGCCGGCGGCATTGATCTCGTCGACGGCCAGCTCGAAGCCCGAAATATGCGCCTTGCCATAGACGGTCCACGCCCCGGTCAACGGAGAAATGATGCCGACCCTGATCGGGGTTTCCGCCATGGCGTTGCGGATGAAGACGGGTGCGGCGACGCTCGCCGCCGCTACGCCCGTGGTTGCCGCAATACCCTTCAGCGCGCCGCGGCGCGTGATACCGCGTTGCTTGACTCCGTGCTTTGACTGCATCTCCCTGCCTCCTTGTTTGACTGGTTGCGAGTTATTCGGGAACTCTTGAGTCGCCTTCCCTGGGCGCAGCGGTTTCGACGCCTAGTACCATCCCGGAGCCACCTGGGAGCCAAGCATTTCGTCGTAGACGTCACTGCGCCGGTCGCGAAGAACCTGGTTGTATTCGTTCCAATTCCTCTTGCGCCGAGCGTCGGCGAGGTTGGCGTCTGCGTAAACGATCTCCTCCTTGTCGGCACTCGCCGGTCCGCCGATCGGCCAGCCCGTGTAACTGACGATCAGGCTCTGGCCGACGAAAGGTTGGGCGCGTTCGGTTCCGATCCGGTCGGCGGCGGCAACGAAGACTGAGTTCGAATGCGCGGCCGCCATGACCAGGATGTTTGCCATGGCTTCCCGGTCCTTGTCTTGTCCGGGAATCGGCACCCAGTTGGTCGGGATGCAGACGATATCCGCGCCTTGCAGCGCGCAGAGGCGATAGCTCTCCGGGAACCAGCCATCGTAGCAAATGAAGGTGCCGATGCGCCCGATCGGTGTCTTGAAGACCGGAAATCCCAAGTTGCCGGGCTCGAAGAATAAGTTCTCCTCGTTCCATAAGTGCACCTTGCGGAAGGTGCCCACATGGCCATGAGGTCCGATGACGACGGAGGAGTTATACAGAGCCTCGCCGTCGCGCTCGTTTATTCCGGCGACGATGTGCAGGCCGTGCTTGGAAGCGACCTCGCTCCATGCCCGAGTTGTCGGTCCTCCGGGAACCTCCTCGGACAACGCAAACGCCTCTTCGCGTGTCTCGAAAACGTAGCCCGAGTTGCAAAGTTCCGGAAGCACGACAAGGCTGGCGCCTTTGCTGGCCGCTTCCTCGATCATCTCGATACTGCGGCGGACGTTTTCGTCCTTCTTGCCGACGATCGGCTCCATTTGGACGCAGGCGATCTTTACCAACGCCTCGTCGCGCGCTTTTCGGTTTGCCATGAATGTCCTGCCTCCCCAGACGGCCGTTTTTGCCAGGCCGCATACCCCTTAATAACTTTTCCAGCGGTTTGACCGTTTGTCAAGTGACTTGAATATTTGTAAGGTTTCTAGAATTGATGAGGCCCAGCGCCGTGCGGGAGGCCGGCCGCGGCGACTTGCCGGGTTGCTCCACGCATAAAGATGGGCGCCGGAAACGCAGCTACATGGCGAGGTTACTGGGAGGCAGGTCCAGAAATGGAATTCCAGGACATAGGCGCAAAGCTTCGGCACGCCAGAAAGGTCAAGAAGCTGCGCCTGAAGGACGTGGCACTGGCCGTCGGCTGCTCGGAAAGCCTTTTGTCCAAGATCGAGTGTGACAAGACGACGCCCTCCCTACGCACTCTGCATCGGATCGTGAGTGTGCTGGATACGTCGATCGCCTCCATGTTCGCCAATCCGAGGGCATCCGAAGTCACGTTGTATCGGGACGGAGAACGACCGGTGGTTGCGATCGGCGAGCCGGAACGCGCCAACGCCATCCGATTGGAGCGATTGACGCCCTATGTCGAAGGCCAGGCCTTGGACGGCAACATTCACGTCGTGGCGCCGGGCGCCACAAACGGCGGCGAGATCAAACATGAGGGCGAGGAGGTTGGCTTCATCTTGGAAGGTGCACTAGAACTGACTGTCGGCTCCACGACCTACCAGCTGACGGCCGGGGATTCCTTTTTCTTCCGGTCCGAGTTGCCGCACAGCTATCGCAATACAGGAACCGGAACTGCACGGGTGCTATGGGTCAATTCACCACCGACTTTCTGATGTGTGGTCCCAACCTCAAAGCTTGATTTGGATAGAGAACAACCTTTCGGGCCGGCCCTGAACTTAAAAACTCTAACTCACATCCTGGATCCAGTTAGGGGGGAGCAGCTCAAACTCTCAAAATCTCCTCCTGTGCTCAGAAGTTTAGACCAGATCAAGAGATGCATTAAGCAGCCAATTGAAACATCGGCGATCTATGTATACTGAGAGCAATCATACCTTCTCCTCAACGCGACATGATAAACAAGTTCAGTGACGCATTCCAGACTGAACCCCTTCGATGTCAGGTATCGGCCATCCGGCTTGGTTCCCTCGCGGACACAATTTTCAGCGCCAATCCGGCACTGAGTTTCCTCTCTCTTGTTACCAGGCTTCGTCCCCTGGTCCGGCAAGGCCCAGCCGCCAAAGGAACCGGCATGTGGACACTGTGCAATCGCATCCTTAATCACGTCGGAACTTTCGGAATGCGCAGTTGAACGGAAAGTAGCCAACGCGGTGAAAATAAAGCACGCCCCTCTCTGAGAACAAGTTAGCGGCACGTGCAGCGCCCAGTACCGGATCGCTCGTTTGAAGCCGGTTTTCCTCGCCTGCGCAGATAAATCCCGAACGCAATGTGCGAGTGCGGGCCATAGGCTGCTGATTTTCTTGACTGTGCAAATTCGTATCAAATCAGTGTGGTTTGGTTGTGTCAGAGAAGATAGGCAACCAGAGAAGAGAAATTGCCTGAAATGGCCGGTGAATGAACGGCAGTGGTTCGGACGACTGCTCCGAATAGCCCAAATTCCGCGCGGTTCGCGCGGCGCTCATCACCGGTCGGAGAATGTCCCTAACGACATGGATGGCGGAGGGGGAGGGATTCGAACCCTCGATACGGCTCAACACCGTATACACACTTTCCAGGCGTGCGCCTTCGACCGCTCGGCCACCCCTCCGCGAGGCCCGGCCCCGGGTCGCGCCCGGGCGGGCGCGGGCGACGCTAGCGAAGAGACCGGCGGAATGCAACGGCGGCGGGCCGGCGGCGCTGCCGGGGCCAGCGCTGGCCAGGTTCGCGCTGTCGGGACATTTGCAAGGCCGAGGCGCGCGGGCCTGCAGGGCTCGCGGCGCGCCCGCGATCCTGCTAGGTTGTGCCCGCCAAGGCTCGCAACGCGGACACCCACGCCCATGCGCAAGACCCGGATCGTGCTCGGCGCGCTCGGATTCCTGCTGGTCGCGACCAGCGCCGGCGCGCTCATCATGGACATCATGCTGCGCGCGCCCGGCGCGCCGTTCCGGCTGCGCCCGCTCGGCGAGGCCTGGTACCGGCTCGACGCGCCCAGCCTCAACCTGGTGCAGGCCGTGGTCGAGCGCTACATCTGGCCGCCGCTGTGGGACCCGGTGGCGCTCTCCGTCCTCGAGCAGCCCGCCGCCCTGGTCTTCGCCGTGCCGGGCGCGATTCTGCTGCTGCTCGCATTCCGGCCGTTCGGCCGCAAATCGTCCTGAGGACCGCGCGTCAGCAGCGCGCGCGCAGCCAGGCCAGCGCCGCGTCCACGCTGCCGACGCTCTCTCCCGCGGGCGCCGGTGGGCGCGCGATCATGACCACCGGCAGGCCGATCTCGCGCGCCGCCGCGATCTTGCCGTAGGTCGCGGTGCCGCCACTGTTCTTGCTGACCAGGACGGCGATGCCGTAGTCGCGCAGGAGCTCCGCTTCGGTCTCCTGGCCGAAGGGGCCGCGCGCGACCACCAGCTCGTAGCGGTCGAGCGGCAGGGGCGCCTCCGGCGGGTCGACGCTGCGCACCAGGAACCAGAAATCGCTCAGGGCCGCGAAGGGCGCGAGCTCCTGCCGTCCGATCGCCAGGAACACCCGACGGCCGATGTCCGGCAGCAGCGCGGCGGCACCGGCGGCGTCGGGCACAGCTAGCCAGCGGTCGCCGCGCTGCGCCACCCAGGGCGGCCGGTCGAGCCGCAGGTGCGCGACGCCGAGTGCGGCGCAGGCCGCCGCCGCGTTGTGCGAGATCCGCGCCGCGTAGGGGTGCGTCGCGTCGATCACCAGGTCGATGCGCTGATCGCGCAGGTAGCGGGTGAGGCCCTCGACTCCGCCGAAGCCGCCGCGCCGCACCCGGCCAGGCAGCGCCTTCGGCTCGCGCGTGCGCCCGGCGAGCGACACGGTGACGGCGACATCGGGGTCGTCGATCAGGCGATGGCTCAGCGCCGCCGCCTCGCCGGTGCCGCCAAGGATGAGCAGGTTGCGCGGCTCAGCCATCGGCCCGCCCGACGAGGCCGCCGGCGCGGTCGACGACGAGCACCTCGATCTCCGTCTCGCCATCGAGCACGCCGAGCGCGCTCTGCCGGGCCAGCGCCGCCACGCGGTCGGCCAGCGGCAGGCCCGCCGCCAGCGCCAGCGCCAGCGTTTGTGCCGCGGTGTTGGCGTCGCGCGCCATCGCGACCAGCGACTCGGCGGCGCCGAGCGCGCGCAGCGCCTCGGCCAGAAGCGCGGCATCGACCTGGCTGCGCCCGCTGTGCAGGTCGAGGTGGCCGGCGGCCAGCTTGCTGATCTTGCCGAAGCCGCCGCCGATGGTCAGCCGCGGCACCGGATGGCGGCGCAGGTACTTGAGCAGGCCACCGACGAAGTCACCCATGTCGATCATGGCGATGTCCGGCAGCGCGTGATGCGCCTGCACGGCGGCCTCCGATGTCGACCCGGTGCAGCCGGCGATGTGCGTCAGGCCGGCGGCACGCGCCACGTCGACGCCGCGGTGGATCGAGTGGATCCAGGCGGAACAGGAGAACGGCACGACCACGCCGGTGGTGCCCAGGATCGACAGCCCGCCCTTGATGCCGAGCCGCGGGTTCCAGGTGCGCGCGGCGAGGCGCGCGCCCTCCGGGACGGCGATCTCGATCTCGACGTCGCCGGGCTCGCCGTGCGCCTCGGCCAGCTCGGCGACGACCGCGCGCATCATGGCGCGCGGCGCCGGGTTGATCGCCGGCTCGCCGGGCGGCAGCGGCAGCCCCGGCAGGGTCACCGTGCCGACCCCCTCGCCGGCGCGGAACACCACGCCACTGCCCGGCGTCCCGCGGCGCAAGGTCACCTGCACCAGCGCGCCGTGCGTCACGTCGGGGTCGTCACCGGCGTCCTTGACGATCGCGGCCCGGGCGTAATCGGCGCCGAGTTCTTCGCCGGCGAGCGCGAAGCTGGGCCGCTCGCCGCGCGGCAGCGTGATGGTCACCGGGTCCGGAAACGCGCCGGTCAGCAGCGCCGCGTAGGCGGCCCGAGTCGCCGCCGTGGCGCAGGCGCCGGTGGTCCAGCCGCGCCGCAAGGGGCCTTCGGGGCGCTCGGTCATGGCGCGATTCTACAAATCGGCCGGCTTCCCTGGCTAGGCGTCATAGCCGCGATGCTCTACGATTTCGCCATGGCGACGCGCCCCCCCGCCCCTTTCGACCTGCCGCAGCTCGACCTGCCGGTCTTCGACCCCGGCTGGGTCTGGCTGACCGGCGCCGGACCGGGCGATCCGGGCCTGCTAACCCTGCACGCCGTGAACGGCCTGCGCCAGGCTGACGTGGTGGTCTACGACGCCCTGGTCGACGAGCAGGTCCTGGCGCTGGCGCGCCCCGAGGCGGTGCTGGAATACGCCGGCAAGCGCGGCGGCAAGCCCTCGCCGCGCCAGGCCGACATCTCGCTGCGGCTGATTCACCTGGCGCGCGAGGGCCGGCGCGTGCTGCGCCTCAAGGGCGGCGATCCCTTCGTGTTCGGGCGCGGCGGCGAAGAGGCGCTGGCCCTGGTCGCCGGCGGCGTGCCGTTCCGCGTGGTGCCCGGCATCTCCAGCGGCATCGGCGGGCTGGCCTACGCCGGGCTGCCGGTCACCCATCGCGACGTGAATTCGGCCGTCACCTTCCTGACCGGCCACGGCGTCACCGGCGAGGTACCCGACGGCCTGAACTGGCCGGCGATCGCCCAGGGCGCGCCGGTCATCGTGCTCTACATGGCGCTCAAGCATCTGGCACGCATCGCCGAAAACCTGCGCGCCGTGGGCCGCGCCGGGGACGAGCCGGTCGCCATCGTGAGCAACGCCACCCTGGCCGCGCAGCGCGTGGTGGAGACCACCCTGGCGGACTGCGCCGCGGCGGCCGAGCGCGCGGGCCTGGCGCCGCCCTGCCTGGTGGTGATCGGCGAGACCGTGCGCCTGCGCGCCGGGCTCGACTGGCTCGGCGCGCTCGCCGGGCGCGTGCTCGAGGCCGACCCCCTGGGCCGCGCGGCCGACCGTCAGGCCGGATAACGGATCGCCGCTCGATGACTCCCGGCTTGCTGATCGCGGCGCCCGCCTCGGGCAGCGGCAAGACCGTGGTGACACTGGCGCTGCTGCGCCATTTCCGCAACGCCGGGTGCGCGGTGGCCTCGATCAAGGTCGGCCCGGACTACATCGATCCCGCGTTCCACGCCGCCGCCTCGGGTCGGCCCTGCCTCAACCTCGACGGCTGGGCGATGCGCCCGGCCACGCTCGACGCGCTAGCGGCGCAGGCCGGCGCGGCGGCGGAGCTGGTGCTCGGCGAGGGCGTCATGGGCCTGTTCGACGGCGCCATCGGCGCGCCGGCCGCCGGCCTCGCGCCGGCACCGGGCTCAACCGCCGAGATCGCGCTGCGCACCGGCTGGCCCGTGCTGCTGGTGGTCGACGCCAAGGGGCTCGGCGCCTCGGCGGCGGCGCTGCTGCACGGCTTCGCGAGCTATCACCCCTCGGTCGCGATCGCCGGCGTGCTGTTCAACCGCGTCGGCGGCCCGCGTCACGCGGACCTGCTGTGCGAATCCTGCGCGCCGCTCGGCCTGCCGGTGCTCGGCGCCCTGCCGCGCGATCCGGGCCTCGCCCTGCCCGAGCGCCATCTCGGGCTGGTCCAGGCCGGCGAGCACGACGCGCTCGACGCCTTTCTCGAGCGCGCCGCCAGGATCGTCGCCGCGCACGCCGACACCGCCGCGCTGGCCGCATTGGCCGCCCCCGGCCGCATGGCCGCGGCGGCCGGCGCGGCGCCGCCGCCGCTGCCGCCGCTCGGCCAGCGCATCGCCGTCGCCTCGGACATCGCCTTCGCCTTCGCCTACCCCTTCGTGCTCGCCGGCTGGCGCGCGGCCGGCGCCGAGGTCACGACCTTCTCACCGCTGGCCGACGAAGCGCCTGACCCGGCGGCCGACGCCGTCTTTCTGCCGGGCGGCTATCCCGAGCTGCACGCCGGACGGCTCGCCGGCAACCGCCGCTTCCTCGACGGCTTGCGCAATGCGGCGGCGCGCGGCGCGGCGGTCTACGGCGAATGCGGCGGCTACATGGTGCTGGGCCGGACCTTGCGCGACGGCGCCGGGCAGGACCATGCGATGGCCGGCCTGCTGCCGCTCGAGACCAGCTTCGCCGCGCCGCAGCGGCACCTCGGCTACCGCCGCGCGACGCTGCTCGGCGACGGGCCGCTCGGCACCGCCGATACGGCCTACCGCGGGCACGAGTTCCATTTCGCGCAGGAACGGCCCAGCGGCAGGGCGGCGCCGCTGTTCGCCTGCCGCGACGCGGCCGGCACGGCGCGCGGAACCGCCGGGCAATGCGACGGCCGCGTGATGGGATCCTTCCTGCATCTCATCGACCGCGCCGCGGACTGACGAAAGCAAGCTGGGACGGGCACAAGAGAAAAGGCCCGGGCGGTGGCACCGCCCGGGCCTTCGGTCTCGATCGGCGTCGAACGCGCCGCCGACGCGTCAGTTGCGCATGATCCCCAGGATGCTGAGGATGTAGATGAACAGGGTGATGAAGGCGCCGTACAGCATGAAAGCGCCGAAGATCGCCTTGCGCGTAATCACGTCGTGGCCGTCCGCCTCGTAGTAGAAGTTCTTGATCATCTGCGTCTCGTAGGCGGTCAGGCCCGAGAACACCAGCACCACGATGACCGAGAGGGCGAGCTGGAACATCCCGCTGTGCAGGAAGAAGACGTTGACCAGCAGCGCGATCAGCAGGCCGATGGTGGCCATGGCGAGAAAGGCACCGATCGGGCTGAGGTTCTTCTTCGTCGTGTAGCCGAAGAGGCTCATGCCCGCGAAGGTGCCGGCGGTGATGAAGAAGGCGCGCGCGATGAGCATCGGATCGATCGCCGCGTAAGCCGCCAGCATCGGGCCCAGCAAGAGGCCCCAGAGACCGGCGTAGACCCAGAAGCACAGGTGCGCGGCACCGACCGACTTGGTCATCATGATGCGCGGCGCGAACCAGCCGAGCCCGAGCACGCCCAGGAACAGCACCCAGAACAGCGACGCGATGCCGTGCACCAGCGGCGCGCTCGATGCCACCGCCATGGCGATGGCGCCGGTGGCGGCCACGCCGAGCGACATGTAGTTGTAGACCCGGAGCATGTAGCTCCGCAGGCCGACGTCTATACCAGCCGTCTCAGCCTGCGTACGGGTCATGAATCTGCGATCAGGACCGATAGCCATCTAAAATCCCTCGAATTCCGTGGTTGCACCCGATATGCAATATCGGGTCGCCGGGCCTCGGAATCAACAGATTCCGGTCGATGACACGGCAGTGCCGCCCCGCGAATCCGCCAATATTGCCATAAGATTTCAGGATTTTAACGATTCCGCAGCAGCGGCGCCGCTTTCCGCCCCAACGCCCGCCAGGTGCCGAGCAGGCCGAAGCCCAGGGTCAGAACCGCGGAAACCGCAACGGTCGCCGCCACCGGGCCGGGCAGCAGCACGAATGAGGCATGCATGACCCGGGTAAGGACGACATAGGCCGCCAGGGCCCCGGCCGGCACCGCCACCGCCACGCTGGCCGCGCCGAGCAGGCCGTATTCCATCAGCATGGCCGACACCACCTCGCGCCGGGTTGCGCCCAGCACCTTGAGGACCACGGCGTCGTAGATGCGCCGCTCCTGCCCGGCCGCGAGCGCACCCGCCAGCACCAGCGCCCCGGCCAGCAGGGCGAGCGCCGCGGTCGCCTGCACCGCGATGGCGATTTGACCGAGAATCCCGGCGATGGCGTCGAGCGCGTCGCGGACGCGCAATGCCGAGACGTTGGCGAAGCGGTCGGTCACGGCACGCTCCAGCTTGAACTCGTCGGCCGGGGCCACGGCGACCGTCGCGATGTAACTCTGCGGCGCGGCGCTGAGCGGCGCCGGCGAGAACACCATGACGAAATTGATGTTCAGGCTGGTCCAGTCGATCGCCCGCAGGTTGGCGATCTTCGCCTCGAAGGTGCGCCCGAGCACGTTGATGCCGATGCGGTCGCCGAGCGACAGCTTCATCGCCTGCGCCACCTGCCGGTCGAGCGAAACCAACGGCGGCCCGCTGTAGTCGGGCGCCCACCAGGTTCCGGCGGTCACGTCCGCGCCCGCCGGCGGCTGGCGCGCCCAGGTCAGGCCGCGGTCGCCGCGGAACACCCAGGCGACCTCGGGGGGGATGTCAAGCTTTTCGACCGGCACACCGTTCACGCTGACGATGCGCCCGCGCAGCATCGGCACGTGACGCTGTTCCTCGAACCCCGGGATACCGGCGACGAGGCGCGTGAAGGCGTCGAGCTCGTCCGGCTGGATATCCAGGAAATAGAAGGCGGGCGCGCGCTCCGGCAGGCGGTCGCGGACCTCGCGGTCGAGGTTGGCTTGGACCAGGGCGACCGCGACCAGCACTGTCAGGCCGAGACCGAGCGACAGCACCACCGGAACGGTCGGCGCGTCGGGCCGGTGCAGGTTGGCAAGCGCCAAGCGCAGGCCCGGCCGCCGCGGATGCGGCGCGTGGCGCGCCAGGGCCACGATGCCGGCGCCGGCCAGCCGCAGAATGCCGAAGGCGAGCGCCGAGCCGGCCACGAAATAAAGCCCGAGCCAGGGGTCGTGCGCCCCGGCGACGGCCAGGCCGGCGAGGCCGAGACCGGCGAGGGCGGTCACCAGCTTGGTCGCGGCGCCGACCCCGGGGCCGCCGCCCGGCGCGATGCGGCCGCGAAACAGGCGGGCGGCCGGCACCGCCGCGGCCCGCGCCAGCGGCCAGAGCGAAAACACCAGGGTGGTCAGCAGGCCGAGCCCGGCGGCCGTCGCCAGGGGGCCCGGATGGAGCCCGAGGGCGAGGTGCCAGCCGAGCCAGCCGCGCAGCGGCCAGGCCGCGAGCCACGGCACGGCAGCCCCCACCGCCAGGCCGACCAGGATGCCGCCGCTCGCCAGCGCCAGCACCTGAATGAGGTAGACCGCGATCATCAGGCGCGACGAGGCCCCCAGACTCTTCAGGATCGCGATGGTCGGCGCGCGCCCCGCGAGGTAGTTGCGCACCGCGTTGCCGACGCCCAGGCCGCCGATCAGCAGGGCGGCGAGGCCGACCAGGGTCAGGTACTGGCCGAGGCGCTCGATCAGGCGGCGGACGCCGGGCGCGGCCTCGCTGGCGTCGCGGACGCGCCAGCCGGCGTCGGGAAAGGCGTCGTGGATGTCGCGCCGCAGCGCGGAGACGCTTTCGCCCGGCGGCACGGCCAGGTGGTAGTGGTAGTGGATCAGGCTGCCGGGCTGAACCAGGCCGGTCGCCGGCAGGCTGGCCTGCGCGACCAGGACGTGCGGGCCGAAGGCGGCGAGCTGCGTGGCCCGGTCCGGCTCGCGCAAGGCGATGGCGCGAACCTCGAAGGTCGCCTCGCCGATGCGCATGCGCAGGCCCTGCGCCGGCAGGGTCTCGCCGCCGGTGAATCGTGCGATCAGCCCCGGCTCCGCGACCGCGCCCCAGGCGCCGTCGCGGAACGCCAGCAGGTCGGCAAGATTTCCGCCGGGCGGCGACAGCTCCAGCGCCCCGTAGAGCGGATAGGCGCCGTCCACGGCGCGTAACTCGATGAGCGCGCTGCGCCCGCCGTCGGCCGGCCGCGCCATGGCGCGCATCTCGGCGATCTCCGAGACCTTGGCGCGCGCCTCCAGCCAGTTGCGCTCCGCATCCGTTGCCGGGCCGTAGATGAGCCGCAGGTCGAGGTCGCCGCCGAGGATCGTGCGGCCGTCCCGGGCCAGTCCGTCCAGAACCGCCTGCGACAGTGTGCCGACCGCCGCGATCGCGGCGACGCCGAGCGCCAGGCAGGCGAGGAACAGGCGGAAGCCACGCAGCCCGCCGCGCAGCTCGCGCAGCGCCAGTCGCGGGGCCAGGCCCAGGGCCGCCAGCACGTTCACGTCGCGGACGCGGCAGCCGGGGCGCGGCGCGCCTCGGACTCGATCCGGCCGTCGCTCAGGTGCAACGTGCGCGCACAACGCCCGGCCAGGTCGAGGTCGTGGGTCACCAGGATCAGGGTCGTGCCGTGGCGGGCGTGCAGGTCGAACAGCAGGTCCATCACCTGGCGGCCGGTCTCGCCGTCGAGGTTGCCGGTCGGCTCGTCGGCCAGCAGCAGGGCCGGGTCGGGCGCGAAGGCCCGGGCCAGCGCGACGCGCTGCTGCTCGCCGCCGGACAGCTGGCCAGGGTAGTGGCGCAGCCGCGCGCCGAGGCCGACGGTCGTCAGGCACTCGGCGGCGCGCGCGAAGGCGTCGGCGCGGCCCGCCAGTTCGAGCGGAATGGCGACGTTCTCCTGCGCCGTCATGGTCGGGACGAGGTGAAAGTCCTGAAACACCATGCCGAGCGAATCGCGGCGAAAGCGCGCCAGGCCGTCCTCGTCCATCTCGGCGAAGTCGCGCCCCGCCACGACCACGCGCCCGCCGGTGATGCGCTCCAGCCCGGCGATCACCATCAGCATCGAGGACTTGCCGGAGCCCGACGGGCCGACCACGCTGAGCGTCTCGCCGCGCGCCACCTCGAGCGACAGCCCGCGCAGGATCTCCACCGGCCCGGCCAGGGCGGACAGGGTGAGGTCGACGGATTCGAGGCGGATGATCGGCGTCTCCGGGGCGTGCTGTGGCGGCGGGGTCAGGTCGAGAGGGGCGGGCATGGTCCGGTGGCGGCTCGCGATCATGGATTCGGCGGATAAAGGGCGCACGGCGGCGCCTGTCGACGGCCTGCGTCCCTGCCCTTCGCACGGCATTCCCGCGCCACCTCCCTTGAACGGCGGCCCGGGGGACGTTAGGTCACTGAAGGTATTTGGCCCTGAACCCGCGGATTTCGACCCCGAATCATGCGAGAGTCTTGCCGTCCCGTCCACCGCCCGGTGCTCGCATTGGGCCTGCTGGCCCTGTGGCTGGCCTTTGGATCCGCCGCCGCCGCCGCCGCGCAGCCGCTGCGGATTCTCGCGTTCGGCGACAGTTTGACCCACGGCTACGGCCTGGCGGCCGGCGACACCTTTCCGGAGCAGTTGCAGCGGGCCCTGACCGCCAAGGGCTACGCCGTCAAAGTCCTGAACGGCGGCAACTCGGGCGACACCACGGCCTCCGGTCGGGAGCGGCTCGACTGGGTGCTGGCCGA
>Ga0210124_1000554_pt1 | contig 18567 bp, 16 predicted proteins | sample Muzzi_PWC_D2_FD_185554 | JGI IMG/M metagenome (GOLD analysis project Ga0210124, IMG submission 185554) | Wetland microbial communities from San Francisco Bay, California, USA, that impact long-term carbon sequestration - Muzzi_PWC_D2 (SPAdes) | ecosystem: Environmental > Aquatic > Marine >... | reverse complement strand
ACACTGCTTGTCTTACGAGCATCGCGACGGTTTCGTCGTTAAGCACATAGCCCGCGTCATCGATGATGCCGTCCTGGCCGTGAGTGGTGTACGGATCGAGCGCCACATCGGTTATGACTGCGAGTTCCGGCAACTCGGCCTTTAGCGCCCTGACCGTGCGTTGTACGAGGCCGTCAGGATTGGCACATTCGGCGCCGTCGAGCGATTTGCGGTCACCGTCGATAACCGGAAACAGGGCAATCGCCGGAATACCGAGCGATGCAGCTTCCGCGGCTTCCTCTAACAATCCGTCGATGCTTTTGCGCTCGATTCCCGGCATGGAGGGCACAGCTTCGGTCCGGTTTTCGCCATCCAGGACGAAGACGGGATAGATCAGATCTGCAGGTGAAAGGGTTGATTCTGCGACGAGAGCGCGCAATGCTGCAGTGCGGCGAGTACGTCGCAGGCGAATTGAGGGGAACAAAGCAGTTGGAATTTTACTCATATCAGTGTCTTACATAAGGCCATCTTGGATTTTCCCTGTATTTCGGTAGGGTTTCCACGCCTGAATCACAAAAAAACAATCACCAGGTAATAAATGCCAAGGGGAACGGGTCACCTCGTATGAATAGCAATGACGTTGGCCGGGAGCGCCACAGGCGGTTTGACAGGGTCGTAAGCGTTTTTCACAGGGATATGTACCGCTACGCGGCCTGGTTGTGCCGCGACCCGGGTATTGCGGAGGAAGTCGTCCAGGAGGCGCTTCTCCGGGCCTGGAAGTCCCTGGATGCGCTACGCGAGGATGGCGCGGCCAAGCCGTGGTTGCTGACGATTGTCCGCAGAGAGAACGCGAGGTATTTCGAAAGGAAAAGGCTGGAAACGGTCGATATCGACGCCTTGAGCCCCGCGCAGACTGCGATGCTGGCGGAGACCGACGACCCGGAGCTCTATGACCTGCGACAAGCGATTTACAGGCTCGAGGATGACTATCGCGAGCCACTGGTGCTCCAGGTCCTGATGGGCCACAGCACGAAGGAAATAGCGGAGCTGATGGGCATGCAACAGGGTGCGGTATTGACAAGATTGCACCGGGCACGGATCAAACTAAAGGAAGAAGTGGAGAAGGAGGCAGCAGCATGACGACCTCCAAAGAGAATATGAACTGCGAAGAGTACAAAGAGGCATTGGCAGGAGATCCAACGGCATCGTTCGAGGGCGGTGCCGTGCATGCTGCTACCTGCGAATCCTGTGCCGCGTTCACAACCGAAATGCGGGCATTCGATGCCAAAATCGCGAAAGCACTCGCCATTGATGTTCCGGATCTCGTTCTTCCTGAATTGCCTGATATTGCAGACGACAATGTCGTCAACGTGCCGTTCAAAAGAAAACAGACATTCAGTACGCCGACCTGGATCGGCATTGCCGCAACAGTTGCACTGGCCGCCTTTATCGGTGTGCGCATGATCGACCTTGATCCTGGCAGCGGCTTGTCGCTGCCAGATGAAATTCTGGCGCACGTCGATCATGAGCCGGGGGCGCTCCGGGTTACGAATGTTGCCGTCACCGACCAGCTGTTTTCCAGCGTGGTAAATCCATCGGTCGGAACGATGGATCGCGACATTGGCCTGGTTACCTATGCCCGGAGTTGCATCATCAACGGGAAGACGATCCCGCACCTGGTCATCCAGGGCGAGAAGGGCCCCATCACGCTGTTGCTGATGCCGGACGAAATGATCGATGGGGCGATGACGCTGGACGGCAAGGGCGTTAACGGAGTCATCCTTCCGTTGGGCGAAGGCAGTATCGCGATCATCGGCGAGCGCGACGAACCGCTCGAAGAAATCGAACAAAAAGTTATTGATTCAGTGGAGTGGAGCACCTGAGGCACCACTGAGTATTCACGCCCCGGAACAAGGGGCATCGCCAACCAATGCCCACTTGGGCATTTGAAATCGAAGGTAGGAGATTGAAATGTCTGAGAAACAAGTACTAAAACCTGTATCTGTCGCCGTTGGTACGGCACTGGCCGGTGCTTTCGCTATTTCTGCGGCTGCAAACGCCGACACAGGCGTAAGCCCGTTTGCCATCACGACGCTTGGCGCTGGATACCTGCTCGGTGCACAGCAAGCTGAGGGCAGCTGTGGTGAAGGCAAATGTGGTGGCGACAAGGAAGCGGCGGCCGACAAGGAAGCTGCCGAAGGCTCCTGCGGCGGCGATAAAGAAGCGGCGGCCGACAAGGAAGCTGCCGAAGGCTCCTGCGGCGGTGATAAAGAAGCGGCGTCCGACAAGGAAGCTGCTGAAGGCTCCTGCGGCGGCGATAAAGAAGCGGCGTCCGACAAGGAAGCTGCTGAAGGCTCTTGCGGTGGCGATAAAGAAGCGGCGTCCGACAAGGAAGCTGCCGAAGGCTCCTGCGGTGGTGATAAAGAAGCGGCGTCCGACAAGGAAGCTGCCGAAGGCTCCTGCGGTGGTGATAAAGAAGCGGCGTCCGACAAGGAAGCTGCCGAAGGCTCTTGCGGCGGCGACAAGGAAGCCGCTGAGGGTTCTTGCGGCGGGGACAAAGAAACAAACTAGGTTTGCACTTTGCTTAGGTACGGAAGGGTCCGCATTTGCGGGCCCTTTCTTTTTCTGCTCGGGGTTGGCTTCACGACATAGCTGTCCGTGAAGCGCCGGATCGAAGATCAATTTGCGCCGAACAACAAGTCAGTCCCGGACACGTAGGCAAATTGGGACAAGTCGGACTTCAGCCGCGATCAAAACAAAAGACTTCGCGCAGAATCGCAGGCAAAAAAGTGCGTGATGAATGCTAGCATCTGTCGCAGGCTTTCCGAGCGGTCAAGACCATGAGCAAGAAACTAAAGCGCTGCGCGTGGGCTGGTGAAACCAGCCTCGAATACATTGAGTATCACGACAAGGAATGGGGCGTACCTGTCTGGGACGACCGGACTCAGTTCGAATTTCTTATCCTAGAAGGAGCACAGGCGGGTCTTAGCTGGTCGACCATCCTGAATAAACGCGCGGGCTACCGAAAGAATTTCGCGGACTTCGATGCCAGTAAAGTCGCGAGATTCACCGGCAAGCGAATTGAGAAAATCCTGAAGGATCCGGGAATTGTCAGGAACAGATTAAAAGTCAATTCGGCGGTTTCGAATGCGAAAGCTTTCCTCAAGGTACAGGATGAGTTCGATGGATTCTGCAACTACATCTGGCAATTCGTGGATGGAAAACCGATTCAACACAAACTGCGCAAGGATTCCGATTTTCAGGCCACATCCCCTGAGTCGGATGCCCTGAGCAAGGATCTGAAAAAGCGCGGCTTCAAGTTTGTCGGCAGTACCATCATCTACGCGCACATGCAGGCGACCGGCATGGTCAACGACCACCAGGTTTCATGCTTCCGGCACAAGGAATGCGCTGCGCTGGCCAACAGGAAACGGTAGGAACGGTCAGGGTACGATGCGAACAATCGCAGGAGCGGCGTCTGTACAGGGACACGGTTGAATAACCAGCCGAAATTCCGCTCCCCGCGATGCCGGAAGCCTCTGCCGCGGTCTCATAACACCTTGATTTCAGCCGTTATTCAGCAGAAACTGTGCACTTGAACACCCCATACAACCACAATCAAGAAAGGGGACAATCATGCCGGAAGAATCAAGCGGCTCTCTGCCGAAATCGTTTTACTGGATCGCTGCTGTCGCACTGATCTGGAATCTGTTGGGTGTCGGTGCGTACCTGTCGCAGGTGACGATGTCACCGGAAGCGTTGAACGCCTTGCCGGAAGCGGAGCGTGCCCTTTACGAAAATGTGCCTGCATGGGCCACCGCGGCGTTCGCGATCGCGGTTTTCGGCGGCGCCGTGGGTTGCCTGCTCCTGCTGCTGAAGAAAGCGCTTGCAACGCCAGTCCTGATCGCATCGCTCCTGGGCGTCGTGGTGCAGATGTATCACGCGTTTTTTGTCGCGAATTCGATCGAGGTTTACGGCCCGGGAGGCATGATCATGCCGACAATGGTCATCGTCATTGCCGTTTTCCTGGTCTGGTACTCGATGAGCGCAAAGAAAAGAGGCCGGATTAGCTGACCAGGCTGTTTCGCCAGCCCGGAGGCTATAGCCCGGGCATGTCGAATTCTTTCGCCCGAAGCGCCGCGGCCAGTGCAGCGCTTTTCTCCCTGTCGAGCTCAACCAGGGGCGGGCGTACCGTGCGCCACTGATCGTCGCCGGAAAATTCGGCAACGGTCGCCTTAAGCGCCGGAATCATCGGGTAGGCCATCACGGCATTGCGAATCTCGTCCAGCATCTGTTGCTGTGCATCCGCATCGTCCTTCTGCCAGGTCTGGTAGAGATTATCGATAGCGGCAGGACTGATGTTCGCGGTCGCCGAGATGCACCCCGCACCGCCATTTCGCATGTTTGCCAACAGAAAGCTCTCGCTGCCCACAAATATTCTGAAGTCGTCCCATTGCCGCTTGAGCATCGAACGCGTGTTGCCCCAGTCACCCGAGCTGTCCTTGATGCCGACGACGGTTTTCGGATACCGGGTAATCAGCCTGTCAATCAAATCTACAGAGAATCCGACCTGGGCAATCGGTGGAATGTGATACAGATAGATTCTGAGTGACTCGTCGCCCACGCGCTCAATGACTTCAGCGAAGTTCCTGAAAATGCCCTCATCGCTCACACCCTTGTAATAGAATGGCGGCAACATCAGCGTGCCGGCACATCCCAGTGTCGCAGCATGCGCGGTGAGCTTGACCGTATCGGTCAATGCGCAGCAGCCCGTCCCTGGCATCATGCGACCGGTATCGATCCCGGCATCAACGAGACGATCGAGCAGCACGATTTTTTCCTCGACCGATAGCGAGTTGGCTTCACTGTTCGTGCCGAACACGGCGAGACCGACGTTCTGCGACAGCAACCACTTGCATTGCGCAACCAGCCGATCGGCATCGGGGCTCAAATCGACCTTGAATGGGGTGATGACAGGGGTCAGTACGCCGGATAGTCGGTTCTTGTCAGTCATAACTTGTTCTTTCTATGTCTCTGGTCAACCAAGGGTCAGAACCGGGCTCTTTTTCTTTCAGTTGCCAATATTGATCAGCGTCAGCGAGACGAGGCCTTCCGGTGTGTTGTGCGAGATACCGCCAAGATAAATTGTGTCCGGGGCGAGACCGGTCCAGTTTACCGTGACGTCTTCCGTTGTTCCGGCAGTGACAAACGCCGGGCCCACGGCCGACATGTTACCGCGGTTGTCATTGATGCCGAATGCCCAGCCAAGCAGCGTATAGAACGCTCCTTCACCACCTGCCGGGTCCGTTTCAAATCCGTGCACGAAAACCGCGTAAGTTCCGGCACCGGGAAGATAGACATCAACCTGCTCTCGTGAGGTTGCTTCGCCACTTTCAGCAATCTTGGAACAATTGATTCCATCCGGGCAGTAGTAAACGTACAGGTCGAGATCGTCATTTCCGTCGGTGAGTTCGTCGAACAAGGCAAATCGCAAATAAAGTTGATCGGCGGGCACATCGACGAGATGCGCTGTGACGCCATTGCCAGTGCGAAAACTGAAAGTCTTGTCCGGGTCCTGATCGACAAATCCATCGTCGACGTAGGGCAGGCTCAGGCCATGCACGTTAGGCGAGTAACTACCTGAATATCCGAATTCGACCGGGAACGTGAGCGTGCCGCTACCGCCGAAGGAAAAGACCTCTCCAGGTGCATCGACCGAAAGCGGACGAGCCGAGAGAACGCTACGAACGTTGTGATCGTTACTGGTCCAGGTCAGGCTGCCAAAGCGAAATATATCCTGCGGGCCACTTTGATAAGTGAGCGTGACCTCATAGTTGGCTGATTGTCCCGGGCCCACCGTCAGGCTCGTCGGTGCGACCTGAACGGCGATGCCCGGCGGGGCGACGATTTCTGCCGTATACGTCTCGGAATTCTCCGATACATTGGTGACCCGCCTGCGCACCGTTCTCTGGCCGATCAACCTCGATGCTGTAATTGACGGTTGATTCAGGTCCGTTGCTGCAAATGACATACCCGCCGCTGTCAGCTCGTCGCAACGCGCCGGGCTGATGGCGGGTGAGGCGATGCCGCAGGAGAACGCATCATATTCATCGTCGCTGATTTCATAGACCAGGCCCGGGTCGTTGGCGTCGTTGGGCACGATGTGCCCGGCACCGAAATCAAAAGGAATCGCCTGTGCGTCATCGGGCAAGGTAACGTTCTGTCTTGCTGTTGTCATCAACGCAGATTTTATGGTTGCCGGACTCCAGTCGGGATGGCCCTGTTTCAATAGTGCGGCAACGCCCGCGACCTGCGGTGTCGACATCGATGTGCCACTCAGGAAGGCAAAAAACTCACCCGCAACAGTGTTCGCCGCATCCGGCGTGCTACCGGCCAGAATATTTACGCCGGGAGCCGTCACATCAGGCTTCAGAATGTCCAGTAGTGGCCCGGGTCCTCGCGAAGAAAAATTAGCCATGACGTTGCCGGTATCCGCAACGCTCAGGAAGAAACTTTTGTCGAGCACCACATCCAGCACCTGGTCCTGGTTCAGCTCGTCAAGCAACATGTTGCCATCAGCCGAGCCGATCATTAACGCGGGAATGTCGGATGTCCCCGACTGGCCAATCATTACAATCGGGTCGCCGGAAAGATTAATTACGATCGCCGCAGCCGCACCAGCGTCGTCCGCGTTTTGTATCTTGACATCGAAGTCACAGCCCCCCCGCTGAATAAACGCGACGTTACCTGCAAGTTCGCTGTCATTAATCAATGGCTGGCATGCGTCGATCGCCGTGCCGGTAGTGCCATCCGGCAACGTATCATCATCGTCGTCAACGACGATGAGTTGTCCTTCGATGGGGTCATTGTCGATCAGCGGCGGTGTGAAGGATGCTTCCTTTACGGCATATTTTCCGGCAACCGATGGCGGTGAATTGACTTTCATCGCCTCGACAGAATGCTGACCGTCGCGCGTTGAAGCTGCAACCGTAATAACCGCAGGATTTCCAGCCGGCGACCCGATCGTCTGAAAAAACGGGCCTTCGTTGCCGGCGGCAACGGCAGTAAACACACCAGCTTTCGCGGCGGCCATCAATGCAACATCGTCGGGGCCGGTCACCGTGAACATGGAGTTGCCCACCGAGTAGCTTATGATATTGACGCCGTCGGCCACAGCCATGTCGATGGCGTTGGCGAGGTCCGAGGTATTGCAGCTCGATCGCGTGGCGCCCGGACGCAGCCAGCAGGCTTTGTACGCGGCGATGCGCGCTTTGGGGGCAATCCCCTCGACATTGCCGAGGAACGTACCAAAGATGGACGCTTTGACTTTGTTGCCTGCTGCCGTGGTTGCCGTGTGCGTTCCGTGGCCGTCGACGTCCAGCGGAGAATAGATTTCGCCGCTATCGATGGGGCCCGTCGCCGTGGCGCCATCGACAAAGAAGCGCGCGCCGATCAGCTTGTTGTTGCAGTTCTGCGCGGTAAATTGCGGTCCGCTTTGACAGATGCCGTTCCAGTTCTCCGGCGGATCGAAAACCAGCACATCCTCCATCTTCGTATAACGGTGACAGAGCCATTTGCCGAGCAGGGAATTCTCACCCCAGGCACTGAGACATGCCCTTGGCCGATCGGCTTCGCGCTTGTCCTGCAGCGCGGGATGATCGGGCGCAATACCACTGTCGATGACGCCGATGACAATCCCGTCACCGTCAAGTCCCGGCGCGCCTCTCAGTCCAACCTCGGGATCGAAAAGGCCCAGAAAACTCGCGCTGTAATTGGTTGCCAGCGGCCGGATTTCGTCCTCCCAGACGTGTAGGACTTCTTCCATGTGTTCGAGCTTGTTTGCCTGTGCCGGCGACATGCGGGCGGCAAAACCGTTGAGTGCGTATCGATAACTGTAAATCTGTTGAATATTTGAGCCGGCTTTTGCGATGACATTCGCCTGTTCGTTTTCCAGGGCCTGGATGTGACTTTGAATCGCAGCGCTGTTTTTGTCGAAAGTCGTTGCAATGTGCAACTGCCCGACGTTTGGTTTACCGACTGCGCCGGTCAGTTTTGCTGTCGCTGCGGCATGAAACTCGGCGGCCGAAGGCGACTTCAATTGGACGATGTAGACTTTGGCTTCGCCGGAGGCATTTTCGCTACCGGCCAGGCGAATTGCTATCGGCGGGCCACCGTCGTGCAGCGAGGATTCGGTGTCAGCGAAAGCCTCGCAGACGCCGAATATCATGCAAAGTATTGTCAGCCTAAATAGGATCACGGAATTACCTGTGGCACCGCCTGCCGGGCAGAGTGCATGATCGCTCATTCTCAGAACTACGTCCTCTCAGCGCAGATCCTGTTGATTTTGCTTCAGAAAATCGGTGTAAATCCCGGTTTTACAAGGAAGTTAGCACATTCGCGGCGTCGCGATCCAGTGGCCCGACGAATCAAGGGCGCCACTTTTCGACCTGGCTGGTCGTGAGGGTGTATTCGTCTTTGTAGGTTACGGCGAGATTCGCGAGCCATTCAAACCACTCAGCCCATGAAGGCTGGTTCTGATCGGTTCGCTTGGAGACGATCCAGTTATCGAGTTTTCTGTACATGGCTGCGGACAGTCCTCCGGCAAGATCCATGACCAGGTCAAAAGGCGCGATCTTCTTGTACACGAGCAGACCCATCGTTTCGAAAGATGTACACACGATGACGGCAGCTTCTTCGAATTCAGGACCGGCTTCGCGCACTTTGTCCGCAGTGACGCCATCCGGCAAACCATGCAACACAAGTACGGCCTTCGCGAAGTCCGTATTATAGAATGTCTTCGCAAGACTTGTAGCGATGGCATTGCGCTGCTGCACGTGGTGAGCCCGAATCTGAAATACCCCGAATACCAGTCCGGTCAGAATCGTGATAGCGCCAACAATCTCCGCGATTGCTGCGACTTGATCCAGATTCCATGCACTCATTGATGTTTTCCTATTCCGATAACCAGTCGCGAGGACGAAGATAGTTTTCGTAAAGATCGGCCTCCGGCGATCCGGGCTCCGGCTGCCAGTTGTACTCCCAGCGAACGCGCGGCGGCAGGGACATGAGAATTGATTCGGTTCTTCCGCCGGACTGGAGGCCGAACAGGGTGCCGCGATCATAGATCAGGTTGAATTCGACATACCGACCACGCCGGTATAGCTGAAATTCCCGCTGGCGTTCTCCGTATTTGTGCCGCTGGCGTGCCTTGACGATGGGCAGGTAGGCGGGGAGGAACTGGTCACCGATCGCCCTCAAAAACGCGAACGATCTCTCAAAACCAGCTTCATTCAGGTCGTCGAAGAACAGGCCACCAACACCGCGGGTTTCGTGCCGATGTTTCAGATAAAAATATTCGTCACACCATTTCTTGTATTTCGGATAGACATCTTCGCCAAATGGGTCACAAGCTTCTTTCGCTTTGCCGTGCCAGTGTATGACGTCGTCATGAAACGGGTAGTAAGGCGTGAGATCGAATCCGCCCCCGAACCACCAGATGGGCTCACCGTCATCGCTGTCCGTAGAAAAGAAACGAAAGTTTGCATGAGTGGTAGGCACGTATGGGTTGTGAGGGTGCAGCACGAGGGAGACGCCCATTGCCTGAAAGTGTTTACCGGCAAGCTGCGGACGCAGTCGGGTCGCGGATGGCGGCATTTCGTCACCATAAACATGAGAGAACCCAACGCCAGCTTGCTCGAAGACATTTCCATCGGACAGCACGCGGCTTTCGCCGCCACCACCACCGGTTCGATCCCATTTATCATGGCGAAACTTCCCGCCGCCATCAGTGTCTTCAAGCGATGAGCAGATTCGCAATTGCAGTGTTCGGAGATATTCTTCGACGGCCGGAATATTTGTATCGGTCATGCGGGCCTCACGATTTCACCGGTCAGGTAATCCCGAATCTCTGACGGACCTCTGGCGGGACCGCACTCTCCAGGCACGATGTAGTCTACTAGAGAGTCGAATTGCCTGCGAAGCAGGAGTGAATTGCGCGCAGGCGCATGTCCCGTGATGTTGGCGCTGGTTGAGACAATCGCTGAATCTGCATTCGTGCACAATGCATTGGCGATTGGATGCGTAGTAAGTCGAACGGCAATGCTGTCGTGATCGCCGCTGATCCACGCAGGTGCATCGTCCGATGCCGGAATGATCCAGCTAACGGGTCTATCGCTGGTGGACGCCAAATCGAGTTCAGTGTGCGGAAAATCGATCCAGGTGGATATTTGACCGGGATCCGACACAATGAGCACGAGGCCCCTGGACGGGTCCCGGCCTTTGATGGCCAATATCTCGCTGACAGCGCTTTGCTTTTCCGGCAGGCAGCCGAGGCCAAATACGCCTTCGGTCGGATACGCGATGATCCCGCCCGCGCGAAGGATACGAACGGCGTGACGAATATTTTGTGATCCGGCCACGAAAGTCGGCCAGTTCGATCAGGACTCGCCGGCGTCGGCGGGCACGGTGGCATCAACCGCATGTGCTTTGGCGGTTTTCTTCTTCGCCGATTTTTTCCCGGCTGACTTCTTCGTGGCAGCTTTCTTCTTCGCGGGTTTTTTCGTTGTGGTCTTCTTGGCAGCGGCTTTCTTCTTGCCGCGCCTGCCTCGAGCAGGCGCATTGGCCAGCAGCTCGACGCATTCGTCCAGCGTCAGTGATTTCGGATCACGATCTTTTGGTACGCGAGCATTCTTGGTTTTGTCGGTGACATAAGGTCCGTACCGGCCATTCAGAACCTGGATGCCTTCTGCTTCGAAGTCCTGAATGATGCGATTGGCATCCGCAATCTTTTTTTCTTCGATGAGCTCGAGTGCCCGCGGCAACTCAATGGTGTAAGGATCTTCATCCTTGATCGATACATATTTATCGCCGTATCTGACATACGGGCCAAATCGTCCGACGCTCGCAGAAACCGCAAGTCCATCCGCCGTTTCACCGAGTGTTCGCGGTAGCTTGAATAACTCCATCGCGGCGGCAAGGTCGATCTCATTCATCTTCTGGCCGGGACGCAAACCGGCAAATTTTGGCTTCTCCTCATCATCTTTCGTACCAATCTGTACGAACGGACCGTAACGTCCCATGCGAACGGTAACCGGTTTGCCACTTTTTGGGTCCGTGCCGAGTTCGCGGGCCTGCGCTACCTGTTCGCGTGTCACGCTTTGCTCTTTGTCTTCCACGAGCTTGTGGAACGGCAGCCAGAATTCTTCGAGCAATGGCACCATGTCCTTGTCACCAAGGGAAATTGCATCGAGGTCGTCTTCAAGGCGCGCCGTGAAGTCATAGTCGACGTATTGCGCAAAGTGTTCAGTAAGAAAGCCGATCACGATGCGACCAATGTCTGTTGGTATGAACCGCTTCGCATCCATCTCCACGTACTCGCGGTTCTTCAGCGTGCTGATGATGCTCGCGTATGTCGACGGCCGACCGATGCCATATTCCTCAAGAGTCTTGACGAGGCTCGCTTCCGTGAATCGCGGCGGCGGCTCGGTGAAATGCTGTTCCGGCCGCAGGACGTCGAGGTTGATAACATCTCCGACTGCAATCTCGGGAAGCAGCCGATCTCCGTCGTCATCCGCGGTGTCGTCCCTGCCCTCGTGATAGACAGCCATGAAGCCTGGTTCGACGAGAATTGAACCGTTCGCGCGAAACCGGTGACTATCGTCTGCGCTTGCGGGATCGGACTTGCCCGGCGCGAATTCAAGGGCGACGGTATCGAACACGGCGGGCACCATCTGGCAAGCCATCGTGCGTTGCCAAATCAGCGTATACAGCTTCAGTTGTTCCTCATCGAGTTTGCCCTGCAACGACTCCGGAGTAATTGCAACGGACGTTGGTCGAATCGCTTCGTGCGCTTCCTGTGCATTTTTCGATTTGTTCTTGAATGTTCGCGGCTCGGCCGGCACGTTCTCGGATCCGTAACGTTCCTTGATTGTGTCGCGAATTTCTGCGACTGCAACGTCGGCTAACGTTACGGAATCAGTGCGCATGTAAGTGATGAGGCCGACATTGCCAACATCGGGCAATTCGATACCCTCATAGAGTCGTTGCGCAACGCGCATCGTCCACTGTGTGTTGAATCCGAGTTTTCGCGAAGCCTCCTGCTGCAGGGTCGAGGTCGTGAATGGCGCGGAGGGGTTTCGCCTGCGTTGCTTCTTGTCGACACTGACTGTGGTCAGCTTGCCCGTGGCCGCATCGACTATCGTCTTCTCGACCTCTCGCGCGGCTGCTTCATTTTCGAAGCTGAATTGTTCGACTTTTTCTCCTTTATACCGGACCAGCCTCGATACGAATGGCTGCTTGTCTTTGCTGACGTCTGCCTCGATGGACCAGTATTCCCGCGCCTTGAATGCTTCGATCTCTAGTTCGCGCTCGACGATCATGCGCAATGCGGGACTCTGCACGCGTCCGGCTGACAGGCCTCGCTGCACCTTCTTCCACAGCAGCGGCGAAAGATTGAAGCCGACCAGGTAGTCCAGCGCCCGACGCGCCTGCTGCGCACCGACGAGTTCATCAGATACAGCGCGCGGATGTGCGACAGCCTCTTTGACGGCATCCCTGGTGATTTCGTGGAAGACAACGCGGTGTACTTCTTTGTCGCCCAGCGCTTTACGCTCCCTGAGCAGCTCAATCAAGTGCCAGGAGATAGCTTCGCCCTCGCGATCAGGGTCAGTTGCCAGATAGAGAGCATCGGCATTCTTGAGCGCTTTTATGATTGATCTGACATGTTTCTCGTTGCGCTCGATGACCTGGTACTTCATCGCAAAGCCGTGCTCCGGATCCACGGCGCCTTCCTTTGGCACAAGGTCACGAACGTGGCCATATGAGGCCAGGACATCAAAATCTTTGCCGAGGTATTTGCTAATGGTTGTGGCTTTAGCAGGTGATTCGACGATAACAAGATTTTTGGACATTCCGGGTGACCGTTTCGTATATGTAAGAGTCAAAAAAGAAAAACCGCGAGCGATGCGGCGGTTGAATTACAGCTTTACGAGCGCTCTGTCAAATTTTTGGGACTCACATCAGTATTGTGACGACCCTGCTGAATCGGATTCAGGTGGATGGGAGCCGGGGCGAAAACCGCTGAGAAAGCGGACTGTATATGTCAATACATGAGCATTTCGAAACGGTTTCTAACGCCGGCTCACGCCGGCTGAAACCGTTTCAGTCAGTGGAGTTGTGTGTCGCCTTCGTCGAAGACCAGGTCTTCCATACGAGCGTACGCCAGTTCCTGCCCGGGCTGGCTAAACAAAACCATCAATACCACCCACTTTATCTGTTCGACATCGATGTCCGGTGTTTCGAGCGCGAGCAACCGGTCGAGCAGGATTTCGCGCTGTGTGGGAGACAAGATTCCTATCTGTTCGAGGTAGGTGATGAATCCGCGACATCCCGCGTCGAGGCGCGCAGATTCAATTTCATTAAAAATCCGGGTGCCGTGGACGGTTTGCGGATTGTACTGGAAAGACTCGTGATTTTCGGTCAGGCCATCGAGCCAGTCCAGGGCACGGTCGATTTCAGAGTCGCCGAAGCCCGCGCGAGACAGCTCATCTCTAAGCACATTTTGATCCGGTTCGGGTTCTTCCTCAGCGTCAATGTAGGTTTCAAACAGGTACATCAGGACGTCGAGTACGTTTTCTTTCATGCCTGGAGCGTCTCCCTGTGACCGTTATCCAGTTATTTATGCAGTCTTGAGTAACGGCCGCCGGCCTGTGCTTCGATTTTACCCTCAAGCTCCAGGATGAGAAGCATGGAGGAAACCTGCTCAATCGTCAATCCGGAAATTCTGGCGAGCTGGTCGGTTGTTGCCGGATCAAACCCCATTGCTTCGAGCAGCTTATGGTAATCGTCGTCGCCCGTTGTGGCGGTGGATGTAGTTGCTGGTTCTTCAGTGGTTTGCAGAAGATGTTCAACGAGCGGTCCAAGTTCGTCGACGATATCGGCCGCGCTCTCTACGAGTTTCGCGCCCTGCCGGATGAGTTGATGGCATCCGCGCGACATCGGATTATGTATCGAACCGGGGATGGCGAAAATTTCACGACCCTGCTCGGCGGCCAGTCGGGCACTGATCAGTGATCCGCTGCGTCTTGCGGCCTCAACGACGAGTGTGCCGAGGCACAGTCCACTGATGAGGCGGTTCCGTTGCGGGAAATGTTCGCGACGAGGTTCTGCGCCCAGCGGAAACTCGGAGCATAATGCGCCGCGCCTTGAGATGCGCCTTGCAAGCTCGGTATTCGTTGCCGGATAGATCCGGTCGATACCGTGGCCGAGAAACGCAACGGTCTTTGCATCGGCATCGAGCGCACCTTCGTGAGCCGCGGTATCGATTCCCTTTGCCAGGCCGCTGACGATGCAGAAGCCGGATCGGCCCAGGTGCTTTGCAAATTCGTAGGCATTTTGTCTGCCGCCCCGTGTCGGGTTTCTGCTGCCAACGATCGCCAGTGCCGGCAAGTGCAACACATCTTTATTTCCGACGACGTAAAGTCGCTGGGGCGGTCCCGGAATTTGTCGCAGCAGATCGGGAAAATCAGCCGATGTTGATGGAACGATATGATGGCCTGGCTTTTCTGCCCATTCGAGATCGCGTTCGTCACTGTTCATGCAACAATTCTAATCGCACTGACACGCTGGCAGTGCGACATATCTTGAATCAGCAATAAAAAAGGGCCGATACCCTGGAGATATCGGCCCTTTAAAGTGCTGGCTTCTAGAGCGGGTTGCGCACCGCGTCCATTACGTGAATGTCACTTGTTGCTTCCATGACCAGGCCATAACCAATCCGGTCGTAGACTTTGAAGACCATGATCGTGCCGGCTTCCTCGTCCGGCAGGGTTACCGATTCACCACCGCCAATCAGCCTGCTGGCCGAACCGAGGAAAGTATTGCTTGCATGCCGGTCACGAACCGTTTCACCGGCCTGGTATACGGTCAATACGTCACCGGGTGCGAGACCGTTACGCGCGCCTCGGTTCATCACGACTACCTGGAACTGGCCGATTAACGATACGCCGTCGACAACTGAAATAATTCGTCCGTCAATTTGAATATCCGGTGCTTTCGGAAAGAAGTTCAATGGAATGTCGACAGTCTCCGGAATGAGCCGGTCGCCCATAAGCGCTTCACGATTGGTGTCCGTCAGCGAAACTGTGGCCGGATCACCGCCCCGTGAAAGTGCGCCTTCGCCGACATAGATTCCCTGGTAGCCGATAACCTTGTTGTCATCGGGGTCGACCAGTTCGTCTCCAACGTGTACGACACTGTAGCGTGTGCCATTCTGAGCAGGCTGGCCACCGCGAATGTAAACCTCGTTGCCGGCGCTGGCGATCATGTGATCACCGCGCGTCGCGAGGATGTACGGCAAACGGCTGGCCTGGTCTTTTTCGAGTACAAGGCCTTTCGAGAGGAATGCATCGATTTCCTCATACGGGATGCTGTTGATCGATTCTGTCAATGGCGAGACACGGGCCTGCGGTGATAGCCGGTAGGTCGATGCGCGGACGTTGGTAATACGTTGCTGACCATCGATCGTTACGAGCGCGAGAACATCGCCGGGATAAATCAGGTGAGGATTCTCGACCTGTGGGTTCACATACCACACTTCCGGCCAGTACCATGGGTCTCGCAGAAATGTGGCTGCGATATCCCACAGTGTGTCGCCTTCTTTGACGACGTATTCATCCGGGGCACCGGCTGCCAGGGGAACCGGCTCACTGATCTGCTGCAGGACGGGTTGATTCTGTGCCGGAGGCGTATAGCTGCCCGAGTTGGCGTCCATGGATGAGGAGCGTGAGGGCATCGTAGAAGTACGGGCCGGCGGCGGCGGTGTATTGTCGTCGCCGGAACCAAACGGATTCAGTTTGCTCATCGAGGAGCAGCCAGTCAGGCAAAGGCCCAGGGCTATTGCCGTCAGTCCCAGGCCGGCGCGCGTACATCTGTTAAGACAGTTTTTGTCAGGAGACATAATTGACGGGTGCTCCATCATGGTAGTCGGTGTCTGCCCATGGGCAGGCGTTGCTATAATATGTCGTGTCGGCGCCGTTAGGGCTGCCAAACGCGTCACAATTCCGGCCCAAAAAGGGTCTGGAAGCCCAATTAACTCGCGGCATTGTCCGCTATCTTATTCAATAAAGTCAAAAATTTAGGCGCAATTTGTGGTAATTCACAGCAAATTCGATACGAGCACATGGCAAAGCTGAAAATACTGGAATTTCCTGATCCGAGGCTAAGAAAAAAGGCCAAACCGGTCGAAAATGTGGATGCTGTCCTCGGGCAGTTGATTGATGACATGTTTGAGACGATGTACGAGGCGCCGGGAATCGGCCTGGCGGCAACCCAGGTCGACGTTCACAGGCGAGTGCTGGTCGCCGATGTATCGAACGAGAAGAATGAGCCGTGGGTGCTCATCAATCCGGTCATCCTGGAACAGGATGGCGTGGAGGTGACCGAAGAGGGCTGTCTGTCGGTTCCGGGCTATTACGAGGCGGTGGAACGTGCCGAACATATTCGTGTTCGTTATCTCGATCGCGATGGCGCCGAGGTTGAAAGTGAGTTTGAGGGTTTGTTGGCCGTCTGCGTACAGCATGAGATGGACCACCTCGAAGGAAAACTGTTCGTCGACTACCTGTCAGAGGCAAAACGGCAGCGGATCAGGAAGCGCCTTGAAAAAGATCGGCGCGTTCGCCAGGAAGAGCGCGCCACGGTATTCTGAGCCGCTGGCCCCGATCGCCGTCAGTTTCAACCGAAACGCATGAGTGCTGCAACAATCCTGTTTGCCGGTACGCCGGAGTTCGCCGGGGCGTCATTGCGCGCGCTGGTTGAGGCTAATCGTGTACCTGCAATTGTATTGACCCAACCGGATCGTCCGGCCGGTCGCGGCAGAAAAATGACTGAAAGCCCGGTCAAACTTTACGCCCGGTCACAGGAAATCGAAGTCTGGCAACCTGCGACCCTCAAGGATCCGGACGTCGTCGAGAAGATTCGCGAGCTGGAGCCGGACGTCATCATCGTTGCTGCATACGGCCTGATCTTTCCACAGGCGGTACTCGACATTCCGAAGTATGGCTGCGTGAACGTCCACGCGTCTTTGCTGCCACGCTGGCGAGGTGCCGCCCCGATTCAGCAATCAATCCTCAACGGGGACGAGGAAGCCGGTATCTGCCTGATGCGGATGGATGCGGGCCTGGATACCGGACCCGTTTATGCCTGCGCTGCAACACCGATAGGTGCTGATGAAACTGCCGGTGAGTTACATGATCGTCTCGCTGAGATGGGCGGCGCCCTGTTGGTTGCCAAACTTGACGACATTCTGCATGGCAACCTGGACGCGATTTCTCAGGACGAAACGGCCGCTACTTATGCCGGCAAAATAAGGCGACAGAATGCAGCTATCGACTGGGACAATTCTGCAGAGGAGATCCATCGTCGCATAAGAGCTTACAACCCGGTCCCGGGTGCCTACTTCACATTCAATGGAGAAAGCATCAAGTGCTGGCGAGCGGAAGTCCTGGACAATCCCGGTGGGCAGAGCGGCAGAATTCTTGAAGCAGGCAGATCCGGTATCATCGTCGCCTGTCGTTCCGGCGCGTTGCGCCTCCTTGAATTGCAGAGGCCCGGCAAAAAAAGAGTAACGGGTGCCGAGTTGGCCGGGCAACTTAAACTTGTCGACAAGCGACTGAGCTGACCGGAGATGGCTGCCTCAAAGTCCGGAGCCCGGCCGCGAGCGGAAGCGGCAAAGGTCCTCGACGCAGTCGTGAGCCAGGGTCGTTCACTCGACTGGGCCCTGGCGCAGAGCGACGAGCGGGTGCCCCCGGCAGATCGGCCGATGATCCGTATGCTCAGTTACGGCTGCCTGCGATTACACTGGTCGCTGCGCTGGCAGTTGACACAATTGCTCGAAAAGCCACTTAAACCTCGCGACAGCATCATCGAGTGCCTGTTGACGATCGGCTTCTTTCAACTGAGTGATACACGCATACCGGATCATGCTGCCGTAGCGACAACCGTAGAGGCCACCAGGCTGTTGCGACGGCCAGGATTCAGAGGGCTCGTCAATGCTGTCCTGCGAAACTACGTTCGCAGGAATGTCAGCGAACTGGAACCAGGCAATGACGAAGCTCGATTCAATCATCCGGACTGGCTGATCAAGCGTTTCAGGACCGACTGGCCGCACCACTGGCATCAAATCATAGAGGCGAATAACGACCGGGCACCGATGTGGCTGCGCGTAAACACACGGCAGAAAAGCGCGCTCGATTATCAAACACAGAATCAGCTGGGTGGCACACTGCTGGCCGGCATCGATGGTGCACTACGACTCGACAGTCCTCTGCCGGTTGAGGAGATTCCGGGTTTCGACAAAGGCCAGGTGTCCGTTCAGGATGGTGCCGCTCAACTTGCCGCACCCTGGTTGCTGGGCGGTGGCGGCAGACGGGTCTTGGATGCCTGCGCGGCACCCGGGGGGAAAACCGGTCATTTACTGGAACTTCTCGGGTCGGGCGGCCATCTGACCGCTATCGACTCGGATTCGCGGAGACTCGACAGGATCCGGCAGAACCTGGACCGACTCGGGCAAACTGCAACCGTGCTGGCCGCTGA
>Ga0210124_1000553_pt1 | contig 18568 bp, 14 predicted proteins | sample Muzzi_PWC_D2_FD_185554 | JGI IMG/M metagenome (GOLD analysis project Ga0210124, IMG submission 185554) | Wetland microbial communities from San Francisco Bay, California, USA, that impact long-term carbon sequestration - Muzzi_PWC_D2 (SPAdes) | ecosystem: Environmental > Aquatic > Marine >... | reverse complement strand
TCAAGGGGCGATGGCTACGGCCATGACCGCCGAGCTCCATTCCGGCCGCCAGCAGCTCATCTAGCTGGTGGCGATCCATCAGGGGCCGTCCCTTGTCGCCGCCATCGAGCCAGTCGGCGCCCTTGCCTACCGTGGCGCTCGGGATAAACCAGGTGGCGGTCTGGCCACGCGCCGCCAGCGCCGGCAAGGCCCACTCGTGGTTATCTGCGTACCCGTCGTCGAAGGTAATGACGACGGACGGTCCGGCGCCTCCAGCACCTTCCACGCCGTCGAGTCGCAGGGTGCGAATCCCCATGTCCATCAATACATCGAGATGACTCGCGAAACGGTCCGCGGTGATCGCCCACGACCACCCGGACGGCCGCCGCGGCGGATCGACCGCGTGGTACATCAATACCACCGGCCAGCGCGATCTCGGACTCGCCACGGCACCGCGCAGCAGTCGCCGCGAGACCACGTCGAGAGCGCGCGATAGCACCGGCGTGCCGGTGCCGCCCCCTGCGTCAGGGGCGGTTCTACGCCCGTCGCTCATGCGGCATCCGTCCCCACACGACCAGCGCGTCGCAAACCGGGCAGGCGGCGCACGACGCCCCACACCAACGCGGCAGTGGTCTGCAACGGCTCGCTATTGCGTGCCCATCGCGCGCACATGGCCCATACCACGGCGTAGGTGGTGGTGGCGGCGCCCATCACGCCCACCATGAACCAGAGATCACGCGCCGAGTAGTGGTCCTGCAGTGCATGCATCGCCAGCATCCCCCCTGCGGCACCTGCGGCCGTCGAGACCACCGCGGGCCATACCGGCTCGACCAGCGTACGCCAGCCGAGCGCCAGCGATGAGGTGGCAAGTAGGCGTTGCATCAGGAGCAGCATCGCCATGGCCTTGACCGCGATACCCGTCGCCACGCCGGGCAGCCCCCATCGGCTGCCGACCAACACGGCCACGATGGTCATGACGATGTTGAGGGCCTCGATCGGCGTCTCCCGCGCCATCAATCCCTGAGCGTCCGCGAGGGCTCCCAGGGTCACACTCAAAACGGAGGCGAAGGCACCGATCGCCATCAACTGCATGGGCAACACGGCACCGGCCCACTTCTCGCCATAGAGATTGACCACCAACCCTTCTCCAACCAACACCATCAGGAGAAGCAAGGGAAAGGTGACGGTGCTGAGGGCGCAAAGCGCCTTCTGGTAGACGCTGATCGTGCGGTCACGGTCGCTCTGGATGCGCGACAGGCCGGTGAAGATGATCTGGTAGACACGGATGGTCACCTGCTCCAGCGGCAGGCGGGCGAGGGAGAACGCCTTGGTGTAGAGACCCAGGCTACTGAGCCCCACCAGCTTACCCACGAAGATGTTGTCCACCCGGCTCGCGATGCGGTTCAAGGTGGCGTTCAGATGGAACCGCCACGCCCGCGCCAGCAGCGGCCGCAATCCGCGCCAGGAGAAGTGAATCCGTGGCCGCCACGGCGCCTTGCGCGCCATCAACAGGGTCGATGAGAGCGCCGCCGCGATCCCACCGGCGACCAGGCTGTACGGCCCCCAGCCAAGAATGGCCGCGCCGATGCTCACGCACGGTGCGAGCAGGCCTGCGACGATATTCACCTGGCTGACCGTCTTGTAGTCCATGCGGCGCCGCAGCAGGCTGCCGTTGATGGTCATGTACGGCATGATGAAGAAATTGACGCACATCCAGTGCATGACATGGGCGTAGCGCGGATCGTTGTAGAACGCCTGCAGCCAGTCCGCTCCGGCGAACACCACCGCCGTCGCCACCACGGCCACGGCCTCCATGAACCAGAACGCGCTGTTCCACTGATGGTCCTCCAGCGACTTGCTCTGCAGCAGGGTGGAGGACAGGCCGAAGGCGACCTGCTGTAAAAGGATCGCGGTGAATGCGGTGACCGCAGCGAACACGCCGAAGTCGTCCGGATCCAGGAGCCGCGCAAGAACGATACCCGAGCCGAACTGAAACACCGTGGAGAGGCCTGTCTGCAGGTAGGCCCAGACAGCCCCGACCCGCATCTCCTTTCCGAGGTCTTGGCCGCTCACGTCGTTCCCACTGGAAGGCGCCACCCAGACACGCCGTCGCTAAAACTGAAAATAGATGAACGGCGTCGCCCCTTCCGGGGCTAGCACCAGTGCGACGGCGATGCCCATCGCGATGGTCGCGCCGGTGACGGTGACGGGGATCGATCGCAGCCCGGCGCGGAATGCCGGCAAGCGCTGGGCGTACTGCCACGCGAGGAGGCCGAGGCCGGCCGCAACCCCCACCTTGTTCACCCACGGCTCCAGGGTGAGGACGGGGAGGAACATGCGTTGCACCATGAGCACCGCGTCGCCGAGGGTCTGCGCGCGAAAGAAGACCCAGCCGATCAGCACGGCGATCAGGGTGATCGCCCAGGCGACGGCTGCCCACCACGGCTGGCGGCGCCACGCTGCGATCCATTCATACTCGCGAGCCAGTCGCTTCCAACCGCGATGGATCATGAGCAACGCCCCGTGGTAACCACCCCACACGACGAACGTCCAGCTCGCGCCGTGCCACAGCCCCCCGAGAAGCATGGTGATCATCAAGTTGCCTGCACGAAAGCCGCGCCGGGAACCGCCGAGCGGGATGTAGAGGTAGTCGCGCAGCCATGTCGACAGGCTGATGTGCCAGCGGCGCCAGAAATCCTGAATGCTGGTCGCGAGGTAGGGCGCGTCGAAATTCTTGGGCAAGCGGTAACCCAGTGTGCGCGCGACGCCGATGGCCATGTCGGAGTAGCCGGAAAAATCGCAGTAGATCTGCACGGCGTAACAAAACGCCGCCGCCCACAGGGTCGCCCCCTGGTACTGTTCAGGGTGGGAGAAGACTGCGTCCACGTATGGCGCGATGCGGTCGGCGATGAGCACCTTCTTCACGTAGCCGCGGGTGAACTGCGCTCCGCCGCTGAGCCAACGCATGCTGTCCACCCGGTTGTCTCGACCGAGCTGTGGCAAGAACGTCGATGCCCGCACGATCGGCCCGGCCACTAACTGGGGAAAGAAGGCGACGAACAGGGCGAACTCCAAAAACGAGTCGCTCGGGCGCAGATTCCCGCGATAGATGTCGATGGTGTAGCTCAGGGTCTGGAAGGTGTAGAAGCTGATCCCGACCGGCAGGATGATCTCCAGGGTGGTCGGTGATACCTGCGTCAGCCCGCAGGCGTGGATCAGGCGTAGCGCCGAGTCGAGGAAGAAGTTGGCGTACTTGAAATAGCCCAGCAGGCCTAGATTGGCTGCGAGGCTGATCCAAAGCAGCCGGCGTCGTCGCCCCTCAGCCGTCTCCAGGTACAACCGCCCGCCGACGAGATAGTCGACGACGGTGGAAAACAAGATAAGCCCGAGGAACCGCCAATCCCACGCGGCGTAGAAGACATAGCTGGCGGCCAGCAGCACCATGTGCTTGAGGCGTCGGCGCGGAGCCATCCAGCACAGCAGGTACACCGCCGGCAAAAAAACGAGGAACTCGACGCTCGGGAAAAGCATCTCACCCTCCCTGCGCGCCGGTCGACGCCATCGTGTGCGGGGCAGGGTCGGCCAGGTACCCCTCGGCGACCAGCCTGGCGATGACCAGATCGGTGAAGACCGCCTGGCCTCGGGTGTTCAGGTGCGAATGGTCGGAGAAGAATTGATCGTCATCGACGGCCTCGACCCCCGGGACGGCAAGCAAGATCCCTCCCGACTCTTCCACCGCTCGGGCGATCAACTGGTGATAGGCGGAGGACCAGCCATCCGCGATACTGGCACGGAAGACGGGCGGTCGAGGCATCTCCACCAGCACCAGACGACCGCCGTGTCGCCGCACCAGATCCGCCGTCGCACGCACCTCCGCCCAACCATGGGGGCCGATCCAGTCGGACGGCGGTTGCGGGGCGTTCCGGGCCATGCATTCCCCTAGGGTGAGCTTTTGATGTGCACACCACTGGTCGACCGTCCAGCCTTCACTCTCGCGCGACCGTGTCGTCGGCGCGTCACCCGTCCGGTCCGCATAGATCTCCCGGTTTTCCCGTGCCCACCGTGTGCGCACCTCGGACGGCATGCCGATCGTGCCCTGAAGGGTGGCCGGCACCCACGCCGCCACCCGTTCCGCGAGGTAGTTACGCAGCTGCCGTCGCAGCCCGAAGGCCTCCCAGATGGCCCCCGCTCGCGCCTCCAGATACACCTGTAATGCCGTGCGCTTCGCGCGCCCACTTCCTTCCCCACGCCAGAGAAAGCCAACGAGGTCACCGAACGACCACTCATAGGCGGGTGCCAGGCTCGGCGCAGCGACAAAGGAGACATCGCTGACGCCCCACACGATCAGCGTCGCCGGTGACAAGGTCGCAATCTCGCGGATCGCGTGCTGCACCTCGTAAAACTGGCCGTGATCGAGCCCGTAGTTGAAGACGACCGCCCTCGCGCCCTTGGCCTGCGACAGTTCCTGCGCGGCGCGCCTGGCGCTGAACGCGGCATGCGCCCGGGACGTGCCAACAAAGGCGAGGGCCACGTCACCTTGCGCCAGCCACTCCCGAAATGCCGCCGGTTTGACCCGGTACTGGCTCTCGGCGGGTGGTGTGTAGAGGAGGAGCTCTCCCTGGTGGCGACTCACCCAGACGTCACCCATGACCATCAGCAACAGCGTGAGGGCGAGTCCGCCATACGCCTGCCTCCGCAGGCGTCGCGGATGGCTTCGCCGGGCCGCTCGCCGGCGGCACACAGGCTCGGTCTGTTGACCTACCCCGTTCAAGGACGCTTCGACAGCCACTGCACGAGTCGGTTGTGGCCGCGATAGGCGGCCTTGGTAAGGAGCGGGATGGCGCGTTGCGGGTATTTCACCGCGTAACCATGGCCACTCAGCAGATCCCCCACGGCGTGCTCGAACAGCCGACGCTGGCTTTCGGTGAACTCCCGTTCCCACTTGTTATGATTGTCGGCAACGATCGGGCCGCTCAACAGGGGCGTCTTGCTGGCCGCGGACCCATTGGCCTTGCCGGCCTTCCGCCCGACCTCGCCGGCCTTTTGATAGCCGAGCAGGTCATCCGTGTACTCCTCACCCAGGAACGCACAGAGCCGCTGCAATAGCGGCTTGGGATCCTGGATCAACTGCTCGTAATAGAACTCCTGATACATATCCGGCGGGAGGCGCGAGCCGATCTCCCGACCACGCGCGACGTAGATCTCCCAGTAACGGGCGGCGCAGTAGGTGTTGTACACCTGAAAATCGTGGCGTCGACGAAACAGCGAGAGGGCCACGTCGCGCCCGTCACGGATGAGGTGAACGAAGCGCGCGTCGGGGAACAGCTCGCGCAGGTGGGCCATGTGCAAGACGTACCACGGAGTCTTGTCGGCCCAGCGCACCTTTCCCTCACCACGGGCGTTCTCCATGAACAGGGCATCGATCAGCGCTGGATACGTGGAGACCGCGAGCTGCTGAAAACGGTTAACCAGGTGCTCGCGATCGTAATGGATCCCGTGCAGGTCGGTCTCCAGGAAGGCGCGGCTCTGCGCCTCCATCGCCACGAGGATCCGCCGCTGCCCCTCCGGTGAGGCGAGATCACCGAACTCCGCCACGCGTCGCGACAGGGGGATGATGAAATGGGACTCCCCTGTCGCCATGGAGATCCGTGGGTGGGCACGGAGCATGTACTGCAACAAGGTAGTCCCGGAACGGGGACACCCCACCACGAAGATCGGACCAGCGGGAGTCGTAACCATGGGTAAACGCTGTGCTAGTTCGTGGCAGCAGAGAGTTGTTTGCGCAGCTCATCGACATCGCCGCCAAGTTCCTCTACCCGCGCGATCTCCCTCGCCGCTTCTTGTGTCTGCCCCGTCGCCAGGAACGCCGCAGCCAGTCCCGAGTGTCCTCGGACGTTCGCATCGTCCATGTGCACGGCGCCGCGATACGCCTTGATCGCGGCCTTCGGGTTCTGCTCCCGCAGATAGAGATCCCCGAGGCGCAGAAAGGCGTCTTCATTCTTCCCGTATTGTTTCAACGCTCGCAGATAGGCCTTGAATGCCAGATCCAGACGGCCCAAGCGCTCATAGCACTCGCCGTGAAGGATCAATGCCTTCTGACTCCAAATCGCATCGCTGAATTGCGGATTGTTGAGCAGATAGCTCGACTCGTTGATTGCCGCTGGGCAATTCCCCTCCTTCATGTACTCCATGGCCGCCCACCAGTGGACCCAGCCCAGGGGTACACCGGGCGGTCTTTGGTCCAGCGGCGGGGTCTTCGAGTAGTCGATCGCACCCGCGGGTACGGTCAGTAGCGCGAAGGCGAGAAACACCAGCGTCCGCAACGACCAGCGCGCCACGCAGTCCGCCCAACATTGGTTCCACGACCGGACGTTCATGACACCCACCCTACTCCCCTGAGAGCCAGATGGTGAGGGCGAGGAATGGCCACAGTAATTCTGCATAGTACGGCTCCGTCTCGTTTAAATGAGCACGGTGGAGGTGGCTGAGAAAGGCCGGACGGACATACGGGGCGAGGGGCGTATCGTCGCTCTCCAGGAGCTCTGCGACCCGCTCCCGCAGGGTCTGCTCGCTGCGCAGCCAGCTCGCGAACGGCAGGCCGAAACCATGTTTTTGTTTGTCGATCACCGCGCGCGGCAAGACCTCGCCCAGGGCCTGCTTGTAAAAGGCGCGGAGCTGCGTGCCACGCAAGAGTCCGCTGGCCGGGACCTCACCCGCGAGCGCCACCACCTGCGGGTCGAGCATCGGGTACCGCACCCTTACCCCGGCCAGGTTCGTCGCCTCTGCCACCTTGCGCAGGTCGTTGTCCGCCAGGGTGAGCTGGTGGTCGAAGAGGAGCAGCCGGCCGAGCTCGCTGGCGGCCTCGCCCTCGGCGTAGATCGCACGCGCCGCGTCGACGGCGCGGCAGTCACGGATCACGGCAAGGAAGTCGGGTTGAAAGACCTCTGCCCGATGACCGTCCACGAACAGGCCGTAGGAAAGAATCCGGTCCGGGTTGGGCTGGCGGGCACGACGGATGTAGCGTCCCACCTTACCTACCCCCGGCAGGCCGCAGCACAGGTCATTGGCGAGGAGTGGCTCCAGGACTCCACGCCGCAGGATCGCCGGCACACGGCCGTACATCTGAAACAAGTGGTCCGTGGCGTAACGCTCGTTGCCCGCGAACACCTCGTCGCCGCCGTCACCGGCAAGCAGCAGGTCGATGCCTGCGTCGCGCGCCAGACGGGCGCAGAAATAGGTGGGGATCGCCGAGCTGTTGCCGAACGGCTCGTCGAAGTGGCGGACGACCTTCTCCAGAGAGTCGGCAAGGTCCCCCGGCGTGACAAAGTACTCGTGATGCCGGACGCCGAAGTGGCGCGCCACCAGCCGCGCGTAGTCGATCTCGTTGTAGCGCTCGTCCGCAAAGCCGATGGAGAAGGCGTCACATGGGCCGAGGTCGGCAAGGTAGGCGACGACCGTGCTGGAATCGAGGCCACCGGAGAGGAAGGCCCCGACCCGCGTGCCGTTTGCCACCGAAGCGTGGCGCCGCACGCTCTCCGCGAGCCCCTCGCGGAGCTGTACGGCAAGGGTCGCCGCCGGCACTCTCGCGTCGTCCCGGTAATGCAGCCGCCAGTACGGCTCCGTCACGGGCGCGGCGCCAGTCCGGCAACGCAGGCGGTGAGCCGCACGAAGTTTCCGGGCGCCACGGAAAAAGGTGCGCGGCGCCGGGATCACCGCCAGGTTGAGGTACTCGACCATGGCGGTCGGGTCGATCTCGCTGTCGAAGCCCGGCATGGCGCGCAGCAGGCGGAGGTCCGAGGCGAATGCGAGGACGGCGCCGAGCCGCGCATAGACCAGCGGCGAAAACCGAAAGCGATCGACCGCCAGCTCCAGCTCCTGGCGGGTCTCATCCCACACGGCGTAGGCAAAGCCGCCACACAGCGCCTCTGCCGGGCTCTTGTCACCGCTCGCCGCCGCGACCACGGCCTGCGCCGCCGCCGGCACGGTCCGGCCGCCGGGCGGGGCGACGACCTCCCCGGCCACTACCGCTGAGCGACCGTTCGCGACATGACTATCGGCACCGATGCCTGCGCCCAGCACGACATGGGGTGCCGGCCGAAGGAGCGTGGTTCCGACCCCGACCGCGCTGGAAAATGCCTCCACGAGGCCCGGGGGGATGTCGCCCGAGGTAGCGAAGAGACCGCCGATCCCTCTCACACGGCCACCACCGGCTCGGGTGCTCGGAACAGCTCCGTCAGGGGGGCTAACACCCGGTCCCAACGGTAGTGGTTGGCCATGTGTAGGCGCGCCGCCTGGCCCATGGCCCGAGCCTGGTCAGGCTGTCGGAGGAGCCCGATCACCGACGCCGTGAAGCCTTCCGGGTCACCGGCGACGAGCAGGTGGCGACCGGGCTCCGCGTCGATGCCCTCCAGGGCCTGCGGTGTCGCCACGACCGGTAAGCCGAAGGCGAGCGCCTCCAGCACCTTGTTCTGGACACCGCGCGCAATGCGTAGCGGCGCGACGAACAGATCGGCGGCGGCCAGTTCGCCAACGACATCATCCACGAATCCGGTCACCCGCACCCCCGGGCGCCGCCCGAGCCGCCGCACCGCAGCCGCGGGTCGCCCGCCGATGATGGTGAAGGAGGTGCCGGGCACCGCCTTTTGCACCTCTGGCCAGATCGTCTTGCCGAACCACACCACGCCGTCGATGTTCGGCCGGTAGTCCATGGTGCCGAGGAAGGCCAGGTTGGCGGCAGCCGCGCCTGCCGCGCGCCGTGGTTCCCAGCCCTCCGCCAGGAACCGTTCCGCCACGCCGTTGGCAACGACCCGCACATCCTTGGCGTCCGGCACGCGGGTGCGGAAAAGCGCCGCCTCGGGCTCACTCACGAAGGTACTCACGTCGAAGCGCCGAGCTACCCGAGCCTCCCAGGCCCCCACCAGGCGGCCTTCCCGACGATAGAGCCAGCTCAACGGCCACATCGCCTCTTGCCCGTACTGGTCCCATTTCGCGGAATCGACGTCGACGAAATCCATCACACGCCGAAAGTGCCCACCCGACTCCACGTACTGTGCCATGGTCGACGAGAAGGCAAGCACCGCATCGTAGTTGTTGTCTCGCTGCCAGCACCGCGCGATCTCTGCGAGATCCGGGGAGTAGAAGCTCGCCAGGGTAATGGCGGTGCCACGGACGATGGCGCGCGGCACCGCCCACCACCGATCTGCGGCCCCATGCGCTACGATCTCGCACCGCCGACACACGCCGCGCAAGAGGTCCAGGTGGGCGCGGTCACGGGGATCATCCACCAGGGTGAGGAGGTCGACCGCATGTTCACGCCCCAGATGACGGAGCATGTGGAAGGCGCGAATCTTTTCCCCCTTGTTCGGCGGCACAGGGATGCGGTGGGCGAGGAACAGTATCTTCATAGGTCGCGCCGGCTATCGTCTGTGCGTCATCGATTTCCGTCGGCACCGTCGCGCCCAGCGCGAGCGAGTCGAGACCACGGCTCATGTGGCCGGGATGGTAGGCGGAGCAGGAGTTGAACACTGCGACCTCCCCGATGTGTTCGGGGCGCTCTACCGCTGAGCTATCCGCCTGTTCTCCGGGGCGCCGCTATCCCTTATCGGCGGCCCAAACTGATCGGCAACAAAGGCGATCGGCCGCCCTTCTTTCACCGAGGGATCAATGGTCCGCGACGTCGCCGCGACGGCCGCCCGTTGCCAGCCATGCGGTAACCCCCGACAAGCACACTTGGCCGCTTCGGCTGGTATTAGGCAAAGGCGTCTCATGGTCACGGAAAGGGCTGGCGACACTACGGAATCATCCGAATGATACGCGGTCCCAATTGTTTGGTCAGCCACAGGGGCAATCGCTTCCACAGCTCGATCCGCCGACGATAGCTGGGGTTGGCGGTGTTGATCTGCGGCATGGGCCCGCCATTGGGAACATAAAAGAGGTACGGCATCGGTCGCGGCTCGAAACCCCAGTGGACCTTGAAATCGAACGCCCCGGTGCCACGTTTGCTGCGGCCAAAATCGAAGATCCGCGCGCCGCGCTCGGCCGCGATGCGCATCAGCTCCCAGTACATGAAATCATTTGGCGCGACGTGGCGGTAGTCGCTCCGCGATCCGGCGTAGTACGGCAGCACCTGATCCTTGAAGAAGAAACTCATCACCCCCGCCACGGCGGTTCCCGCGTGCCACACCGTGAGACAGTGGCAATCCTCACCCAGGACCGTCTGCAGGTTGCGAAAGAAACGGCGCGAGTACACGGGTGTACCGAGACGGTGGACGCTCTCGGCATATCGCTCGTAGACGGTATCCAGCTCCTCGGGACCGGTACGACAGGTGAGGCCGTGTTTCTCCCCCTGACGCACCATGCGCCGCTGCTTGCGAGGGATCGCCTTGAGGTTCGCATCGTGATCCGGCGAGATCTCGCGGCGGAAGCTATAGAAGAGGTCGTGACTCGGCACCGTCAGACCCGAGTCAGCCATGTAGCGAAGCTCGAGATAGTCCACCCCGCGGTCCCGGGCCAGCTCCTGAGCATGGCCATAGAGGGCGGCGTGTACCTCGCCGTCGTCCGCGACTGCGCCACCATAGACCGCGAACGGCACGGACACGAGGGAGTGACCGAACAGGACGCTCTTCATCTCGAACAGCGGGAGGATCCCCACCAGCTCGTCACCCCGCTCTGCGGCGAGATAATGGGCACGGTGGCCGAAGCTCTTCTCGACGACGGTGCGGTACGACCACTGGTGGAAGAACGTGGCATCCGGGTGGCGATCGACGAATAGCTGCCACCGGCTCCGCTCCGCCTCGCCGACCTCCCGGATCGCCAACGCCGTCGCGGCGACGGCATCCAACCCATCCCCGGTAGACATCAAGGTCAAGCTTCGTGTCACTGGTCCGCGCCTTTGTCGATACCGAGCACCCGCGCGACGGTACTGAACTCGAAACGGCCGAGCAGCCCGGTCAGCCGTTCCTCCATGCGGTGCAGGTTGCGGTAGTGGCGAAACCGGGTGAGCAATCCTACCGCCTGTTGTGGCTGATCCGGGTCGACCTCCCAAGGATGGAGGTAGATGATCACGGGTTGCCCTTCGCGCTGGTTCACCCGGGCAATCCCCCAGTGGGTGAAGGCGGTCGGCAGAATCCGCAGGTATCCGCCCCCGGCGATGGGCAGGTTGCGCCCCCAGAGCGAGACGGTGGAGAGGGGAAACTCGATCATACCGGCGCCGTTCTCGCCACTGACTTGGTGCGGAAACCGCGGAAAGCCGACGATCCCGTAGCGATCGTGGCGAATGGGGAAGATGCTGGAATCGTAAGAGAATCCTGCATCCTGCAAGATGTCCAGTGCCCATAGCGAGCGGCTCGTGATCGAGTAGCTGGCGGCACGATAGCCCAGCACTGCCCGGCCGGTGACATCCTCCAATAGCGCCTTGGAGCGCCATGTCTCCTCCCGGAAGCGTTGCGGGGTCTGGTTGTAGACAAGCTCATGAGCGTAGCCATGGGATGCCACTTCGTGGCCGCGGTTGCCGATTTCCGTCACCAGGGCGGGGCATTGCTCGGCCACCACCCCGAGCACAAAGAATGTCGCCCGGACGCGGTAGGTGTCGAAGCAGTCGAGCAGGCGGTGGGTATTGCGTTCGACCCGACTCTCGAACGACGGCCAGTCTTCCCGCCGGATCTGACCGGAGAAGGCGGAGACGTGGTAGTAGTCCTCCACGTCGACGGTCAACGCGTTGGTAGGCATGGAATACCTACCGGTGGCGGCGGAAAAATCCTCCGCCGCGACGCTTCAACGTGGCGCTCGGCGTCACCAGCTCTTCCAGCGGCGTTCCCGATTCGGAGGCTTCGGCGGCGGCGCTGTCGGGGTTTGTCTCCACCTTGTCTGGCGTCTCGCCCTCGGCCGTGGCGGTGCTCTCGAGTCGCTCGAGGTGGCGGGAGAGTTCGTCCAGCCGTACCAGCATGCGATCTTCTTTCAGATCGAGGCTGGAGAGCCGCCGCAACATCGCGCCGTGACGATCCAGGACCTGATTCATCTGCTCCAACAAGGGAACGAGCTTGTCGTTGGTGCGCGACCACTGGGTGCCCGTCTGCTCGATCACTCGGGTGACACCTTCCTGCCGTCCCTCGACCTCCCGTAATCGCCCCTCCATGGAGTCGACTTTGTCCCAGATCGAGGAAACCGTCTTCGCCAGGCCCTGGGTAGCCTTGCGGAGCTCCTGTTCCAGATGAAATGGCAGCCCGCGCACCTCGTGGAGGATTTGCTCCTGGGCCTTCGCGACTTCTTCGAGATTGTCCTCGACGGCCTGCATACGGTTCCACAGCAGGGATGCCGTCCGGCTATCGAGGCCGCCGCTGGACGTGGTCGCCTCACTCAGGCGGCGCGCGACCTCCTCTTCCTCCCGGTCCACCGCCGTGTCCCCGCCCTCCTCCTGGCGGATATCCTGGAGGACCGTTGCGACCAGGTCGCCGTCGAGGTCACGGCTCTCCTCCACGAATCCATACAGCAATGCCCGGTCGCAGACCTTATTGATGAGCCGCGGGATCCCATATGCGTACCGGTGGATCGCCGTCACCGCCTCCGGCTGGAACACCACGCCTTCCCCACCGGCCACCTGTAACCGGTGCGCAATATAGTGGCCGGTCTCCTCTTCCGTCAGCCGCTCCAGGTGATACGTGACGTTGATCCGCTGTTTGAACTGCTCCAGGTGTGGCGAGTTCAGCGTGTCCCGCAGCTCCGGCTGCCCACACAGGATGATCTGCAGCAACTTGTCCGCACCGCTCTCCAGGTTGGACAGCAACCGCAGCTCCTCCAGCATGGTGATATCGAGGTTCTGCGCCTCGTCTACGGCGACGACGCATTTTCTACCTCGTCCATACTGCTCGATGAGGAAGGTATTTAGCTCGTGAAGGATGGTGGTCTTGTCCTTACCGAGCGGGTCGAGGCCGAAGTCCAGCGCGATGAGTTCGAGAAGCTGATCACCGCTTACCCGAGTGTTCATCACCTTCGCCACGACAACGTGCTCATCGCACTCGTCGATGAGCCACTTCAGAAGGGTCGTCTTGCCGCCGCCGATCTCACCGGTCAACAAGACGAGGTTCCCGGCATCCGCGATCCCATACCGCAAGTACGCGAGGGCCTTCTTGTGGGTCGCACTCAGGTATAGAAAAGCCGGATCAGCGGTAAGCTGAAACGGTTTTCGTATGAGACCAAAGAACTCCCGGTACATAACCCGTCCACACCACTAGAGAATCTCTCCGCCGTAGGTCAGACCGACGAACACCTGATTGTTATTGACATTTCCATCGAACCGCCCGCCGCCGGCGATCTCCTGCCGCGAAAACAGGTATCCGGCCCGGAGTCGTAGGGTCCTTCCAAGGGGATATCCCGTATCGTAGCGCATGGTCCAGCGCCGCGTGTCCGCGGTTCGCCTACTATCCGACAACCGCTCCGAAAAGGTCACAGCCGCCGTCGAATTCCACACCTCCGTATGCCGATAGGTGCCCGACGCCGTAACTGCCTGACTCTCAGACGCCCCGCCAAAGCCCTCCGAGGTACTCGTCGACCGTGAATACGCCAAATTACCCGAGCCACGTTTGAAATCCTTCTGCACCCGAATGTCGATGTCAGGCGTCACGTTGTCCACGCTGTCCTCCGAGCTATCGTTGACACTGGCACCCAGCGATGCCGTCAACGACCACGTCGGCGCAAATTGATCGTTATAGATGATGCTATATACATCGCTTCGTGTGCGATCAAATTGATCGAACTCGATGAGTGAAATACTGTAACTCAACCCCACCGAGCGAAGGGGTGAGATACGCCAACTCAAACTCGCCCCCCCATCTGTGATGCGACTATCGTTACGGAAAGGGTCATCGTATTCATTGAGTACGTAGCCGCCATTGAGACCAAAATTTACCGGCGCCAAGAACTGGTGATTGTAGGCGACTCGTGCCGTTCCGCGAGTCATTGAGTTTCGACCGACCACGATACCTTCAAGGTCCACGTCCTGCAGGTCAGAGCGCCGCTCCTGCCCGGCCAGGTGCAAGGTCTCTGGAGAACGAGAAATCCCGACAAAGTATGTGATGACATCCCGGCGGGAGGGTTTCAGGGAGTCGCTGAACGAAAGATTCTGATTCTGACCGAAGCCCGCAAACGAGCCAACATGGTTTAACTCATCATGATCGAGGTAGAAGCTCTGATCGAACCGGTAGTACAGGTTGAACTCGCCGAACGGATGTCTGATGATAAATTGGGTATTAAAGCCAAGCGACGTTATAAAATCATCCTCCTCATCCGTCGCGGAATTGAAGATGTTGTCGTCGTAAGTCTCAGTGGCTTCCACGTTCCACGTAAAATCCACCCACTGACTGGTAAACCGCCAGATATCGGCGGCGGCCACCGCTGGCACGAGAACCGCCAGCATAATCATGCCGATACCGGCCCGGACAGGACTCATCGTGGAACTCGCCATCCCCCCTCCTGATCAATCCCGCCGAGTCATGATTGGTTTGTTGGCGTATCCCCATCGCCCGGCTCTCCACCGTCTCGATAGGCATAGTAGTAGCGATAGCTGTAACCGTAGCCGAAGCCACGATCGCTGCGGTTGACCACCACACCAATGATCCGGTTGGCGCCGAATTGGCGAACGCTGTCGGTCAATGCCTTGCGCGAAGTCTTGCCGGCACTGACCACGAATATCGCATCGTCGGCCCACTGGACCAGCGCCATGGCGTCCGGCGCGGGAAGCACCGGCGGCGAGTCATAGAGAATGATCGCTCCCGGAGCAATCCGGCGTAAGTCCTCACTAAACTGCCGCATGCGGTCCGAACCGAGCAGCTCGGAGGTATTGCGCAGGCGGATACGCCCCGCGGGCACGAAGAGCGGACCGCCGGCGATGCGCAGGACGGTCTCTTCGATCGTCAGCGAAGGGTCCGTCAAGTACTCCCCCAGGCCAACGTGCGGTGCAACGCCGAGGAATGACGACAGTGACGGACGACGTAGGTCTGCATCGATCACTACGGCGTCGAGACTGATCTCGTGCGCGATGGCAAATCCCAAATTCAGACACGTCAGCGATTTGCCATCGGCCTGCAACGCACTGGTAACGACAAAGGATACTTTTTGCTGCTCGGCGGCCAGCATCAGGGAGACGCGAAGCTGGCGATAGGCGTCGCTGGCACCGAGGGAAGGCGAGGACGCGACGACCATCCGATTTTCCACCAGATGAAGCTGATCGAGATCGACCTCTTCCACGACACGGAACGGCTCGGCCACCCCGCTGCCCGCCTCTTCCGCGGTACCGGGCGCCCGGGTTTCTGTGGGCAGTCCCTGCCGCCGACGGGTGGCCTTTTCCAGGGCCTCTTCGATCTTGCTCATCCTAGACTCCGAAAAAGGCCCGGATGGGGTACAGGCCCGTGCCTATCAACTCGAGCCACAGCACACCACCGAAGACCAGCACCGCAAACGAAGCGACGGCGCCAAAGGCGAGATTCGTCAAGCGGTGACGACGACGGTCGTTGTGGGTAATCATCGTGGGAATCTGTCCGAGAACCGGTAGGCCGACGAGGCCACGCACGTCGTCTTCCGACTTGACCGTATTGTCCATCAGGTGCCGGAGGAAACCGATGCCATAGCCGGCGGCAAGACCGCCACCGAGCCCCATGAGGAGAATCATCACCCGGTTTGGCTTCACCGGCTTGTAGGGCACCGTCGCCGGCTCGATTACCCGGATGCGACCGCCCCGGTCTTGCACCTCCATCTCCTTGGTGACCCGCGCCTCTTCCAGCCGCTTCAGCAAGTTGTTGTAGGTCGACGAGTTGACCGCGTAATCCCGACGCAGAGCGACCAGCTCCTGCTCCTTGCGCGGGACATCGAGGATCACCTTCTCCAGGCCCGCGATCTTGGTACGCAACTGCTCCGCCTCCGCTGTCGAGGCAGAAATCGCGGCGTCTAGGCCCGAGATCTTCTCCTTCAGACTGACATAGGTGGGGTTGAGCACCTGGTCGCCGAGGTCCGCGAGCTCGTCGACCTCACCCTCCGGCGGAGCATCCGCTGCCGCGTTCTGGGCCGCCGTCAGCTGCTCGATCTGGGCCTGAAGCTGAAGAATGGCCGGGTGGCGATCGGTATAGCTCAGGCGCAGCTCCTCAATTTGGGATTCCAGCGCCGCGATCCGTTGTTCGGTCTGGGACGCGGGTGCCCCCGATCCGGCGCCGTAATCCTGCTGCGCCGAGATCCATCTCGGTTCTTGATCGAGCTGTTTGGCGAACTCCGCCCGCTGCATCTTCAATTGGCCGAGGTTGATCTCCACGGTGGAGAGTTGCTCGCGATGCTGTTCGAGACGGTTGACGTCCCCGAACGCAGCCACCGGGGCCGTGTCCTCTCCACCTTCTCCGGCCGGCATGGCCGCGCCCACCCCCGCCTCCACCAGATTCTTCTGTTTGAACTCCCGTAGCCGCCGTTCGGACTCTTCCAGGCGGGTCCGATAGATTTCGAGCTGTTGACTGATAAAGTCATACGCCTGATGCGCCTCGACGCGCTTCGCGCCAAGGTTCTCTTCCAACAGCATGTCCGTGAGCATCGCGACGACATCGCGGGCCACCGTGGGCTCGTCGTGCTGGAAGGCGATCTCGATGAGTTGGCCACGTCCCGAGGCGCGGATGGCGATATCACCGCGCATCTGATTCAGCAGCAGCTCCAGCTCCCGCGGGGTCCTGGCCTCCAGATCGAGATCGAGCCGGCGCGCGATCTGGGTGAGATTGTCGCGGGTGAGCAGTCGCTGCTCGAGAAACTGCATCTTCGAGGTGAGCGACGGAGCGACGGCCATGCTCCGCGTCAACGTCCTGAGCATGTCGTCGTCCTCCACCAGGACGGTACTCTTGGACTCGTAGATCTTGGGACTGACGTACGCCACGATACCCGCGGCAATGCCGCCGATGATCATCGCAACCAGCACCCACCAGCGGTTGCGGAACAGGAGATCGAGGTAAACGCGGAGATCGAGAGGTTTGGCCTGAACTTCCATAAGGATTCTCGTGGCTACGGAACGACGACGAGGTCTCCGTCTTTCATGTCGATGACCTGCGAAAGATCGAGCTTCTTGTAGACATCCTTGAACCGCACGTCGATCTTCTTCGCCACGCCGTCCTCTTTGCGCACGATCGTCACCTTGTTCATGCTGGCGTACGGGGTAAACCAACCGGCGGCGATGATCACGTCGATGATGTTGAGCCCCTCGCGATACGCAATGCTCGTCGGGCCGTTCACCTCACCGAGAACGGTGATCTTGTGGTCCTGTGCGTAGCTGGCCATGCTGGCCATCATCACCGTAACCGCGGGCTCACGTACGTACTCCTTGAGCTTGTTCGTCACCACCTCCTGCAGCTCCTCGGTGGTCATCCCCTGGACGAAGACGTTGCCCACCAACGGAAATGACATCTTCCCGTCCGGCCGCACCACCCCGGTGGCGCCGAGATCCGGATTGCCCCACACGAAGACCTGCACGGAATCGTCGATGCCGATCCGGTAGTCCGGCCCCGCACCGGCGGCCAATGTCGGGACGAGGAGCAGCAACACCGCGGTGATGTTTGCGGCCCATGCGACCAATCTGTGTGGCATCATTGCCCTTCTCCTATCTGCAGGCCAAGGTGGACGCGGGAGTCTAGCAGCACTGGCCGCCCAGGAGTCGGCAGTCTGCTGAACCGCCCGGGAGCCACCATCGGCTGTCTACACGGCGTTCGAAGAATGAGACGGCTGCGGTACATTCCCCGTCAACCTAAACCTGGAAGAACACTGGCATGCCACCGCGTAGAAGGATAGAGATAAGCGACGCCGGAGGGTGGATAGCGGCCATCGTGGGCTGGCTTCTCGTCGCCGCCGCGTCAAGCTACGCGTTGACGCCTGCAGAGGTGGCCATCGTCGCCAACGCCGACAGTCCTGAATCATTAGCCATTGCTGAACGCTATCGGCAGCTCCGCCAGGTTCCCCAAGCAAACCTCTGCCGCCTGTCCCTACCGACCAGCGAGTCCATCGACCGACAGACATTCGACGACCGACTCGCCGCTCCGCTGCGCGAGTGGCTGACCCATCGCCCCGCCGGGGCAAAGATCACCTGCCTGCTCCTGATCTACGGCGTCCCCCTACGCATCGAGTCGGACTACAGACATTCCTGGACAAAGCTCCAGGTGAAGAAGCTTGACCGCCGTCTCGACATCCTGGAAGAGGAAGAGACCGACCCGGAGCAGCTCGGCGTCCTTCTCGACCAGCGCGAGGGACTCGTGCGTCGCGGCCGATCGGACATCGCGTCGGTCGATTCCGAGCTGACACTGCTGCTCGCCGACCACCCCATCCGCGGCTGGCTGCCCAATCCCCTGTTCGGCGCCGATGTCCGACCACCCATGGCGGTTCTCCTCCCCCACGGCGGACTGCTGACGGCACGACTCGACGGCCCGACGCCGGAGCTGGCCATCGGCCTCGCGGAGAAGGCCATCGCCGCCGAACGAGCCCCGCCCGCCGGGCGCGCCTACTTCGATGCTCGTGGCCTCACCGCAGGCGGGTACGCGCGGTTTGACGACGCCCTGCGGCGCGCCTACCGCTATTTCCTCGG
>Ga0210124_1000552_pt1 | contig 18568 bp, 7 predicted proteins | sample Muzzi_PWC_D2_FD_185554 | JGI IMG/M metagenome (GOLD analysis project Ga0210124, IMG submission 185554) | Wetland microbial communities from San Francisco Bay, California, USA, that impact long-term carbon sequestration - Muzzi_PWC_D2 (SPAdes) | ecosystem: Environmental > Aquatic > Marine >... | reverse complement strand
GCTGTAATGGGTGGAAGCGATAGTGATATACCATCTGTGGTCAGTTGTCGGAGAGAGGCATCGGCTGTTCCGGCGCTCAGAGTAGCCAGCGAACCGGAGATCAAGCCAAGCTTATTCACTTGATTAAAATTGCGCCAGATGAATATAAACCACCATCCGGCAGTCATAGCAGCCCCAGCCAACAGGACGATGACAGTTACGAGTAAATTGGTGATACTTCGGATTAATGAGTTTTGTGTTGATGATTGAGTTTTATGGTGTATCAACCAGATTAGCCAAACAATTGTGACAGCCCACAAGGGAAGCGTATTATATTTAGCGACAGTTGCCAGGCCCAGCAATGCTCCCAACAAGAAAACATGGGTGAGACCGGGGAAGTTGGGTTGCTGCGTATAGCGGACAAGGGTAAGCAGAATTAGGCTGGATAAAAAAATCAGCAGATTATCGTCGTTGACAACTGTGCCGATGAACAAGACCTGGGGTAGAAAGGCATGCAGCGCTGCGGCGCTGGCAGCGATTAATTGCTGGCGGGTTAATCGCCAAGCAATGGCATAGGTGAGGCTAACAGCCAGCAGCGTCAGCGCAACGGAGATAAAGCGTCCCAGATGCCAAGCTAAGGTTATTCCGTGCCAAGGCCAGGCTTCATCGGCAGTGTGGATGAAAGCGGCGATCGTTTGGCCGTTGGTTGGGATAAGGCGGCGAGGAGTGTCTCCTACAGCCTTGAGATGAGTGGGGGGTGAATCCCCGATGAGTTTTAAGGGAATAGTGACTAAAAGGTGATACAATGGCGGCCAGGTAGAGCGATAACCTGCCTCACGACGCTCCTCCAATGTGGCCGGTAAGCGGTTATGATCGGCGATAAAGCGAGCATAGGTAAGGTGGGCCGGTTCATCGGGGGCTTCACCGAGCGGGATTAGACTGGTATAAGCAAGGGACAAAATCAAGTGAAGTGAAAGGATGATAAAAAAGAAGACATGCTGCTTTAAAAAATTCTTGGCTCTCAAGTTTCAATACTCGATGGTCGGGCTACTCTACCCGGATAATGATATTCAGAATTACGTGGTCGGCAATTGGCTCTCCTACTTTGTCCAAAACAGGGACACGCTCCAGCGTATCAGATTGATACCAACCTACCTGAAGCCGGTGATTGCCGGATGGTGTGCCAGGTGGAATGGTTAGGGTATATTTGTCGGCGATTTTTTCCCCAGGCGACCACATGGTTGTGGGAAATGTACCCCACACCGGCTGATTATCCCGACTGGTTCGATTAAAACCGTCTGCGGCGATAAGGTGCGTAAAGACTGTATAAGCCTCATCGGTTGGACCATCTGCCACCCAGTAAAGCGAGAGCGTGAAGTCATCTTCGGGTTTGAGTGTTAACACGAACTCCTGCTGCGCCTCGCTTACGGGTTTGAGGCGGGATTTGCCCTGTTGATCGAAAATCTGGAAGCCTCGCAAGCGTATTCCATGGGCAAAGGTCGCCGGTTGATGGATGAGACTGGCATCAATAGCCGGGGGGCTAAGATAGAGATTGATATTATAAGACGGGAAAAACACCTGATTGACTCTATCGGCATGACGGTCCAGCCAGTTTAGTACATCCCCGTGTTCATCAAAGCCTTGGTTTAGGAGAGGAAGGAACCAAATACGTTCATAAGCATTGGCAATCTCTTCAGTTTGCTCCAGCCGAAACTCAACCGAACGGTCACGCTCGGCGGGAACAACATAGAACGGTAATCCATTCGGGCTGTAGTAACTCACGGCGGCTTCGGGAAAGTTGGTCAGCATCACATCGTTGGCTTTGGCTTTTTGCTTGATGTAGTCGTGAAAAAGATGCCAGGGCGGAGCTTTGGCGTAAACTGGATTGGCAAAATAGTTGCTTAGGGCCAGGCTGTTGGCAAAGAGCAGTAAAGCGAATAAGAAGGCAGCGATGAGACGTAAAGCGTATTTCGTATTTCGTTGCCGGTGGACATGTTGCCATAGGCTTAAAAAACCGATTGCCAAAAGTAATTCAAAAGCAGGCTGGGCCTGGATGAGAAATCGCTCTTTGAAGAAGGGGCGGTCAATGGAAAGAGTAATCACACCTATTACAGGAATGGCAAAGAAAAGGCTCCAAAAAAGACCGGGCGTGGGTTCACGGCGCAAAATGATAACCATGCCGGTAATCCAAACAGGGGCCAGAAGCAAACTGACTGCCAGCCCCCAGCGGTCATCAATGGTGAAGCCGGTCAGTAAGGCCGTCGAGGCTAGACGTAGTAGAATGGGTGTGGAGATTTTCTCTATGCCACCGGCAGCTTGCCCGATGAAATTGTATCCCAGTTGCAGACCGGGGATAATAAGCAGGCCAATTGCAATTTGAGAGGCCAGCCAAGGCCATCTTTTAGACCAAAATTTCTGACCATTGAACAGAATAAACAGCCCTTGAAAAGCAATCAGGAAGACGGTGTAGTAATGAATATAAAAACAGATGAAGGTAAATAAGATATAAAGTAGCCAGCGATAAGGATACTGAGAAGATTTTCGTAAGGCTCGTACTAATGCCCAGGATGATAATAATCCAAACAAAGTAAAAAAGGGGTAAGAGCGAATATCTTGGGCCAGCCAGATTTGCAGGGGATTTATAGCTAACAGGGCCGCCGCCATCAAGCTGATATTCAATCTACGAAGTGTATACTGTGCCAATCCATATAACGCCGCCACCGTCAGGGTACTGGCGGTCACTCCGGCAAAACGCATCACCCAGGCTTCTTCACCGGCTAACCATTGCCAGGGATGAAGCATTAAATAATACAATGGGGGGTGCGGATCAGTGACCCGAGAATTTTCCCACAATTGCGAGATAGGGAGGGCAGAATAGAGGACCGTAGCCGCCTCGTCGCCGCGCAGGGATTGGCTATCGAGTCGATAGGTACGTAAGTAGAAAGCCAATAATAACAGAATGAGAAGGATAGCCAGACGTTGGAAATTTGTTGGCTTATGTAAAAATTTTACAGATAAAAAGCTCAAAAGCCATAGCCTCGATGAATTTGTCACACAAAGCACTTGTCTTAGGTTCATCTAATTTTAGAGGCTTAGGGTGAATTTGGCTATTTTCATTCTACGAGAAAGGTTGTTAATAAAATTGCGTTGTCAGGAAGTTGGTTTCCATCGGCCGTGATGGCTGTCAAACGTTGGCCGGTTGCCGCTTCGTACATACCTACCAGCAAACGGTACTGCCCATGCGGAGCGCCATCTTTCAGAGTCAGATCATAGCGGTCAACAACCTTATCCGACTCGGTCCAGGCTGTGGTAGGATAACGCCCTCGTTGAGGTTGATTGTCCTGTTGACCCCATACCAACCCATCAAGGCCAACCAGTTGGGTAAATACGGTGTAATCCGCGTTGGGTTGGCTCAGGGCTTGCCAGTGCAGAGCCAACTTTAAAGGCTCTCCAAATTCTAGTTGCTCCGAAGTCAAATCATAGCCCAATAATTTAATTTGATTCCCCAACTCAACGGCCATAGGGTGGTCAGGTATTTTGGTCCGATCTGGGTCCATGATGCGTATCCGTCCCAGATTGAGTTGTTTGGCCGGTTCGGTGCTATTGGCTATGGAGACCGGTAGAAAGCTGAAATCCCCAAAGGTGTTATCATACACACCAAATTCTAATGTATACAATCCTGGTGGGGTTTGTCTACTGATGGGTAGCTGGTAAAGTTGGTCAATTACCTCACCTGGCGCCCATAAAATATTAGGATATTCAAAATTATTTCCCAGGACATGGTCAATCTGCCCCAGCATATTTACCGAATTATCTAACAAGTGAATACTGCCCACATAGCGATGCTGCATTGTGTTTAGCGAACGCCAATAGACCTCAATATCGAGAGTATCATCGGGCAATCGGGGTGATAAATCCAAGTTATACCCTATTAGCTCTACCTCCCCACCGAATGAAGCGTGAACTTCGGTTGTGATATCGGCTGGAAGGCTAAAATTACGCGGATGGGTCAATACAGTCACGAGTGGTTCGCTTTTAGTTTGATTGCTAACCATTAGGTGATAAGTTTCAGGTGTGACACTGGTATCTACAATAAAGTTATGAACAGACGCCATAGTGCCATCAGGGCAGGTGTAAATCGTTGGAGTAGTTACCGGCGACCAAGCAGTTTTAATCACCGGGTCTGATGGCGTTGGCAACAATTCGACTTGAGATAGTTCATTCGATTCAATTACTTCCGGTTGATAACTAATTACCGTCAATGCTTGGCGGATTTGCTTCAAATCAACCCGTCCTCTTTGGTACTGCTCGTTCCCTACCCATAGCGCAAAGTCTGTGGTTTGTTCTTGCGATCCTTTCGATATGGATATTGGGCCTAACGGTAGAGTCTCATTTAGTTTTATCTCATCATCAACCATAGTATAGGCAGTATCAAGGCGCAAAGGGAGTACCGATAATCTGAGTTCATAATCATCTGCCGGGAGACAGTACGGGGTGGGCAAATATATCGCATCCCGAATCAGATATCCAGTTTCCCAGGTCCGCATCGGATAGCGGCCATCCGCCGGATGTCCAAGTCGGCAAGTTACGGGCTGGTCTGAAGCCCCATACAAACATAATTGAACCAAATAATCTCGTATCTGTGCTGTTCTAGCCTGCCAATAGAGCGTGACAGGTATGGCCTCAGCGGCTTTGATATTGGGTGAGGCTACGGTGTACCCTGTAAATTCTATCCCTTCGGCCAAACTGGCTGAGAAACGATGTTGAATTGAAGCCTCAGTAGGGTCGATTCGCCGAATTGGCAGGTAGGGGTAGTAGGTGGGAACAATAAAGAGGGGTAGGGTCAGCCCTGCAAACCCGATAAAAATACCACTCACACCAAAGGCCATAAATTTATCGAAAGCAGGCAACGACCTTTTCTCAAATCTCGTCCAGAGAGTTCGGTGCGACAACCAGGCGAATAGTTGTGGAGCCTGGCTAAGGCCTAAAATAAAAAAGAAGGCAATGGTCATTAGCGCCGGATATAGATGACGACCTTGGGCCGTCTCTCGGGTAGGTAGGGTCACATAGCGAATCACCACAATACTAAAATAGATAAAAAAGTGAAGCACAAGCAAAATAATATCGAGACGCCAGGTTTCGATTTTTCGAATTTGTCTCGTAAAATACCTTCGATTTCGTAAGCCCAGCGATGCCAACCCCACTATGGCAAGTAGAGCAACTAATCCCAGTATCCCATTGACCGCCGGGCTGTCAATCACATCGCCTCGGCCATATCTAAACCAAAAGGTCCGAAAGAGCAGCCAAGCCCACTCTAGCCAGCCAAGCTCAGGTTCATATGCCAGGTTTCCCGATTGGGCGTTGAGGAAACGGTCGGCGCTACTGGTGATGATGGGGTCTCCCAGTGGTGCTATCAAGCCTCTAAACCAACCTAAGTCTGCTATCTGGTTGAATTGAATTATCAGGAAGGCAAACCACCCACCTGCGGTTAGCAAAAAGGCCAGCATAGTTAATCCCCAACGTCGAAGCCCTAACCGCCACCCCCAGCCATTCTTCCAGATGAGAATAACAAGCATAATTGTCGTTTCCGGTAACAAAAGCAGACTGTGATACTTGCTGATAGCGGCCAAACCCATCAATATACCGAGGAAAACGAAGGTACGACGCTGTTCATCGCCTTGAGCTATTCGTACCAGGTAGTAGATAGAAAAGGCAATCAAGGGGATGACCAGATTGTCATCACTAACAATAGCGTTATTAATGACAAAACGGGGAACAAAGGCGGCAAAACCGGCGGCAGCCAAAGCGAAGTAAGGCCGTTGGGGAGTGATAGCCAAAACTATCATATAAATTGCGATGATTGTCGTCACGCCTAAAGGGATTGAAACCAAACGAGCCAGATGCCAGGCCAGGACAATACCCCGAAATGGGAACAATTCATCTTCGGTATGGTACAGCCCTTTGAAAGGTAATCTGTCATAGGGGATAGCTCGCCTCAGTTGATGCCGGGGGTCGGGCAACTCAGAAAGTTCCGACACATCCACATGCTGGGTAAGCAAGGCTACCAGGCCATGATAGATGGGGGAAGCATCACCTTTGGCGCTGATGGAATGTTGCTCTTTTAGGGTTAGGGGTGGTCTGTGCTCTTCGGCAATAAAGCGGATGAGGGCAAAATGTTCCGCCTCGTCAGCGGCTTCGCCCAAGGGTAATATCAAGGTGTAGACAATGGCGGTTAGCACATAAAAAAGCAAAAGGAGGGTCAACCACCGATGGCTAACCCTCTTACTGTTACGAAAATAATCGAGAGAATGGCCCATTGTCTTTTTTCTGTCGCGGACTATGGGTAAAAGTATACACTTTACCCTACCAGGGCTGTTGCAAAGTCCGAGGAGCCAGCATCCTCAGATGCGAAGCGGGCCTGTTCCGCATCTGAGGATGCTCCACTCCGCTACCCTGCATAATTTTACTATTTTGTCAACCGACTTTGTTATAGCCCTGTTTACCCTACCAGCCGCAACTTTCCATTCTCAGCGGATGTATCAGACGATTGTATTACCAGTCCAAATCAGTCCATTATTGACAATTATTAAAGAGTTGGTTGGTGAACCTCGTTTCTTTCAACCAATAAATCGGCCAGTTTCCTATAGGCTCTGGCTCCTTTGTGCTTGCTGGAATATTCTACAATTGATTTGTTGGCCACTGACGCTTCGGCAAAACGGATACTTTTGTAAATTACAATATCAAAGACTTTGTCACCATAGAGAGCGCGCAACTGTTCGAGAACTTCTCGTGAGTGAATAGTACCGGTTGAGTACATGGTTGCCAGGATACCCATTAGTTCTAAATTGGGATTGATACGTTCTCGGGTGCGATTGATGCTGTCTAACAGCATCTCAACCACCCTGATGGCAAAAAATTCACATTGCAGGGGGACAATTATACCGTTACTGGCACTCAAAGCGTTGACCGTTAACAAACTTAGGCTGGGCGGGCAATCGATTAGGATGTAATCGTACCAGTTTTCGAGCGACTGTAGCACCCGACGTAGCACTAGCTCACGTCGAATTTCTGGAATCAATTCAATCTCAGCGGCTGCTAGGTCGTTATCGGCGGGAAGTAAATCCAAATAGGCTTGTATAGGCTGAATGGCTCGATTAGTGGCTAAATGTTCATCCATCATAACATCATAAATGGTGTACTCTAGCTCATTCGCCTTTATTCCCAAACCTGCCGACAGAGCGCCTTGTGGGTCTAAATCTACCAATAAGACCTTTTTTTTCATTTGAGCCAACGAAACCCCTAAATTGACAACCGTGGTTGTTTTACCAACCCCACCCTTTTGATTGGCTATAGAAATTATTTCCGTCATTTACTCTCCCCCTTTTTTTCGGTGTCAGCTGCCGGATTTGGTTTGGTATTATCTCTGTTTAATGGAGGCATTGTAGCCACTGTTTCGGCTAGTCGGGCATAATCCTGAGCAGCCCGGCTACGAGGCGCATATTCAAAAATAGTTTGCCCCTTTCCCGGCGCTTCCGAGAGAAGGGTGTCAATCCAAATTGGCTTTGTCACCCGCGACCCCAGGTCTTGAACCAGTCGCACCACTTCCTTACTTATCTTACGGCGTGGATCGTACATGGTAGGGATAATGAGCCGAATTTCGGCTCCCCGGCCAAGAGCGCGTACAGTATTTTGTAAGTAGCCCTTGAATTGTTTGGCCCCAGCCACCGCCAGACTTTCCATTGAAACGGGAATAAAAACCTCGTCCACATAAACTATCGAATTAATGGTCAGCAACGATAGTGATGGCGCGCAGTCAATGATTTGATAGTCATACCCCTGTAGTCCGGCGAATAGTTCTGTAAAAATCTCTTCGCGGGCCATTTCTAAAACCATTCGCTGCTGAGCTTTGAATAAAGCCAGGCTACTAGGGATTAGATCAACATTTGTTCGGGTTGGTATAACACATTCTTCTGCTTTAGTTTTTCGAACCAGCACATCGGCCAGTGATTTTTTGTAATCGGTTACTCCAAAAGATACAGCGAGATTAGCTTGGGTATCGGTGTCGATAAGCAATACCCGGTGTCCTCGCAGAGCCAAGGCCGCGCCGAGGTTAACACAGGTAGTTGTTTTGCCTATCCCACCCTTAAAACCCACAATCGCTATTTTACGCATGATAATGGCTTCCTCATTTGTCGCTTCATCTGATCCATGTCTCGTATTCGTAATTCCTGTCTCAGGGGTGGCATAGTTATACCTTAACCATACCGTTAAAACAACACTGTGGCATAAAAAGGCAAAGGGCGGAATTTTAACGAAGGTAAGGCTTACTAAAGGTACAAACCAGGTAAGCCCTTAAAAAGTCGATAACTGTTGGATTTATTCTAGCGACGATCGCTGAATTTGGTAAAGTGCGTTAACATTTTTAGTATATCTTGACTTTTAGTTATGGTCAAGTGAGTTTGTGCTTATTAATTGCCAATTATAGCGATGGACTGTTTTAAAATCAAGCGCCCTTGTGTGTCTATTTGCCCATTGGGTAGGTGAAGGAGGAGTCGCTTGCTGGTGGGTTGGTGATAAAGGCCGATAGCCAGCCGGTACTGGCCGGGTGTTAGATTTTCAGGTGTCGATAGGGTGTGTGTATCCAAAATGCGTTCGCTGGGTGTCCAAATGGTTGTTGGGTATTGACCGTTCACGGGTTGGGTATCGTTGCCGGTCACTAGATTGTTGTTTTCATCAAGGAGATGAACAAATATGGTATAGTCAAGCTTTGGGGTAGCTATAACACGCCAATACAAGCTCAACTGAATTGGCTGCCCTGGACTAATAGTTGGTTGGTCGATGGTAAAACCGGTCAATTGTACGATTTCCCCAAAGCTGATAGGGGGTCTTAAAGACGTTTGCTCTGGGGTACGAGGCTCTGGTAACGGCACTTTTAACGGGCCGATGAAAAAAGTATCAGGTGAGACGCTCACTCCCGCAGTGAGTGGTAGTCGCTTGTTGAGCGCCGGGTCAAATATCGAAACAGCCAGCCAATAGCGGCCAGGTACGGGCGAATCGCCTTTTATGGTAATGATGTGTTGGGCTGAGATTTCATCGAGACCAGGTCGCCAAAAGGAAGTAGGGTAGACCCAATCGGTAGGCCGGGCATCGCCATTGCCCCAGGCCCGGCCATTATCATCGACCAGTCGTACCAAAACTTCATACTCACTAGTCATTTGGGTATTGGCTTGCCAAAACAGGGTTATAGGTATCTGACCCGATGGCTCGATAATCGCCGGATAGGTTGCCCCAGTCAGCCGAACCGGCCCAAATGAGGCGTCAAGAGAAGAGGTCGGTTGTTCGACATAGCGAGCCGGGTCGGTAGAAAGCGAGGCCAGCCGGGCAATGACTTCGCCATCAATAACGCGGATGGGTTCGGCGGAGTCGTTGGTTAGAGCGGTTTGTAAGAGTTGTTGCCCTTCGGTAGTCAGTGGTGGCAGGATGGTGGCGGTGTTATGGTGCAGCCGGACCCAGGTGGTATCATTAATATTTTTCTCCGGCGATATGACCAGGGCTGAATCTGACAAAGGGCTAGAGAGAGCGGCTTGTCTTGAAAATTGACCGCTGAGATAATACAGTAAGGTTGGCGCATTGAAACGAGCCAAAGGAAGATAGATTGGGGTATCCGCGTCGCTGTGTTCAAGAATTGTGTCACGGATAGCAATTGCGCCGTAATCATAGGCTCCCCGCGTAGATTGTAGCTTGGTCCAGTCGCTAAAGTAAGCCGTCGTGGTACCGATTACAGGAGCCAAAATGATAGGAACAGCCAAGAGTAATAACCAGTCAGGGATAAGATTGGGTCGCTTTGTTTTGAGCCACTGTACCAGATAAATTGGGCCCAAACCGATGAGAATGGCAGTTGGTACAACAGCTACAATCATTCGCAGCGGGTGAGGGGCTTCGATGGCGAGGAGAGAAGGAATAAGCCCCAACAGCCACCAAAGTGCCACCAACCGCGGAAAGAGATATTGCCAGTGCTTTAATGCGCCAACTAATCCCATCAACAAAAAGGGGAGTAAGAGCGGATGAGACCCGGGGAAGTTCGGTAAGCCAAAGAGGGGGTTAGGGCTACCATTGCAACAGAAAAACCCGGCGACCCGTAACGAGTTACGTCCGATTTCAGCCATAATGTCAGGCGGTGTGTCGAGAAAATGCCAAACCATCACCGAGAAGGCCCGCTCCGAAAATTGACCCGGATGGCTGACGAGATAGAAAGCCATTGGTGTATAGATAATAATGGCGACAAGGCCAAAGATAAATAGATTGGTGATTACGTCCTTAAAACCTTTCCCTGGTGGAACTTTAACGGATGCCCCCTCATTGAATTTAGTATTCCGAAGCTTGGGGACAAACTCAGGAAGCAGTACCAAAATCAAAATCACCGGTAATAGTCGAGCGGCGGAATAAGTATAGCCTTCTAAGCCCATGAGCAGACCGGAGAAGACAAACCAGCGTTTCTGCCCGGTCACCCAGCCTTTGAAAAAGAACCAAAAGAGAGGCACGGCTAGCATCGGAACCAGGATTGGGCGTTGCCCCAGGCGGCTGATAGCAATATGCCAATAAGAGGTCGCCAGGGCGAGCGTGCCTAGTGTCGCCAGCCAGAAACGGTAATTGGTTATCGTCTGAGACGTGGAATGGGTGAAGCCGGATAGTTTGATGGGAATACGATACAAGAAGGCAAACAGGAAGATGACATTGAACAAACTAATTGTAGAGGTTAAAGCCCGCATGCTAAAGGGAGTGGTATCGAACAGCCAGATGAAGGGGATAAGCAAGTACATGAAAAATGCCTCCCGGCCTCCATTGGTGGGAAAGAAGATGACGGGTCCGCCGCGTTGCATTAGACGAATAGCATCAAGACCGGTAATGGCCGGATCAAAAAAAATCCCCAAAGGATAATCGGCCAGCCGGTAGAAGCGAAAGAAGAACGCAATCAGGATGATTAAGGTGAATGTAAACCAGACGATTTTCGATTTTCGATTTTCGATTTTCGATTTACCAGTCACGTTTTCTAGGCCGGAGGATAAAAGTTGTGGCTAAAGCAATTATGGTTAAGGCACTAATCGCGGCCCCAATGTTGAAGCTGAGGGGACGGAAGATTAATTCAACGGTATGTTCACCGGCAGGGACAGGGATAGCCCGAAGTATGTAATCAGCGCGAAGAAGCGGTGCTGCCTGACCATCAACTGTGGCCTGCCAGCCTGGGTAATAAGGTTCACTCAAGATAAGGAGAGCGGGAGTTGGGGTGGTGATATTACAGATGAGGTGTGAGGCATGGTGAATGGTGTATGATATGTTAGGTGTGTTTTGTGTTTCGTGTTCTGGGTTCTGGGTTCCGTGGTCCGTGGTCTGTAGTCTGTAGTTGGCATGCCGTGTCTCAAGCAGGGCGATATTCCAACGGTCGAAGTTGGGGTCGGTAATTTTTTGGAGAATAACGCTATCATTGGCAATTTCGGTATTGGTAGTAAACCAGGCGCGAGGGCCAACAGTTTCCAGGCGATGAACATAGGTCATGCCATCATCTGCCGGTTCTTGATAAATAATAACGGAGGGTAAATATAGTTCCTGTCGCCAGGTGATGACATATTTTACATTGAGCAATTCCCAAGTGCGCTCGATGGGCATAGGTGGAGCCAGAAATTCATCGTAACGGTTAGGCCGCAGAGGACTGGCCCCCCACAAATCTTCGATTTCAAAGGGTACGCCATAATTATCGTACAAACGAAATTCATTATACACGCGATAGGGTTCTCCGGGTGACTGAGCAGCATCACGTTTAATCGCCTCAACCACAGCAGGCATTTGGGTTTGTTCCTCCGGTAATTGTGGAGAGAGATTGGTTGTCCAATTGACGCTGAATAAATCGAAACAGATTAAGGCAGCGGTAAGCGTCGTAAATATCACCGGATGAAGGCGATTAGAGAATTTCCACAGCAGCCAGGCCAGGATAAGCAGCACGGCAAGTAGCGTAGAGGCTCCTAATAAGTTGAAGAAAGGACTTTTCGGCGTCCAGCCGGTGTCATTTAGACCGTAGAAGAAGAGGAAGGTAACTAAGAGAGCAAAGAAAAAGAGGTATGTGGTTAGGGATTGGGGATTTTGCCGAGATATTGGTGATTGGTGATTGGTGATTGGTAATTGGTAATTGCCGAAAGTTGCTAATTGATTGAAGCCGTAGCCAACTAGAACAGACAAGCTGAATATAAAGGCGAAGGCCCAGCGCTCCTGGCCGCGAAAGATGGAGAAGCCAGGGGTGAAGAGATAAAGCGGACTATAAAGAAAACTATTGCCCCCAAAAGAGATTAACAGAGTGATAGCACCCACACCAGCCCAAAAAATTACATATCGGTTGGGCGTGGCGAAAATCACCCAAACCGCCAAAATCAGCCCGACGACTCCTATATACAACGGTGAGTAAAAACTGACCTGACCGGGTAGGAGTACTTGAATAATATCGGTAATAGGCAAGCCACCCGACATATTGTCGTATGTCCCCTCGGCGCGGACGGAGAGAAGGGTGTACTCGACGGCAGGGATGAATTGGATGGCAGCTAAAGCGAGTCCGGTACCGATGAAAAGGAGCCAGTTGGAAATGGTACGGTGTAAAAAGTGTAATGTAAAATGTAATTTATGTGTAGTTAGCCATAAAAAGAGAAAATAGGCAGAGCTTGTATAGGCAACGATAAGGGCACTCTGCGGATGACCGGCCAGTATAGTTAATCCCCAGGCAATGCCAGCGAGAAGAAGATAGGAGATTTGGGCGTTGGGAGATTGGGAGGCTGGGGGATTGGGGGATGAACCCTCATTGTAGGAGGATTCGCCATTCGCCATTCGCAAATTCGCTGCTTCGCCATTCACAAAGGCGCGGTGGAGAAAGAAAAGTATGAGTGGCAGCCAGACATCAGCCTCTAAAATGGCGAGTTGCTGGCTGGGATAGCCGGTTAGATAACCACTAAAGGTAAAGGTGAGAGCAGCAATAAATGCCGCAGCCCGATTGCGGGTCAGATCGCGGATGAAGAGATACATGAAAGTCGCGGCCAGCCAAAAGTGGACAATGGCCTCAATTTCCAGGGCAAAGAGTGAAAATCCCCACGGGGCGGAGAGCAGGATGGTCAGGAAACTGGGAGGATAAAATACCGCCGATTGCACATCGGCCCAAAAAGGAGCGCCCGCAAAAGTGTAGGGATTCCACAAGGGCAGCCGCCCCGCGCTTAACTCGCGGACTTCGAAGGTGGTAAAGGCCCAGAACTGAGCCTGAAAATCGCCAGGGGGGAAGGATTGCCGGTCGGCCAGGTTAGGGGTGAGAATACGCCAGTAGAAAAGTGCCACCAGCACAGCGAAGATAAGGATGATAAACCAATCGAGACGTGACCAGGATTTCAATTTATGGTAACTCCCCCCAACTCTACAAAACTATCGCCCGAACCTACAGATAGACGCTCGCCGGTGGTGGCATTGTAGAGGCCGGTGATGAGATGGTAATTACCAGAAGGAAGGTCGGTGGGAAGGGGAAGCGTGTAGAAGTCCGTTAGAATTTCGCCGGGGAGCCATGTAGTGGTCGGAGCTGCGCCTGTTTGGGGCTGTACATCCACTTGAGCCACCACCTGACCTTCACCATTGAGTATTTGAAGAAAGACGGTGTAGTTAATCTCCATTTCGGCCTCTGCTCGCCAGTAGAGGGTGACAGGTAACATCTCGCCGGGGTTCAAGCTGGCAGTGGGTAAATCATAGCCAATGAGCTTGAGCAGCGCTGAATTACCAAAAGCAACATCAACAGGGTGAACGATAGGCGGAACCTCAAACTGGTGTGGTCGCGTGTTTAATTTTACTTGCCCAATTGTGGTTTCGACCTCGGCTGCCTGGCCTGAAATCAAGGCCACTTTTACCTCTGCTGTTTCTCCGGTCAGCCGGGGGCTGGTGGCAAGGTGATAAACAGCCCGCCGAACCTGTCCCGGCTGCCATGAGTCTAACGAGCCAACCGAGGCAGCAAGTTGAGTGTTTTCTGAGATGACCTCGCTCTGGCTTGCCAAACTGATGCGAAGTGTTGTATTTGGTGTTGGTGGTGTTTGAGCCTGCCAGTAGAGCCAAAGCCACATTTCCTGTCCGGCTTGAATTTCTTGTGGTAAGGCATAGCCGACCAGGGTTAAGTTTCGAGTTTCGAGTTTCGGGTTTCGGGTTTCGATAAAATTGGGAATGGATAGGGCTTGCGGCGGCACAATTATTTCGGCGGGGCTAACCGCAATGTTATCAATGGTAAGGGGCTGGCCCAGTGGTTCGCCTGATAAGGAGTCATATACCACTAACTGCAATAGATAGTTCCCCGGTGGTGTGTCTGGTGGAATCCACAAGCTACGGTGATCGGTGATGGGTTGGTTAATGGACCAGGTTGATGTGCTGCCACCGGCTGAAAGCGGAGGCCAGTCGCTCTGTACAAAGATATCGCTATGATGGTTGATAAGGCGCATTGACAATTGATAGTCTTTATCCAGAGGCATGTTTGTTTGCCATGTAAGGTTCATCGAAAGCAAATCACCTGCGGTCACAGGGTCACCAGATAATGTAACATTCGTCAGGGTTAACGAGCTGCCGAAGGTTGCATTGATAATTTCGTCTCGCCCGGCCGGTGGTTGGGTGTCATACAGCGCCAAACGTTTGCGTCCCAGCCAACTCTGCCAGGCCGGATAACTATTTTCGGCCAGCCAGCTTTCTAGAATGGTATCGATATCAACCCCATATGGCGTATACCACAGACGACGGTGTTTGGTGGAAATCTCAGCAATGAGTTGACGAGCTTTATCCGGGGGTGGAACGGGTGTATTAAAGCTAAGGTACACGGGTAAGTTGCCTTGGTAGTAATAGTTGAATACTTTCTCACCGCCATCACCAGTGAGGAGAATGGCATCACCTGGCAGGCTAAAGGCTTCAATCTTGCGAACTACAGCTCTCCAGTCGGGTTTGGCATAGGTGGGATCAAAGTAATGATGACTGAGAACCCATCCGTTGATACCCATAAGAGTCAGCAGAAGCATTATAGCAGCTAGCTTCGATACCCGGCTCAATAAGCTGGTAGAGAGACCAGATGAGGCCAGGTTAGCCTTCACAATTTTTGCTCTTATCCATAGGATTATGGCAGGCAACTCATCAGCTACAGCCAATATGCCGATTGCAATCGTCAGGAGGTAGCCGACTTGTACAGATATTAGATAACGTTCCAGGTAAACAGAGGTGTTACGTAGTTCACCGAAAAGCCAAACGGCAATATTTGGGACAACGGTATAGGCCAAGAGGAAGACTAACATTTCCGAGCCTCGCCATATGCCCCAATAACGCCGAGTAGCAGAAGTCAACCCCATACCATACATCACAACAAAGATTGTCACGAGGAAAATGGCTGTGGGGCCGGGTACCAGTTCTCCGATACTGAAGGCTTGGGCATTGCGAATATATGTCTCCCAAAGGGTCGGTTGATCTAGCCAACCAATATAATTGCGCACAAACGCCCCACTTAGAAGAAACCACGGCAGGTAAAGTAACGCAATGAGTAGAAGTGTTCCCCCCCACACCGGATACATCCGCCGATGACGCCGCCAAGTAAGCAGCAAGAAAAGGCCTTGGACTCCAATGAGTAGTAAGCCGTGGTAGTGAGTTGTGATCACCCATGCTGTCCCCAAAAAATAGACCAGCCACCAGCGCCAGCCACCTTGCCGGAACCAACTGACAAAACCCCACATACTCATAGCCGAGGCAGCCGTTAAGAGCGCATACATACGGGCCTCTTGGGCGTGCCATATTTGGAAAGGAGCTACACTCATCAGCATGGCCGCAACAAAGCCCAAACGGCTATTCGCCAGGGCCTTGCCCAACCGATAGACGAAAGGAATGGACAATACGCTGAACACGAGAGAATAATACCGGAGAGCGAATTCACTGTCACCGACCAACTGCCTCCAGTAGTTGATGGTTGGAAAATAAAAAGGGGGATGAATTTCCTCTGTTTGTAGCAAATAGAACAATTTGTTGATGGGTAGATTGGCAAAATGGATTGTCCAGCCTTCGTCAATCCAATAACTTTGAAAATCAAGCCGGTATATCCGTAGTATAAAAGCGAACAGTATCACCCCCAGCATCACAACTGTTTGTTTTGTTTTTAATCGCTTAGACCCCATGTTAGAGAATTCTATCTCACCGTTCACTAATTTCTAAATCCGCGTTGTCTTCAGTGATTGTGATATTGCCCAAGTTGACAAAATCAGCCCCGGAGTCAGTAAGGAGTCGTTGTCCCGTGGTCGGGTCATATAACCCGGCAATCAGTTGATAACTGCCTGGACTTAGCTGGAACGGTAGACTAAGGGCATGGCGACTAATAATCACTTGATTTTTTTGCCAGGTAGAGGAAGGGGTATAGCCCCCATTGGGGGGGCTATCTTGTTGGGCCGCAAGTTGTCCCTCGGTATTGAGTAGTTGTAGAAAGATGTTGTAGTTTGTCTTGGGCTGTGTAAATGACTGCCAGACAAACTCAACCGGCAGAATTTGGCCGGGTTGTCTGGCTTCAATCATACTGGCCTCGATTAACGTGACTTCGTTACCAAAATTGATATGAAAAGTCTGAGTAATGGTTGGTTGGGTGGCGCTGAAACGAACCAGGCGTACTTCATTGGGCAGCCATTCATCACTGACTTTGAACGTGTTGAGGGCCAACCAGTGCTCGGTGGCATTATCTGGCGCGGCGGGTGGATAACCAATTGTCACAAGCCAAATATTCTGATGTGAAGCCGACTTGGATAATAGAGGTAAGGCCGATTCTGGCATTGGTTCGATCTGTTGGGCAAAGCCAATCAGAGGGACACGGGCCTTAAAGCGATTCATTGGTACATGATAGTGGTATTGAGCCACCGTGATAATTGGCTCATCAGTTGTGTTTTGGGCTGTAATAGCGTTAAGCACCTCAGTATAGGCATCATCAGGTAAGCCAAATTGCCGGTCAGTTTGGTAGTAGCGAGCCAGCAGGAAGTAGGTAACAGCAGTGAAGAGCAGAATGGTGATAGGAAAAGAGAATTTGGATAGAGCACTATATGTTATGTGTTGCGTGTTGCGTGTAGTAGTTGCAAAACGGTTGATAATTGGCTGTCGCCACAAGAGCCAGCCAGAGAGTATGACCAGGGCTAAGCTCAAACCAAAGGCCAAACCATCAAAACCCCAGGGTTGCCACCATGCTAAATCGGAATTTTCAAGTGACCAGGTTTGGAGTTGGCCTACAATTTGGGTGTATCGAAAATCATAGAGGGCGACCGTTTTTTCCAAGAAAAACTCGCCGCCAAATTCTGTTTGCAGATGGGCTAGAAACACCCAGGGATTGATCACAACGCCAAGAAATTGGATGAAAAGAGAGAGGACGAGTAACGTATAAAAAGTAAAACGCAAGAGGTAAGACGTATTAGGTGACAGGTTTTGGTCGCTACTTGCTACCTTGCTACCTGTTACCTTGTTACCTGCTCCCTTGCCACTCATTACTTGCTCAATTACAGGCGCTAAACTGACCGCGAAAAAAGGAACCACCGGTACAAGAAAGCGACTTCCCCAGGAGAGACCCTCCCCTGAAGACCAAGCCGAGAAGAGGCCAATGGTAACGCCTGCTAAGCCAAAGAAAAGCCAGGCTTCGGCTGGATAAGCGCGACGCAGGAGCCACCAACCGGGTAAACTCAGAAGCAAAATTGGCGAGTAGATAAATAATCCGCGAAGGGGACTAAACAACAGTTTATAGAAACCCATTAACACATTAGGCGAGAAAAGAGTCAAATCGTAGCCGGTTTGTAGCGGATTACCGGAACGCAGGGCATTGTAGGTCAGTAGAATTATGCCGGGAATTGCCAAAGCCAGCACAAAGACAACACTCACTTTGGCAATACTCCGAATAAAAAGCTGCTGGTTAGTATTAAGTTCTTTATCTGTTATCAGTTCGTTGATTTTTTCTTTCTCGATCCAAAGCAAATATAGGCCAAAGACCGGCAAGAGAAAGAGATTATTAGCCCGAGTCAAAACAGCAAAACCGGCGGCCAGCCCAGCGATAACGATGTGACGGAACCCTCCTTCCTGCCGATAGGCAAAAAGCATATAAGCGGCGAGGAGGAGTAGAAAACCGGCCAGAGGTTCGCCGAATAGATACTTCGCGTAGACAATGGCTATGGTCGCCATACCAAAGACCAAAGAAGTCAGAACAGCCGTCAACAGGGAGAAATTCATGCGATGAAGCAGCATAAAAATAAGCAGGGCAGTTGCAGCGGTAAGCAAGGCATTCAGCAGGGAGACCGTTTGGAGCATACCCAGGCCGGGTAAATTCAGGGCCAGCCAGTAAAGGGGGACTTGAGCTAAGGAAAAGGCCAGTCCTTTTTTGGAGTAGACATGCCCATCTGTACTAAAAAAGCCTTGAGCTTCAGCCTGAGTGGTTGTCCATTGAGTCCAGGCTATTTGGTCGGTGTTGAAACGGCCAAATTTAGCAATGCTTTCCGTTACGGCAAACATGGAAACTTCATCGACAGAGTGGAAACCGCCGCGA
>Ga0210124_1000551_pt1 | contig 18588 bp, 20 predicted proteins | sample Muzzi_PWC_D2_FD_185554 | JGI IMG/M metagenome (GOLD analysis project Ga0210124, IMG submission 185554) | Wetland microbial communities from San Francisco Bay, California, USA, that impact long-term carbon sequestration - Muzzi_PWC_D2 (SPAdes) | ecosystem: Environmental > Aquatic > Marine >... | reverse complement strand
CGGGCCATGGGTGTGGCAAGCGGTTTCGGGCCGTGCTCGCTGTAGGGGCACGGCATGCCGTGCCCCTACGACGATCTCCGCGCTGAGATCGGCCGATTAGTCGTCCGCCAGGCCGGCGAGGGCGCTTTTGCTGGCCTCGTCGTCGGGGTCGATCTCCAGGGCCCGCCGGTAAAACCCCTTGGCGGTCTCCAGCAGCTTGGCGTCGTGGGTCTGGTTGGCGAGGCGCTGGTAGCTGACCGCGAGGCTGTGGCAGGCGTAGGTGTTGTCCGGGTCGTACTCCAGGGCCTCCCGGTAGTAGGTGATGGCGCGCTCGTCCTGGCCCTTGTCGCTGTAGCCGTACCCCTGGGTGTTGTACTCCTGCGCGATGGCCTGGGCGATCTCCCGGGCGAATTGCGCCGGGGTGGAGGTGCCGTCCCTGCGGAACGGCGAGAGGCGCCGCGGCTGGCCCTCGAAGGCCGGCACGTAGACGTAGAACGAGGGGAATCCCTTGCCCCCGTAGCGCTGGAAAAGGGCCGCTTCCTCGGCACCTTTTTCCGGATTCACGGCGATCTTGCGGACCCGTTCCAGGCTTTGCCTGACCTCGCGCTTTCCGAGGTACCCTTCGTTCAGCCGCCGGCACCACGGGCACCAGTCGGTCTGGAAGTAGACGACCACCGGCTCCTCGCTGTCCACGGCCGCGGCCACCAGCCGCCGGTGGGCGCTGGTCCCCTCCTCCCAGCCGGAGAGCGGGAAGGCTGTGGCCGATCCGGTGATCAGGCAGCACATTACCCCGCACGCGGCGAGGTGGAAGAGTCGTCGTGGTACCCTGTTCAATCCCTGCATGCTGGCCTCCATCGCGCGGTCGGGTGCTCGAAATCTCACGGTTTCCCTCCCTATCGCGTCGCGACGGTCCTTGCGAGAGATCCGCCGAGAGGGCCGAATGACGCCTAAATTAAGGATGAGAACTGCCGGGCGGGCGTGCATCATTCGGCCATGACAATCCAGAGTCAGCCCGCGAAGGCCCCGGTCGAGGGCGGTACGGCACCGCCGCGCCAGGTCGAGATCTACGATACCACCCTGCGAGACGGTACCCAGTCGGCGCGGGTGGCCTTCTCGGTGAGCGACAAGTTGCGGGTCGCGGCGCGTCTCGACGAGCTCGGGGTGCACTACATCGAGGGGGGCTGGCCGGGCGCCAACAAGCGCGATGTGGAGTTCTTCGAGAAGGTGGCGGGTACCTCGTTCTTTCGCGACAAGGTGGTCGCCTTCGGCTCCACCCGCCACGCCAAGAACCGGCCGGAAGAGGACAAGAATCTGGCCGGCCTGCTGGCGGCGGGGACGGCGACCATCACCATCTTCGGCAAGTCGTGGGACCTGCACGTGCGCGACGCCCTGCAGATCGAGCTGGCGCAGAACGTCGACCTGATTGCCGATTCGATCGCCTTCCTCAAGGCCCGAACCGGGCGCGTCATCTACGATGCCGAGCACTTCTTCGACGGCTACCGTTCCAACCCCGAGTACGCCCTGGCCACCCTGCGCGCGGCGGCGGAGGGCGGCGCGGACTGCCTGGTGCTGTGCGACACCAACGGCGGCACCATGCCGGCGGACGTGGCGGCGATCTTCGCCGCGGTCGCCCCGCAGGTGGCGGCGCCGCTGGGGATGCACGCCCACAACGATGCGGAGATGGCGGTGGCCAACTCCATCACCGCGGTCAACTGTGGCGCGATCCAGGTTCACGGCACGATCAACGGCATCGGCGAGCGGTGCGGCAACGCCAACCTCTGCTCGGTGATCCCGAACCTGAAGCTGAAGCTCGGCATCGACTGCGTCAGCGACGCGCAGCTCGCCGATCTCAAGTCGGTGTCCGCCTTCGTCTACGAGCTGGCCAACCTGCCGTCCGATCCCCACCTGCCGTACGTGGGCAACAACGCCTTCGCCCATAAGGGCGGGGTGCACGTCTCGGCGGTGCGGCGCAACGCCGTGTGCTACGAGCACGTCGACCCGGCGGTGGTGGGCAATCGCCAGCGCATCTTGATCTCCGACCTGGCGGGGAGCGGCAACATCCAGATCAAGGCCGCGGAGTACGGGATCGACCTGGATGCCAAGTCGGAGGCGGTCTCCGGCATCCTCGCCCACCTCAAGCAATTGGAGGCGGACGGCTATCAGTTCGAGGGGGCCGAGGCCTCCTTCGAGCTGCTCATCCGGCGCCGCACCGGTCGCTGGAGCGACCCGTTCCGGGTCACCAGCTTCCGCACCATCAACGAGCGCTACGACGCGGCGACGGGGCCGGTCAGCGAGGCGAGCGTGCGCATCGAGGTCGACGGCGTCCACGAGCACACGGTCGCCGACGGCAACGGACCCGTGCACGCCATCGACCGCGCCCTGCGCAAGGGGTTGGAGCGCTACTTTCCCGAGCTGGCCACGGTCGAGCTCCTCGACTACAAGGTCCGGGTCCTGGCCAGCGAGCACGGCACGGAGTCGCGGGTGCGGGTGCTGGTGGAGTCCGGCGATCACGAGGCACGCTGGGGCACCGTCGGGGTCTCGACCAACGTGGTGGAGGCCTCGCTCGACGCCCTGATCGACGCCTACGGCTTCAAGCTGCTCAAGGAGCAGAAGCGGGTTGAGAATGAGTAATGGCAGGTCTCCGATAACGGTAGCTGTAGCCTCCCGTAGGAGCGGGCTTGCTCGCGAACTGCACGGTTTGGCGCAGCGATTGGTTCGCGGGCAAGCCCGCTCCTACAGGTCCAACCGCGGCGGTCGCGGACGACTCCGAATGACCGCCGATCTCGGGGGGGTATGATGGCCCTCCTCCTGGAAGAGGGCGTCGTGGTCGGGGTCGACGGCGAGACCGTGCAGGTCAGGGTGGCCCGCGGTAGCGCCTGCGGCGGTTGCTCCCAGCAAGGGGCGTGTAACCCCTTGGATGCGGCAGGCCAGGAGATCGTCATCCGCGTCGACAACCATCTCGACGCCCGGCCGGGCCAGCGGGTGGTGGTGGGGGTGGAAGAGGGGATGGTCTTGCGCGGGGCGGCGTGGATCTACGTCCTGCCACTGGTGACGTTCTTCTCCGGGTACTGGTTTGGCGGCAAGCTGGCGCCCGGCGGTGGGGGGGAGAGCGGGGTAGCGATCGTCGGCGCGCTGATCGGGCTGATCGCCGGGCTCGGCGGGGTCTACTGGCGGTTTCATCGCGCCGGTGCCAGCGCGGCCTACCGGCCGCGCCTCGTCAAGGCGTTGTAAGAATTGCAGGAGAGGAGAGAGGCGCGGGCGCCGGCGGCGGCCCGCGCGGGCGCAATGCGTGGCGCGGTGAGTTGATCTCGCCGCCTGTGCCCTCTATCGTCCCCCGCCTCCGTCCTCCTTGGTGGGATTCGTGTATAGACGTCATTTTCTGCCCTTCGTCCTCCTGGTCCTGGCCCTTGCCGCGCCGGCATCGGCCCAGTTGCCGGCGCCGTCCGCGGCCCAGTTTCCGGCCACCCTCCAGGGCGGCGACACCGCGACTGGGGGCGGTCGGTCGGGTCTGAAGGCGGGTGTCCCCGGGGCCTCGTCGGCGACTTCGCAACCGTCCGTGGTGGGCATCGAGGGGCGGATCGTCGACCCTGCGCTCCTCCAGTCGCCGACGCCAACGACAACGCCAACGCCAAAGCCGGTGGCCATCGAGTTGGAGGGCGAGGCAGCGGATGGCGTGGCGCGGCTCACGTGGCGAATGTCGCGACCTGCCTCCGAAGTGAATGCAGTCATTGGATTTTCACTCTTCTACGGCTTCCATGAGGAGCCCTACGACCACCGCATCGACATCGACGTCCCGGGCACCACGGACTATCGGGTGACCGGGCTGGAGAATGGCCGTGACTATGGGTTCGTCGTCGCGGCATACGATGCCCAGCGCCAGGTGGTGGGCCGGTCTCAGGAGATCGTCCTGCGGCCCGACACCCCGGAGCACGTCCCCTCGGCCGTGGAGCGGCGCTTCGGGGAGGAGATGGTCGATCAGGTCGTCTCCCGCGACCTGCGCCAATTCGGCTACGACCCCTTCTCCCAGCCCGGCGGTGCCTTCGACATCGCGCTGGACGCGCCGCCGGGGCCCGACTATCTAGTGGGGCCGGGTGATGTGCTCGAGGTCTTTCTCTGGGGACAGGTCGATGGGACGTACGTGGTCCCGATTGACGCCGATGGAGGGGTCAAGATCCCCAACGTCGGGGTGATCTCCCTGAGTGGCCTCACCCTCGCCCAGGCGACCGGGAAGATCGAGGCGGCAATCCGGCGGCAATTCTCCGGGTTCCACCTGAGCGTCACCCTCAAAGAGCTGCACACCATCCAGGTCTACGTGATGGGGGAGGTAGGGGTGCCCGGGAGCTACCGCATCGGCGCCCTGTCGACGGTGTTCAACGCCCTGTTCGCGGCGACCGGCCCGACCAAGCAGGGCAGCCTGCGGGCCATTCAGTTACGGCGCGCCAGCGGAGAGACCGTCGATGTCGACCTCTACGACTTCCTCCTCACCGGTGATCGTTCCGCCGACCTCCGCTTGGCCCAAGGCGACACGGTCTTCCTCCCCCTGATCGGTGCCTCCGTCGGGGTAACCGGCCAGGTTAAGCGGCCCGCTATCTACGAGCTCAAACCCGGCGAGACCCTGCGCGATGCCCTCGAGTTCGCCGGCGGAGTCACGTCCGACGCCGATCCCCGGACCGTCCAGATCGAGCGGGTGGAGGGGAGCCTGCGGCGGGTGGTGGAAGAGGTGTCGTGGGAGGAGGCGGTGCAGGGTGCCTCGTTGCCACTCCAGGCCGGGGATCTGGTGAGCGTTCGCTCGATCTATCCACAGGTCGAGGGGCGGGTGGAGATTACCGGCCAGGTCAAACAGCCGGGCTACCGGCCGTGGCACCCAGGGATGCGTCTCTCCGACATCCTGACGGCGCAGGAAGAGTTGTTGCCCGGTGCCTTTCTCGACTACGCGGAGGTGCGGCGGTTCGACCCCGTGACCCTGCGAGCCTCGATCGTCTCGTTTAGCCCCGCGGCCCTGCTGGCCGGGCAGGCGAGCGACGATCTGGAGTTGGCGGATCAGGACAAGATCCACGTCTTCTCCGAGACCGAGCTGGCGCGACAGGAGTTCGTGGAGGTGCAGGGCGAGGTCGCCAATCCGGGACGGTATCCGTTCTTGCCCGGGATGCGGGTGCGTGACCTGATCTACCAGGCTGGCAACCTGACCAGTAGTGCCTATCTCCCGGAGGCAGAGATCACCCGCTTGCAGGTCAATGGTGCCGGTACCACTACCGAGCGGATCTATTTCAGCCTGGAAAATGCCCTCGACAACCGCGGGGAGCACAATCAGCTCCTCCAGTCCAACGATCAGCTCTTCATCCGCGCGGTCCCCGACTGGTCGGCGGAGCGGGTGGTGTCGATCACGGGTGAGGTGCGCTTTCCCGGCAGCTATGCCTTCCGCCGCGGTGAGCGGATCTCCGAGGTCCTGGAGCGGGCCGGCGGCTTCACCCCCCGCGCCTTCCTCAAGGGGGCGATCTTCAATCGCGAGTCGGTGCGCGAGATCCAGGCGGAGCGGCTCCAGGCCTTCATCCGTGAGCAGGAGCAGGAGCTGCTGCGCCAGTCGGCGGAGGCAACCAGCGGCGTGTCGGACAGTGCCGCGGTCGCCGCCATAGCGCAGGCCTTGGCGGACAGACGGAGCCTCCTGGAGAGACTCCGCACCACGGAGGTCAAGGGGCGCATGGTCGTACGGATGCTGCCGCTGGAGAAGCTCCGCGGGTCGGCCTTCGACCTCGAGCTGGAGGAAGCGGACCAAATCGTGATCCCGCCGATCCCCTGGTCGGTGAACGTCCTCGGTCGGGTCTATAACCCCACCTCCCTGATCTACGAGAAGGACCGGCCGGTGAGTTACTACCTCAGCCAGACCGGCGGCGTGCGCGAGGACGCCGATGAGGAGCACATCTACCTGGTACGGGCCGACGGCACGGTGATCAGCCGGGCGCAGGAGCGTGGGCTCGCCTGGCGATGGAGTCGCGGCGAGCGACGCTGGTTCTCGGGCCGCTTCGACGGGATGACGGTGGAGCGCGGCGACACCCTCCTGGTGCCGGAGGAGCCAATCACGGTCGGCAAGCTTGCCCTCGCCCGGGATATCACCCAGATCCTCGCCAACATTGCGGTCAGCGCCGGCAACCTGAAGTTCCTGTTCCAGTAAGGAGAGCCGCCATGGCAGGTCGTTCATTGCCGGCCCAGCACAAGAAGATTCTCGTTACCGGCGGTGCCGGGTTCATCGGCTCTACCCTCACCGAGCGCCTCCTGGCCCGTGGGGACCGCATCGTCTGTCTGGACGACTTCGACGATTTCTACGACCCGGCGATCAAACGTCGCAACCTGACCACAGCCCTCGCCGCGCCGGACTTCCGCCTGGTCGAGGGCGACATCTGCGACCTGCCCCTCCTCCAGTCCCTGTTTGCGGAGGAGGGGTTCGACGTGGTGGTGCACATCGCCGCCCGGGCCGGGGTGCGGCCGTCCATCCTCCAGCCGCTCCTCTACCAGAAGGTGAACGTCGAGGGGTCCACGAACCTCTTCGAGATGGCGCGCCAGCACGACGTGGCCAACTTCGTCTTCACCTCGTCGTCGTCCGTATACGGCGAGAACGAGAAGGTGCCGTTTGCCGAGACGGACCCGGTGGACTATCCCATCTCGCCGTACGCGGCCACCAAGCGCGCCGGCGAGCTGATCGCCCACACCTACCACCATCTGTTCGGGCTCGACATCACCTGCCTGCGCCCCTTCACCGTCTACGGCCCGCGCCAGCGACCGGAGATGGCCATTCACCTCTTCACCCGCGCGATCCTGGAGGGCAAGCCGATCCGCATGTTCGGCGACGGCTCCTCCTCCCGCGACTACACCTACGTCGACGACCTGGTGGAGGGCTTCCTCCGTGCCATCGACCGCCCTCTCGGCTTCGCGATCATCAACCTCGGCGAGCACGAGGTCACCACCCTGCGGGAGCTCATCGACCTGCTCGCCGAGGCCACCGGCAAGGAGGCGATCATCGACCAGCAGCCCATGCAGCCCGGCGACGTCCCCCGCACCTACGCCGACGTCACCCGAGCCAAGGAGCTGCTCGGCTACCAGCCACAGATCTCCATGCGCGAGGGTGTGCGCCGCTTCGTGGAATGGTACCGGGCGACCGAAGGCGGCTAGCGGCGGAGCGCGGATTCTCCGTGCACCCGCGCGAAGACGCAGAGCGGATCCGTAAATCGGCGCAGAGCGGGTGATGACGAGGTACAGAAGGACCACGAAGAGATGGGTCACGACGCCACCACGGTGGACGCGGACCGGTAGTCGCCCGGATTCGTAGTTATCTGCCCGAGTCTGGGTCGAAGTGCGGATCGCAACCGGTGGTTGCCACGTACGATGCAGACGCGAGGCAAGTGGGCGAGCCTCGTTCCGGGCTCTATCGCGGTGGCGTCACCGAATAGCTGGCGTAACACGCCGTTATGTTTAGCTATCTGTAATTCGACGGCACGCAGTTGCCCCCCAAGGTTGCCCCAGCCGAGCTGGGTTGAGCGGGTGATGAGTACCTCGCCGGGAGGGCCATTGGGGCGGAGCGCGACCAGATAGGCGACCAAGGTAGGGCCCAGGGGGCAAGGGGCGGACACCTGTTCCCCGGCAGACCTGGTGAACCACCCCTAGCCCGGCAACCGGCCGGTAGACGCCGCCGGCCGCGGCTAGACGGGGCGCACGTCAACGCCAGGGGTTGTATCCACCCGTGGTGTCTCATGTAAGGGATTGGGCCAGAGGTCTTGTCGCCCTGGCAGACCGCCTGTGCTCGGACCACCTCTACCCGCTAGGCAACCGCGCATCTGGGCGCGCCTTAAAGTCAATCAAGACATGGTTTGTTATATTTCTTGCAAACAGGTCGCGCTGCTCGCCGTGGCGGTGAGAGGGTTTCGGAAGGGCCGCCGTCCAGGGGAGCCCCCGTAAGCCGCCCAGCCTCACCCTTCCAGACGCTCACAACGGCCGTCGCGGCCTACCCAGGAGAAGCGATTTCCTATCAGTCAGGCTAGGCCCATCGTCGAGGGCGCGGTCCGACCGGCTCGATCGGCCGCCATCGGGGACGGACTTCCGGCCTCGGCGTAGGGCGCGGCGATGCTGGGGCGTGCCGGTCGATCCCGAACGTTGACGAGAAAATCTTGCGTCCAGCCCATCTGCTGATCACGGGGATCATCCTCGCCGTCTCCTTCTGGTTCGTCGACGCATGGATCGACTCGCTCTTCTTCACGCACGACACGTATCTGGAGTCCTTGCTGCCCAGAGAGGGCGTCGAGCTCTACATGCGTGCGCTGGCTTGCCTGCTTCTCGCGGGCTTCGGATTCTTCGGCTATCGCGTCAGCCAGCGGATCGCCGAGATCGCCCGTAGCCGCGAGAGGCTGCAACGTGAGTCCGAGAGTCTGACCCGCGCGCTGAGCGGTATCCTGCCGATCTGTGCCTTTTGCAAGAACATCCGAGACGGCGAGGGGAATTGGCAGACGGTCGAGCGTTACGTGGCCGTGCGCTCCGACGCGCGCTTCAGTCACACCTTCTGTCCCGAGTGCATGAAACACAACTACCCGGATATGGTCGAACGCCCGACGGACACCGACAGGTAGGCAGACCCTCGACGGCCCTTGCTGGAAAGGTGGGGTTGGTGGAGGTGGCGGGAATCGAACCCGCGTCCGAGAACCATCCGCATCTGAAGCACTACATGCGTAGTCTGTGTTTGGTGTCGCCGGCGCGTTCCCCACAGACAGGGGTGCGTGGCCTTTGTCTCCTCGATCTTTCGTCCCTACCGGAGACCTCTCGGGACGGCAGCCTGCGGTTTCTGACGCCCCTCATCCGTGCCGTGGGCACCGCGGATGGGGGCGAGCAGCTTTACGCTGCTAGAGCTAACTCAGGTTCGTGAGTTATTGGTTTCCGGCTGTTTTACGAGGCCGCCGGACCTCGGCATGCGCTTCAGGCTTCTCGATCCCCGTCGAATCCAGTTCACCCCCTTGGCTAACGTGTTCAAGGTCTTCCTGTGGTGCGCGACGCTTCCGGGGTATCGGCGCCGGCACCTTCCAGGCTACAAAACCAATCTAGTGTCGCTCGACGTTCACCGCAACTGGAGGTTCGCCATGCCATACGTACAGCTACGCGTCGCCGGGCAATTGAGCCGCGAGCAGAAGGAGACCATCGCTCGCGAGTTTACCGCCACCCTGGAGAGGGTCGCGGGCAAGCCACCGGCCGCCACGTACGTGGTGATCGAGGAGGTGCCGCGGGAGAACTGGGCCAAAGGGGGCGCGTTGCTGGAGTAATGGGTGCTGCTGCGTGTTCGCACCCGATGCTACGCACCACCGCTGCGGCCCGGGTCTTGGGACGCCCGGGCTCAGGGGGGGCTGGTGGGTCCCGGCTTACCCTGATCGGCGATGAGCTGTTCGACCCCCAACTGGCGCGTCAGCTCGCGGAGCAGGGGGACCAGTTGCTCGACCAGGTCGTCGGTGGGTGCGTCAGGGGGCTCCAGCGACGGGCGCTGCGCCGCCTGGTAGGCCGGTTCCGTCAGGCTCTCCTCCGGTGGCCCGCTGGCCGCCGGGCTCGGGTCGTCGCTGCGGCAGACCTGGTTGCGACCATGGCTCCGTGCCGTGGCTACCCGCCGCTCGGCGGTGGCGAAGAGTCCCTCCACGGTGGCGAGCGACTCGCTGTGCAGGCTGGCGACGCCGATGCTGACGGTGGTCTGCATGACCTGACCGTCGATCGGTAACGTTAGCTCGGCGATGCCCGAGCGGAGGCGCTCCGCGAGCACGGTGGCGCCCAGTTCGCCTGCATGGGGGGCGAGGACGGCGAACCGTGCACCTGCCAGGCGCGCGACCGTGTCCTCTTGGCGAGTGGTCTTGGCGAGCCAGGCGCCGATCTCGGCGAGGAGGTGGTCGCTCTCTTCGTTGCCCCAATGGTCGTGGATCGCCGCGAAGTGGTCGAGGTCCAGCAGGAGCAGCGCCAGGGGCGTCTGATGGCGTACGGCGAAGGCGACGCCTCCCCGGGCGTGCTCCAAGAAGGCGCGGCGGTTGTAGAGGCCGGTGACGGAATCGATCGTCGCCTGGATCTCGATCGTCCGATGACACTCCTCCAGCTCGCGGATGGCGGCGGATAGGCGCTGGTGGAGGCTGACCCGTGCCATGATCTCGGCCGGGTCCACCGGCTTGATGAGGTAGTCGTCCGCCCCCGCTGCCAGGGCACGCCGGCGCGCCTCCGGTTGGTCGGCCTCGGTCAGGACGATCACCGGCATGGCCTTGAGGTCAGGAGAGGCGCTGGCGCGGATCCGTGCCAGCAGGCCGTGGCCGTCGAGAAGCGGCATGTCCAGCTCGGTGACGACGACATCGATCTCCGGGAGGGCAGTGATTGCGTCCCACGCCTCCTCCCCGTCGTTCACGGTGGCGATGTCCACCTCTCTGTACAGCGCCCGGGTGATGGCACGGCGCAGCGTCGGCGAGTTTTCGACGAGTAGGATCATGACCGGTGGGACATCGACTACGGGTCGACGTCCAGGGCGAGTCGCAGGAGGTGGCTGCCGGTCGTGAAGGCACGCGTCTCCGGGACCATTGGCGGATCGAGCTCGATGGCGACCTGCGGGATGGTCAACCGGTAGATGCGGGCGTCCGGGGAGAGGCTCTTGAGGTGGCGGCCGGCGATCATGTTGGTCATCTCCGCGCAGGAATCGAGGACGAGCTGCTCATCGGGGGCACCTTCGCCGAGAAAGTCGGCTGCGAGTCGGTGAGCGAGGTCGACCGGCAGATACAGGTGCACCGTGGCGGAGTGTGGTCCCTCGTAGCGGATCTGAGCGTGGACTACCGGTTCGGCCGTAACCGTGGCCTCGCCGGCCGCCTCGATCGAGACGAAGAACATGTTTTCGAAGACCTCGGCGGCGGCCTTCACGACGGCGTCGAAGAGTTGGCTGGTGATGATCTGCATGACGGCGATCGCTGGCTCTGGGGAGGGGGGTTAGAAGTCTGAGGTGTCTGCTGTGCCAGCGGAGACGGCCATCTGGATATAGGGCGCGAGCACCGGTGCCAGCTCCTCGGGACGGAAGGGCTTCTGGATGAAGCCCACGATCCCCAGGTGCAGGACCCTGTCGATGATCTCCTGAGTGCCTTCGGTGGAGATCACGACACACGGAATGTCGCACAGGGCCGGGTCTTTCTTGAGCTCCTCGATCAGCTCGATGCCGTTCATCTCCGGCATGTTGATGTCGGTGACCACCAGGCTGGGCGCATGCTGGCGGATCTGCTCCAGCGCGGCACGGCCGTTGTGCGCTTCGCTGAAGCTATCGATGACAAAACCGGCCTGGCTGATGACGCGTTTCACCACTTTGCGAATGGTGGCGGAGTCGTCGACGATCAGAACGCGCGTTTCCATGGGGTGCTCCGGGTGCTATGCGGGGAGGGTGTCGTTCAGGAGCTGATCCAGCTCGGTGAGGCGTTCCGCCAACCCGATGGTCAGCTCTCCGACCTGTGACTCGGTGACGCCGATCTTGGCCGCGATGTCGCTCTCCACCGCGTAGGCCAGGCCATCGCAGCCGCAGTCGATCCCGGCCATCAGACACAGGGCATCGCAGAATTGCACGATGCGTGGGATCGTGGGGTCGTTCGCGTGCTCGGGATCATGGTGGTGCTGGATCGCCTCCACGAGGGGCGGCGGGAAGCCCCACGCCTGTGCGAGCCAGCTACCCACGGTGGCGTGATCGACGCCGAGAATGCGTTGTTCCGCCTCCACGAAGGTGACGCCCTCATCCACCAGATGGGTGAGACCGGATGCTTCGCAGGCGACCCACTCGTCGAGGACGATTTTGCCCAGGTCTTGCAGCAGACAGGCGGAATAGACGAGGCCGGGATTGGCGAGAGGGACCTGCTTGCCCAGCAGCTCACTGGTCACGCCGGCCGCCATGCCGTGGCGAAACAGCGCACCATGGTCGAGGAGGTAGCCCCGCTCGCCCCCTTGCAGGGTGTCCCCCGCACAAGCGCTCACCACCAGCTTTACCAGGGTGCGTCTGCCGAGGAGGGCGATGGCCCGGTCGACCGAATCGACGGTGGTGCGCAGGCCGTAGAGGGCGGAGTTTGCCACCTTCAGCACCCGGGCATGGAGCGCGACGTCGTGGCGCACGAGGTTCGCCAGCTCTTCGGTGGAAACGTGCTCGTCGTCGGCCGCGGAGAGGATGTGTACCGCCACCTGGGGCAGCGGTTTGATCTTGTCGAAGATGGGACGAAGCTCGTCGCGGGTCATCTCACAGCTCCTTTCGGTCCCGTCCCGGAGAGTTGATCCAGACGTGCCCGGTGTCGATCTCCAGCTCCATCGTCCGGCTGATACGGCCGCCGACGTCCTCCGTGGTGATGTTCACTCCGTTCTTCCACATCAATTTCCGGGCGAGCAGGGAGTTGCGCTTTCCCACGTTGAAGAGGCCACCCGTGTCGATCAGGGAGGCGCCGCCGGCCATCTTGACGATCATGCGCGTCTTGACGGCGCCGAGCGCGTAGGCGGCGCGGAAGAGTCGCGGGATCCCGGTCTCGCCGAACATCAGCGGCGACTGCGCGGCCTTCTCTTGATGGTTTTCCACCTCGGGCAACAGGTAGTGGAGGAGACCGGCCACGCGCGCGACGGGATCGTAGACGGCGATGCCGATGCACGAACCCAGGCCGTGGGTGACGAGCAGGACTCCCGCCTCCGTGGAGAGCTGCATGTCGGCGATGCCGACGTTGATTCGCGTTGCGCTAGCGATCACCGTGATCTCGGGTGGTGGTCCCTGCTGGGGTGGGTTGGTGCACGCCGGGTCCGACGGTGCGGTACGGGTGCTTCACCCGGGTGAGGCTTTCCGACAGGCCTACGAAGAGATACCCATCGGGCGCCAGCAGGGCGTGGAATCGATTGACCAGGCGCTCCTGCGTCGGCGCATCGAAGTAGATCATGACGTTGCGGCAGAAGATCGCGTGGAGCGGGCCACGTAAGGGCCACCGTGCGGACATCAGGTTGACGCGCCGGTAGACGATCTGCTCCCGCAACGACGGGATCAGCCGGACAGTGGCGGGATCAGGCCCCGGCTCGAAGAAGGTCTGGCGATAGTAGAGATCACCGCTCGCCAGATGGCTTTCCGGGTAGACCCCGGCCCGCGCGACGGCGAGCGCGCGGGTCGAGATGTCGCTGGCGAGGATGCGCACGTCCCAGCCGTCGCACCTGGGCAAGGCCGTCTCCAGCACCATCGCCAGGGAGTAGGGTTCCTCGCCGGTGGCCGCAGCCGCACACCACATTCGTACAGTACGATCCCCGTCGTTCCGGCACTTCTGTTGGATCGCCGGGACGAGATGGCTGCGGAGGAAGTCGAAGTGGGCCGGCTCACGGAAGAACTTGGTGAAGTTCGTGGTGAGGACATCGAGGAGATGGACCCACTCCTCCTCCCCCTGCGGCCCATCGAGATAGATGAGGTAGCTCTTGAAGTCGGGGAGGGAGAGGACGCGCAGCCGCGTCGTCACCCGCGACCGAACCATCTCCGACTTCTCCGGTGGCAGGTTGATACCCGCGCGCTCGTAGGCACCCTCGCGGAGTTTGCCGAACTCGCGCGTGCCCAGCTTGATGTCGGCGGAGAGCACGGCCATGGTTCTAGAGAGCCGCAACGAGATCGTCGTCACCTAGGGGGTAGATCGCCTCCCCACGGGTCTGGCTGGGGCTGTGCGACGGTGGCGACGGTCTGGACGTGGGTGTGAGGAGCATCGTCCGAGCCGCGGCCGCCGCCGTCTCGGGGGAATCCGCCGGATCGATCCCTGTGCGGGTCCCTTCGTCGGCCGCGGTGGTGGCCAGGACCCGCGTCCGGGCCTCTGCACACGACGCTGCGACGGCGAGGAGGAGCCGGTTGGCATCGAGGTGGTCGAAGGTCATGGAGAGTGCCGACCGCGCGGGCGCCTTGTCTTCGGCCATGGCGATGACATCTCCCTAGGGTGTAATTGTGGCGTTCCGGTTGACAAAGATCATGGCGCCAGAGGCCGGTTCAACGACCACTTCCGTGCCATCTCCTTTCGTCTGGACGCGGCGATGACTTAATCGGAACTCGTCCGGCCAGGGAGCGCATCTGGCGCGGGGGCAAGGCGCGGCGGAGCGCAAGATCCGTTGCCGCGCCGGCGCAACCGGCCGCGCCTTCGTCGACGTCATCGCCAGAGGCGCGAGCGACCCGTAGCCGGATCCGCCGCTCGTGGCGGCGGCAGGGCCACAGCGGCTACGGCCGCCGCGAACCGGCTCCTGCTCGTGGCCGCGTACGGCCGCCGGAGATACCTACGGGTTAGATGACCGTGCCACTCTCGACGACCGCCCCCTTGGGGATGATCACGATGCCTTCGCGAATCGAGAAGTTGGGCCCGTCGCTGTCCGGGCGGTCGGAGGCGTCGTTGATGGTGACGTCGTCGCCGATCCGGACGTTCTTGTCGAGGATGGCGCGGGTGATGCGACAATTGCGGCCGATGCCGATGAGCGGCGGAGCGCCTTGCGGCTGGTCACCCACGGTCTGGCTCTCGTAATAGTCGGCGCCGTTGACGATGGTGTCGCGCAGGGTCGTGCCGGCGCGCACGATGGAGCGCAGGCCGAGCACGGAGTGTGTGACCGTGCAGTCCTCGTACAGGACGCATCCATCGGCGACCGTCGAGTGATCGATCCGCGCTCCCATGCAGCGGCTCGCCGGGAGGAAGCGGCCGCGGCTGAAGATGCGGGTGGTAGCGGTGCCGTAGAACAGGAAGTCGGGATGGGGCGCGTCGCTGAGCAACAGATGGGCGCGGAAGTAGGCACCCATGGTGCCGACGTCCTCCCAGTAGCCGTCGAAGTAGTGCGCGGCGACCCGTCGTTCGACGATCGCCTGGGGGATGATGTCGCGGCCGAAGTCGACATGATCGGTCTGGCGTAGGAGGTCGAAGAGCACGTCGCGACGGAAGAGGTAGATCCCCATGGAGGCGAGGTAGGGACGATCGGCCGCGGTGGCGCCGAGCCGCTTGAGCACCGCAGGGGGCGCCTTCAGGGTGTCCAGCAAGACGGGGTTCCGCGGCTTCTCCTGGAACTCGCTGACCATGCCGCGGTCGTCGATCTGCAAGATGCCGAGCTCGGGTGCCGCCGCCCGGGTCGTGGGCAGGACGGCGACGGTGATGTCGGCCTCCTGATCCAGGTGGGTCTGGAGCATCTCCCGGTAGTCCATCTTGTAGAGGTGGTCCCCCGCGAGGATCAGGATGTGCTCGTTGTTGGGGTGGTCGAGGGTGTCGATCTGTTTGCGCACCGCGTCCGCCGTCCCCTGGTACCAGTCGAGGTTGGTGACCCCTTGCTCGGCCGCGAGGATGTCGACGAAACCGCCGCCGAACTCGTCGAGGCGGTAGGTGCGGGCGATGTGGCGGTGCAGGGAGGCGGACAGGAACTGGGTGAGAACGAAGATCCGTCGGATCCCGGAGTTGAGGCAGTTGCTGATCGGGATGTCGATCAGCCGGTACTTGCCGCCGATCGGCACCGCTGGCTTGCAGCGGTGCATGGTGAGGGGGAATAGGCGGGTACCGCGACCACCGCCGAGGATGATCGAGAGGACGTTCTTCATGGGGCTCGCTTCGCACGCAGGGGCTAGGGGTTAGGGGCTAGGGCAGGACAGCCTTTCGGGCTGGATGAGATGACGATGACGCGCCGCTCGACATTATTGGCTGGCCGCGTAGCGACCATCCATCCCTAGCCCCTAACCCCTGGCTCGGGCAAGGCACAAAAAAACAGGGGGGCCGCAAGCGGCCCCCCTGTGGGCGAACGGTGGTAGTCTGCCCGGTTACCACTTCACGAACAGGATGATCAGCGCCACGACCAGAGAGTAGATCGCCAGGGACTCGATGAGGGCCAGGCCGACGATCATGGCGGTGAAGATGTTGCCGTAGGCACCGGGGTTGCGCGCGATGCCCTGGGTGGCACCGTTCACCGCGTTGCCCTGGCCGATGCCGGTGCCGAGCACCGCGATGCCGATGGCCAGGCCCGCGGCCATCACCGAGAAGTTGTGGAAGTTGCCGGCGACCTCCTCGGCGGCCATGGCCGGTGCCGCAAACAGCACGGCCGCGACGAGCACTGCGAACGAAAGAACGGTCTTCATGAAGACCTCCTATGTGGTGCCGCCAAACCGCCGTCCCTGGCCGGATGCCCCTTCTAGATCTTCTTCCCCGATTTCGAAGGTGGAGGGTGGTTTCAGCGACGGGGTACGTCAGTAGGCACTAGGTAGTAGGCAGAGGGCAGTAGGCAGTTCGTGCGATTTCGTAGGGGGTAGCCATCTCCCCACTGCCTACCGCCTACTGCCCTCTGCCTACCGCGGTCAATGCGCGTGCTCCAAGGCCCCCTGGATGTAGATCAGCGTCAGGACGACGAAGATGAAGCCCTGGAGGAAGCTGGTGAAGACCGCCAGCAACATGATCGGGACGGGCACCAGGTACGGTACCAACCCGAGCAGGACTGCCAGCAGGATGTCCTCCCCGCGGATGTTGCCAAAGAGTCGCAGCGAGAGAGACATCATACGCGCCAAGTGGCTGATGATCTCGATGGGCAGCATGAGGGGCGCGAGCCACCACAGGGGACCGGTGAAGTGCTTGATGTAGCCCGGACCGTGGGTACGCAGGCCCACGACCTCGCTGTACACCACCGCCACCACGGCCAGGGCGACGGTGGTATTGAGATTCGCGGTGGGCGACTCGAAGCCGGGGATGAGACCGATGAGGTTGCCGGTGACGATGAACAGGGCGAAGGTGGCGATCAGCGGGAAGAAGCGTAGGGCCTCTTCGCCGAGCATCCCCTCCGTGAAGTTGAGGACCCCCTCCAGCACCACCTCGTAGAAGTGGGAGACGCCGCTGGGCACGATGGCGGCACTCCGCCCGGCCACATAGCCCGTGACGATCAACACGGCCATCACCACCCAGGTGTAGGTGACGTGGGCGGCTATCCCCGGTACGTGGAACAGGAGCGGCGCTTCGGCGAGCCCGCCTTCCGACGCGGCGGCCGGTCCTGCGAGACCCATGAGGAGGAGGGGGATCGACGAACGGAGGCTAAACAACATGGGGCTGCTCCTCGGGCTGCGGGCGCCGACCGGCAAGGTGGAACCCGATGTGGAGGACGAGGGCCAGGGTGAAGCCGGCGGCCAGTGGCAGCACGCCGAGGTGGAGACGGACGACCAGCAGGACGAAGGCGGTGATCACCACCCCGTACTTGAGGAAGTAGAAGAGTTGGAACCAGCCGGCGCGGCCCCGCGCCGGGTTCATCAGGTGACGGCCGATCCATTCGGTGACATTGAGATTGGTGCTCTCCAGGGCCATGCCCGCCGCCAGGGCGATCGCCGCCCCCGTGCCCGCCAGCATGTAGGTGATGGCCGCCGCCGTCCCGAGGCTAAGGAGGGTGAGCAGGATCACTGGTCTTCGCCCTTGTCGCGGGACAGGTCGATCTCCCGGCGGAGCAGCCGGTACATGTTGCGAAACCCGGCGACCACTCCGGCGGTGAGGAAGATGGCCAGGAACCACGGGGCAGTGTGGAGCCACCGGTCGAGGTAGTAGCCGACCGCCACCCCCAGCGCGATGGCCACCAGCAGGTAGAGCCCCATGGAGGCCAGCTCCAGGCGGCGTAGGTTGCTCCGCGACAGGATCGCGGGGGGCCTGCCGAGGGGACGCTTCTTGCGGGGCTCAGCCATGGCAGGTCCGCAGGCGGGTGCAACGTTGCGTCCGGTCCCGGCCGGCGCGAATGCCAGGTCGCGGAAGCTGCCTGCCCACCGCGGGACTCTTCGTCGGTTGCTCTCCTGCACGAGATTCGACCAGGGTACGCCTGTGCGGCCTAGATCTGCTCCAGGGCGTTGAAGAAGTAGGCGATCTCGAATGCCGCGGTCTCCGGGGCATCGGAGCCGTGCACGGCGTTGTTCTGGATGTTGGCGGCGAACCGCTTGCGGATCGTCCCTGCCGCGGCCTGCGCCGGGTTGGTGGCGCCCATCAGCTCGCGATTACGGGCGATGACGTCCTCGCCTTCCAGCACCATGACCAGGACCGGGCCCTCGGTCATGAAGGTGGTGAGCTCCCCGAAGAAGGGGCGCTCCCGGTGGACCGCGTAGAACCCCTCGGCCTGACGCTGGGTGAGGTGGAGCATCTTCGCGGCGGCGATGCGGATGCCGGCCTGCTCGAAGATGGTGATGATCTCGCCGATGTGGCCCGCCGCCACCGCGTCGGGCTTGATGATCGAGAGAGTACGTTGCATGAGGGGGGCTCGCTTTGCTCGCAGGGGGTAGGGGCTAGGAATTAGGGGCTAGGGGTGGACGGCCGCTGCGCGGCCAGAGAACTTAGTTCTGGGTGGCTCCGATCGATTTTTCATCCAGCCCGAAGGGCTGTCCTTCCCTAGCCCCTAGCCCTTTTTTGATCGAGGCGGCGGAGCCTTGCCACTGCTCCGCCGCCTCAGCTCGCCTGTTACCAACAGGATACGCCTAGTGCGCCACCAGGGGCACGATCACCAGGCTGATGATGGACATCAGCTTGATGAGGATGTTCATGGCCGGGCCGGAGGTGTCCTTGAAGGGGTCGCCGACCGTGTCGCCGACCACCGCCGCCTTGTGGGCGTCGGAGCCCTTCT
>Ga0210124_1000547_pt1 | contig 18636 bp, 14 predicted proteins | sample Muzzi_PWC_D2_FD_185554 | JGI IMG/M metagenome (GOLD analysis project Ga0210124, IMG submission 185554) | Wetland microbial communities from San Francisco Bay, California, USA, that impact long-term carbon sequestration - Muzzi_PWC_D2 (SPAdes) | ecosystem: Environmental > Aquatic > Marine >... | reverse complement strand
TTCCGCATCTTTTTTTAAATACTGCAACAGCAACCCGAGGTTGTAGTGAACACGCGAACGCTCCGGCATGCCTTTTGCCGCTTTTTTAAGATAGACCACCGCTGAATCATATTTCTTCATTTCTGCCGGCAAAAGTAAAAATACCAGACAAATTCTAATTATGCAGAGTCTACTGTATCGCAAATCTGAAATCCTCCTATAGAATTCCAGCTCTATGATTTGAGTCTATGCCATATGCACTGTCACATTCATTTTGGCGAGATTAATTTGTTATTTTGTAAATCATTAATCACAACTTTGATCACATCATTAATGATTTGATCTTTTGAGTCTTTGCTCAATGTTTTTGATTGCCCGGACCAAATGAGTTTTTCTGTTTTTACATCGTACAAGTTTGTTTCCAACCGGATGGTTTTGCTTGTGTTTGAATAACCTGGATCACGCGCATAACTGTATGTGTATCGGCTATGATAAAAACCGTAATAGCCTCTATCTGCTTCACCGCCTCGTGTGAAGACTTCTTTTTCTTCTTTGTCAATCAAGTGCGTGATGATCACAGCGTCATTTTTAAATTGATTGACAGCTTTTAATATCGTCTCTTTTTTCAGTTCTAAATCTGCTGGCATAGGTATGGCATCTTCACTTGAAATACCTTCAACTCCAGCTAATTTTAGCTGTGCAACAAATTTTCTCTCAAAAGATCGACGAGAATCTTCATTGCCCGTTATTCCAATTACAAGAATATTAGATACGGGTTTTCCTTTATAGGCCTCATTTACTTGCGTATGGGTGAGTTCGGTCCCACCGCAAGAAATAATCATAAAAACAAAAGAAAACAAATAGCCAAACCATTTGACAGAACTTTGTTTCATTAAACTCCTCCTAACCTTAAAAGTGCCTAATTGCAGACGACCCTTTCCATAGTGGTCAATGACCAATATCAACTCACAAGAGTGGCATAAAATAGATAGTGCTGATTCTAAAAATCATGGAAAATCCCACATATTGCAGTTCGAATGAAACCTAAATTTGTCATATCAAATATAAATACATAACAAAATCCAGATAGTCAAAATTTTTTATCGCACGGTAACATCTCAGTCATAAAGCACTTTTTTCTAACCATATTTAAAAAATGGTCAAGATTTCCGAATATAAAGAAATAATTTCCTGTAATTTAACGTCGGGGAGCTTTTTTATTGACTTTGTTTGGTGGAATTGATGAATTTATATTATTCTAAAAGATAACGTGTTGAGCTTCATAAGTATACCCGTGTTGATATAATGATTTTTTCATGTAATAAACATAAATATGAACGGCAAAACAGGTTGTCTCCGTGGAATTGGCATGGATATAATTTGGATTTTTCTAATCCAAAAAGATCGGTTTTTCCCGGAAAATATTATTGAAAGGTGGAACTCATGAGAGCTTCGATGAAAATTGTTTTTATTTTTATGTTTGGTTTTACGCTAACTATGGCCACAGGGTGTGCGCCGACACTGATTTCCATTAGCACCCCAGAAATTCAAACTGTCGAGAATTCTTATTATTCCGCCCAATTTGAACCGCTTTCAGAAGGTAAAAATTTTTTCGACAGGTTTCATCTCAAGGTAGTCAATAAGACCCAAAAAGATCTGGAAATCGATTGGAATAAAACCCATTATTTGTATAACGGACGCGATTTAGGGATTTTTGTGTTCAAAGGAATTCAACCTGGAGAAATTAAAAATTTAACCATACCCCCTGATATCATTCCATCAGGACAATCCTTCTCAAAAGATATTTCACCCTTGAAATTTATAGCCCGTGAACCACTCACCGGAAAGGGGCGCAACGTCGGCAAAATTACCTTCGGCCTAATTCCAAACGGTAAAAACGGTATTCTCTTATTCATCAGACAAAATGGTAACCAGATTAAAGAAAAACTAACCGTCAACATTACGGAAAAGACACTCCAATAATAAAAAGCCAGAATCATTGATGATTGCGCCTGCTGGGAAGGGTCCGGTTTTGGGAAAATGGTTATTTCTGAGCTTTTATTTTATGAGATTCGCTGGTGATACCTTGCAAGAAGTCCAGATATCTTATGATTCCAAACCGATGTGATACTAATAACCTATCTATCATTCAGCTTCAATATTTTAATGAAAACCTGATCATTCCGTCAATACAACATCTTGTATAATCTCGTTCCATCCTGACAAATTTTCAGGTATCCATCCATAAGGTAAAATATCAGCTACCTCAAAAACCCTCGATATGTCTGACAGATCCGAGCTCGGCCTTATTATACATGTAACCGGTCACCAGTCTATACCATTTTAATATTCTGATTCTATAGGATGATATTTATGAAAGGAACAAATTGCAAATCAGTAGCGGATATCTGAATAGTGTCAGATTTAGTTTGAACTAAATTTTTCGAATGCAAGATTGAATTTCAATTTTTAGGTTTAAAACCATGTTTCCTCGGTATCGATCAAAAACCGAGTTCTGTCATTTAAAATCAGAGGCATGTATTTTGATTTCAAGCCTTTTCTGGATTAGATCCGAAAGTATTGCATTAAAGTCTTATAGGAATCAACAATGACAAAATCCAGATCTTAACTCTTTCTGTTCTCGTTTTTGAGGAATAACCGGATTTGATGTTAGTTGCAGGTATGGTAAGCATCACTCCCACAATTTCAATTAATGAAAAAGAGATCAAACTGAACCTTATTAAATTGTCTGGACCTAGAGGACAGATTTCACACCCGAATATGACTAAAAATAATTTGCAAAATGAACTAAAATAATTTTTTTAAAATTATCAATACGTGAGAACACTTCATGAAAAGAAGTCTCCCAATGAGCAACTGAGACAGAAAATGATCGGATGAAAGTTCAATAACTTTGAAAAATATCTTGACGTCGCTACAATTTCATTGTAGATTTAAATTATTGATATCATTAATTTTTACTAACATTAAATAGCCACTTTAAGTGGTACTTACATCCTCAATAAATAAGGAATAAACTTTCAATGCCATTCGTTATTGGGACGAGCAATTGTGTCTCGATCGCGAAAAATTATAAATAATGTTAGCACCAAAAAAAGGAGGTGCTTCGTGAACATGAGAATCGCATTGATTGACAACGATTATGTAGTTCAGGCAAAAACGGACTTAGCTCTGAATGAGAAAGATGAAACGTTCAGAAAGTTCCTTCAGGAGATGAAGGAAGAATTATTGCCCGGACAGACAGCTTACCTTGAAATTGAGGACTCCGAAAGCGATCCCATCACTTTTGAAATTTCTCTGTTTGGATGATTAACTGAATTCTCCTCTTTATCATTCTAAAGGCATTTGAGCGGCTATAATTTTATAAAGAAAGTGATCAGGATAGTTGTGCCTTTTGTACCATGTTCCTGATCCGGCCTGTAATCAGTATCTGGTTTTTCCGTGATGCTGACAGCGGGCTTTAAAGGAATTGAGAATGAATATGATATTCCGGACCCCATCGAAGAGGATATCTACAAAATGTCCAAAAAAAAACGCAAGAGGAAATACCACTCTTCCAGACAACCTTTATGCGGCCATTATTGAGGTTGAAAAATCAGAACTGGTTAAAGAGGCCCTGGGTGAGCATATTTTTAATAAGTTTATAGAATACAAAAAGATCGAATGGGATATGTACCGAACCCACGTCAGCAAATACGAAATCTAAAAATATTTGCCCATCACCTGAGCCCGATATATCGGAAATACAAAGCCCGAAGCTCGAAATTCGAAAAAAATCTGATTTCGGAGCCGGTTAAATCCGGATTTAACCGGCTCCGACCCCTTCCTCCGGTCTATTATTCAAACCATATAAATCTAACTTTTTATAAAATATTTTCCACCATTTTATTTACGATCAATTGATGTTCAATATGACAAATATTATTTTAGTCACAATTACATATAATGGCTATTTTTTATTTCAAATAAAAAATGCTTGACAAAATAATAAGTAGTGCTAAAAAGTCTAACAATATATTTAGCATAATTAAAGTTTTGCACAACGGTGTGTAGAACCTTTCGAATATAAAAGACAAGGGCGTCTTTCTTTAAGGGGAAAGACGCCCTTTTTATTTTTAATTGTAACAACTTGACATTAGAAAGGAGCGTTAAAAATGAGATTTTCAAAGAGTAATGACGTGCTGGGAACGACAAATCGAGGTAATGCAGCCGAGTCAGGTCTTTGCACGCTTTGCCGGGCGGACTGTATGGGCAAATGTGAAACCTGGCTTTCCAGCCTCGTGGGGCGTAAGCTGCTTTATCCGAGAGATTTCGGAACCGTTACGGCTGGGGCTAACAACACCACCCATGTCGGTGTTTCTTACAATTCCTTGCGAATCCAGGGGTATGCATACGGCGCCCATGGTTTGGACAAGGGCTTGAGCAGTGACGCTGATGACTGTATCTTTCCCAATGTAAACGTTGCCACCGAGTTTGGATATGAGACCAAAACCAAATCCCGGATGCCGCTGATGACAGGTGCACTTGGCTCTACCTTTATCGCCGAAAAATATTGGGATTCTTTTGCCATAGGGGGCTCCTTGATCGGCATACCGGTGGTTATCGGTGAAAATGTTGTGGGTGTGGACCGCCAATCGATCATTGGTGCAGGCAAATCCAAAAAAGGAAAGATCAAAAGTTCCCCGGAGCTGGAACGTCGAATCGATGTTTACCTCCGTTATCACGACGGATACGGCGCAATTATCGTTCAACTGAACGTTGAAGATACCCGTAACGGTGTCGCCGAATTTGTCGCCGAAAAATACGGGAAAAAGTGTATTATTGAGTTGAAATGGGGCCAGGGAGCCAAAGATATCGGCGGCGAAATTCAGGTCACCAGCCTGGATTATGCCCTGTTTCTAAAAGATCGGGGCTATATTGTCGACCCTGATCCAACCAAAAAAGAAGTACAGCAGGCATTTAAAGAGGGGGCAATTAAATCCTTTGCCCGTCACAGCCGTCTGGGAGGAACCAATTTTGATACGGTGGCCGAAGTGCGTGAAGACTTCATGAAAAGTGTCGATTATCTCCGCAGCCTTGGTTTTGACCGTATATCTTTGAAAACCGGTTCCTATGGAATGGAAGAATTGGCAATGGCAGTCAAGTTTGCAACCGAGGCAAAACTCGATCTTCTTACCATAGACGGTTCCGGAGGCGGTACCGGCATGAGTCCCTGGAATATGATGCAAAGCTGGGGAGTGCCCTCTATCAATCTGCATTCAAAAGCCTATGAATATGCAAGCATTCTGGCTGCAAAAGGTGAAAGGGTCGTCGACATGTCATTTGCCGGTGGATTTGCTCTTGAAGACAGCATCTTCAAAGGATTGGCCTTAGGTGCTCCCTACACGAAACTCATCTGCATGGGCCGTGGGATCATGGTCCCCGGATTTGTCGGCGCAAACATCGAAGGTGCTTTGAACCCGGAAAGAAGAGAAGCGGTTTTCGGCAACTGGGATACATTGCCCAAGACGGTGAGTATATTAGGTAACAGGGCCGAGGAAATTTTCAGCTCCTATTTTGACGTGCAGAAAAAGGTCGGCAAAAAAGAAATGAAAAATATTCCTTATGGTGCCATTGCCTTTTGGACCATGGCCGATAAGCTGGCATGCGGACTGCAACAGCTCATGGCAGGTGCAAGGAAATTTTCACTAAGCCAAATCACACGTAGTGATATTTTTTCCGGTAACCGGGAAACTGCAAGAGAAACCGGCATCCAACACTGTACAGATGTCAATGATGAAAGTGCCAAAAAAATACTCACCTTTTAGTGCTTACATTCACAGTCGAAAAAAAAGCCCCAGGGAGCATCGGCCTCCCTGGGGCCTTTTTTATGAAAACTCTACTCGGTGTTTATATCTGATTCTGAATCTTATCCCTAAATTGAGCGATTTTCAAGTTTGCCGCAGATACAAGGAAGATGTCGTTTCGCTATAGTCGCCTATGCGGAACGGCATCTGACGCAGTACATCCGGTGAAATTGGAAATCCCGTAGGGTTTCAAATTCTTGAAATTCAGAATGGCAGAATACCTTAAAAATATTATCAAATTAACCATTTCAAAAATTTGAAACGCTCAGCTTAGGTTATTTTATTTTAAACCACAGCAACCTGGCCGGTCCTGGACCGGGATTCTTCCATTGGGAGGGCATTTCAGTGGTCAGATAAATGGTATCACTTTCACTAGCGGTATAATCAGTCTTACCTAATTTTAACTGCAATTTTCCGGACAGCAAATAACCGATTTCTTCACCTTTATGGATAAAGAAGTGGGAAGGAAGTGTCTTATTGGGTTGAATCTCGATAAGGAGGGGTTCGACTTTAGCTTCGAAATCCACGGGAATCAGCAGACTGCCCTGGATGCTGTCTTGCGGCAAATCCGGGAATTTCATATCCACCGATTCCCCTGAAGGAAAGATCACCCGGTTTTTCACATCCGCCGATTCTTGAAAAAAGGAGTTTATATCAACATCCAAAACTTCTGCTATTTTAAGAAGTGCCGGTAAAGACGGATATATCAAATCGCTTTCAACCTGAGAGATGGTGCTCGGTGTCACACCAACGAGGTTTGCCAATTCCGTTTGGGACAGGCCTCGTTTTGTTCGGAATTTTTTCAAACGGACTCCCAGATCAAACTGTCCTTTAGAACGCTTTTCAAGATCAAAGGAAATTCTCAGGTCTTTGCTCCAATAACTAAATGGTCGATTCAGCGTATCCAGGTTCCGCTTTTCAGCTTTAAGAATTGTCAAGTACGTCTTTCCTCTTTTTACAGACAGATCAATTGCCACCTGGGCGATTTGATTGATCTGCGCTCTGAGGCGCGGGGAATGTGCCCGTTTTTCAATAATCCAATACGCGATGGTATTGAGTTCATATAAACGAGGGCAGGAATGGGAATAAAAGTTAATAATATGCTGTTCACCGCCCCAAAGTTCCTGCATACCGGTCAGGCTTTCAAAAACGAACCGAACATCGCCTTCAAGAGTTCCATGGATTCCATAGAGAGCATCCATTACCCGATTCATCTGACGGGGTTCATCAACTTTGACAACCTGGCAAGGCCATTCAAGTTTATTGTTATCATAAAATTTGAGAAAGACTTCGGAACCTGCCCCTTTGCCATTCGTAAAGCAGTCTAAAATGATGAGCTTGCGGTTTTTGGCCAATGGACCCAATTTCTCGATGAGATTGCGAGGAGAACGGTCAAAACTGGCGTAAATAAGCGGCATTTTTTGGGCTTGAGAGGCTTGAATGAAATTCAGACAATATACAGCGGCTAAACTTCCGGCATCGTCATGCCAGACAACATTATCCCCGATGTAGAGTTCATCCAGGAGTTTGTCAAGCTGGTCAACTCCCGAAGTCACTCTAATTTTTTTTAAACTCATCATCTTCTCGCTTTGGTTGTCTGTAATATTGTATCAACGATAAATGAAAATTACATGGGTGTCAATCAAATGAATCGGGTATCAGCAAATCGAAACGATATAAGTGATACTTATGTATTGAATTATTATTTAATTTGTGCTAACATTTGTAAAAATATTTTAAACTAAAGCGTTTTTTCAGCCATTAATGTCAGCCGTATGTTCCTGCTTAAACCTTGAGGAGGTTTCTATGGAAAGCATTAAACCCGATTCTTCCCTTCGTGGTGAACCTGTTTCACAACCATCCTTTAACAAAATGAATCAAAAAGATGCATCTCATGTAGCAAAAAATTTGGAAACCGTTAAATTCGATTCACCGAAAAATCCAATCGACGGCCTGCCTTGGATCATTGATGACCTTGCCTTTCCCAAGGGAACTGAATTTCGCGGTAAGTACAAAGGTTATTTCTACTATGGCAAAGTGTCCGGCGGTGCTTTGATGATGAATGGCAAGGAATTTTTTTCACCTTGCGCAGCTGCAATGACAATAACACGCAGCTCCGTGGACGGCTGGTTGTTTTGGGATTGTAAGCCTCCGGGAGCGTCCTCATGGACCGATATCCACACGCTCAAACTAATGAAAAATGAATAAAGCATTATCCATGGAGCGATTTGACAAAGAAACACCTTACCTACGATCTAACTAAGGAGAAATCCTGTTTTGGAATTAGAATAGAAACCTATCGAATATCCGCATGATAATCTTGTAACGACCTTACCTTTTGTTGTCCTTTTCTCCGATCGGCAATGCCCCTTGCAGCCGCTACGGCAGCAGATGTTGTGGTAATATACGGAACATTAAATTTGATCGCCGCCTTGCGGATATAGGAGTCGTCATCTTTACTCTCTTTCCCACTTGGAGTGTTGATGATCAGTTGAATTTTTTCGTTTTTAATCTCGTCCACAATGTCCGGTCGGCCGTAGCCCAATTTCTTGATGGGTTCTGAATCGATGCCGTACCCTGTCAAAAATTCATGTGTGCCGTTTGTCGCGCGGATCTTGAAATTTAGTTCTTGAAACAATCTGGCCGGTTCTAAAACGCTCGGCTTATCTTTATCGGCCACGGTAATTAAAACCGTTCCCTCCACCGGCAATGGCATACGGGTCGCCTCTTGAGCTTTGTAATAGGCCATACCAAAAGAATCCGAAAGACCTAACACTTCACCGGTTGAGCGCATTTCCGGTCCCAAAAGCGGATCGACTTCGGGCAACATATTAAACGGAAAGACCGCTTCTTTAACACCATAATGCGGAATCGACCTCGCCTCAATTCCGAGTTCGGACAGTTTTTTCCCGAGCATAATCTGGGTCGCAACCCGAGCCATTGATATATTGCACACCTTTGAAACAATCGGTACCGTCCGTGAAGCCCTCGGATTCGCCTCTAGAATATACACCGTGTCGTCGACAATGGCGTATTGAATGTTAAGTAGACCAACCACGTTGAGCTCTGTGGCTATTTTTCGGGTATAATCATTTATGGTTTTGATATGCCTTTCTGCAATACTGATGGGGGGAATCACACAGGCAGAATCACCGGAATGCACCCCAGCCAGTTCAATATGTTCCATAACAGCAGGAACGAAAGCATCTGTTCCGTCTGAAATGGCATCCGCCTCAGCCTCAATGGCATTCTCTAAAAATTTATCGATTAAAATGGGCCGTTTCGGTGATACTTCAACGGCGGCGGCCATATAGTGCAACAGCATTTCTTCATCCAGTATGATTTCCATGGCACGCCCACCCAAAACATAAGATGGACGAACCATCAGCGGGTAACCAATCTCGCCTGCAATTTCAAGGGCCTCTTCCAGGGTGCTGGCCATGCCCGATTTCGGCTGGGGGATTCCCAGCTTGCGCATCAACTTACGAAACCGGTCTCGGTCCTCGGCCAGATCGATGGTTTCCGGCGATGTTCCCAGAACTTTGACACCGGCTTCAGCCAGCTCATTGGCAATGTTCAGCGGCGTTTGGCCGCCAAATTGAACAATTACACCCTCGGGCTTCTCTTTCTCATAAATGCTCAGAACATCCTCGACGGTCAGGGGCTCAAAATAGAGTTTATCCGAGGTGTCGTAATCCGTAGAGACGGTTTCAGGGTTGCAGTTAACCATAATTGACTCATACCCTTCATCTCGAATGGCAAATGCAGCGTGAACACAGCAATAGTCAAATTCGATTCCTTGTCCTATCCGGTTGGGACCGCCGCCAAGGACCATAATTTTCTTGCGGTCGCTCACCGTTACCCTATCCGGCGCATTATAGGTGGAATAGTAATAGGCCGCGTTTTCTGCACCACTTACCGGAACCGGCTCCCAGGCTTCTACCACCCCCATTTCGATGCGCCTTTTTCGGATATCTTTTTCAGGAATACCAAGAAGTTTGGCGAGATATTTATCCGCAAATCCGTCTTTTTTGGCATGGATGAAGAGGTCATCGGGGAGCGTCATACCCTTATATTCAAGGATCTGTTCTTCAAGCTCCACCAGTTCCTTCATCTGTTCGATAAACCAGGGTTTGATGTGGGTAATTTTGTAAAGGGTCTGAACATCGGCACCTTTACGCAGAGCCTCGTACATCATAAATTGTCGTTCACTGGTGGGTGTATTCAGCATATTGAGCAATTCGTCCAGAGATTTTTTGTTGAAATCTTTTACAAAGCCGAGTCCGTAGCGATCGATTTCCAGGGAGCGTATGGACTTTTGAAAGGCCTCTTTGTAGTTCTTTCCGAGACTCATGACTTCTCCCACAGCCCGCATTTGTGTACCGAGTTTATCTTCAACGCCTTCGAATTTTTCAAATGCCCAACGGGCAAATTTGACGACCATATAGTCACCGGACGGTGTATATTTCTCAAGAGTTCCATCCCGCCAGTAAGGAATTTCATCCATGGTCAAACCACCGGCCAAAAGCGAAGATACCAAAGCAATTGGGAACCCCGTAGCCTTGGATGCCAATGCCGACGAGCGTGAAGTTCTTGGATTAATCTCAATGACCACCACCCGTCCCGTCTTGGGGTCATGGGCGAACTGGACGTTTGTCCCGCCGATGACTTCGATGGCTTCCACGATGTCGTAAGAATATTTCTGGAGTTTCTCCTGAAGTTCAGGCGCGATGGTCAACATGGGTGCCGTGCAAAAGGAATCTCCGGTGTGGACACCCATGGCGTCGACATTTTCAATAAAACAGACCGTGATCATCTGATTCTTGGTATCCCGGACCACCTCCAACTCAAGCTCTTCCCAGCCCAGCACCGACTCTTCAATCAGGACCTGATGGACGATACTGGCCGAAAGACCCCGAGCCGCAACGGTTCGAAGCTCCTCGACGTTATACACCAATCCTCCACCTGTTCCGCCCATGCAGTATGCCGGCCGAATAACAACAGGATAGCCAAGCTTGTCCACAACCTTCTCCGCGTCTTCCACACTATTGACCGTCTGGCTTTTGGGCATTTCAATGCCAAGGCGATTCATGGTCTCCTTGAAAGCGGTGCGATCCTCCCCGCGTTCAATGGCATCGACGTTCACGCCGATAACCTGAACGCCGTATTTATCCAACACACCGGCTTTGTATAGTTCTGAAGACAGGTTCAAGCCGGACTGACCGCCCAAGTTCGGCAGGAGGGCATCCGGTCGTTCGGCTTCGATAATGTTCGTCAGCGCTTCGATATTAAGAGGTTCAATATAGGTGACATCCGCCATTCCAGGGTCGGTCATAATCGTTGCAGGATTGGAGTTCACCAGTATGATCTTGTAGCCGAGGCTGCGCAATGCCTTACAGGCCTGGGTGCCGGAATAATCAAACTCACATGCCTGTCCAATGATAATCGGTCCGGATCCAATGATTAAAACACTGTTAATGTCTTCACGTTTGCCCATCACAATTCCTTTCCGTTCTTTTTTTTGTTAATGGATATTCAATTCAGATTAGAAATGACTGCTTCCATCCCAACAATGAGTACATAATTTTTCCTTTGGCAGACCGATGGCGTCCACAAGGTGTTCAAGCTGTTGATATTTTAAGGATGTCAGTTGAAGCCGTTTACGAATTCGATCCACCATTGCCATATTCTTTTCCGAATTCGACGTTGCGTATTCATGCAGATTGATATCCTCAGTACCTTCAAGTTCTTTTATCGCTTTTCGTCCGGCAAGATCGAGTGTGGATCGCGATGTGGAAAAATTAAGAAACTCGCAAGGATAAATCAGGGTCGGACAGGCCGGACGCATATGCACCTCCACTGCACCAAGATCGTATAATATTTGAATGTTGTCCTGGAGCTGTGTCCCCCTGACAATGGAGTCTTCACAGAAAAGAATTCTATTTCCTTCGATCAGCTTCTTTATGGGGATGAGTTTCATTTTCGCCACTAAATCTCTCGTGCTCTGGTCCTGGGGCATAAAACTTCTGGGCCATGTCGGCGTATATTTTACGAAAGGTCTTATGTACGGTATCTTTTTTTCATTGGCATAACCAAGGGCATGTCCGGTCCCGGAATCCGGGATTCCTGAAACACAATCGATTTCAACATCATCATTTTTGCTCAATGCCGAACCGCATCGGTATCGAACGGCTTCCACATTAATTCCCTCGTAACTCGACGCGGGATAGCCATAGTAGACCCAAAGAAAAGCACAAATCTGCATGTTTTCTTCGGGTTTCTTTTTCTGTTCATATCCATCCGCCGTCATAAAAACAATTTCACCCGGCCCCAGGTATCGGTCCACTTCAAAATCCAAATTTGGAAATGCACACGTTTCTGAAGAAGCGGCACATGAATCGTGCCTTTTGCCGATAATGATCGGCGTTCTTCCCAGTTTGTCCCGTGCAGCATAAATGCCGTTTTCCGTGAGCAGGAGCATGGAACACGAACCTTTAATTTTGTCCTGGGCGCTCTGGATGCCGTCTTCAAAAGAATCTTCATCGCAGATGAGTGTTGCTGCGATTTCGGTGGGACTTAAATCTCCACTGCTTGTTTCATAAAAATGGATTTTTTTTCTAAGTGCGGTGTTGGCAAGTTCCTGTATATTTTTTATTTTGCCAACGGTGACAATACCGAATCTTCCCAGATGAGATCCGAAAATCAACGGCTGGGCATCATAATCGCTGATAACGCCTATCCCTTTGCAACCGTGCAACTTTGGAAGATCTGTCTCAAATTTTGATCTGAAGTAATTGTTTTCAATATTATGAATGGAACGGGAGAATCCTTCGGAATTTTTTGTCGCCAGCCCTCCCCGTTTTGTTCCAAGATGAGAATGGTAATCCGTTCCATAAAATAAATCGTTGACACAATCGTTTTTTGAAACAACCCCAAATAAGCCCCCCATGTATCCCCCTTCGGTAAATGAATTTGCATACAGTGCATTTCAAATCGTATATGTCATCTTGTCACAGAATTAAAAAATTTTTTCCTCTCTCGCTATAGTTGTTCTAAACTAAAAACTCAACCTTTAAGTGACACTAATAAATTTGTTGCACAAATGCATTTGTTTTTCCTCAAAAAAAAATAAATGCATCCAATGAAGCTCAAAAAAAGAAATAATTATTGACAATAAAAGACGCACTATATATAGGTATTGGTTCATCAATTGCCCCTATCGTTATACAAGGTTGTGCAACGTTTATTAGGGGCTTCTGAAAAGACAAAGACGTCTTTTATCCATTATAGGTTGGATGAAAACGTCTTTTTTTTTACACTGTTTACAGAGTCTTTTCATTATATGATATAAGTGGATATTGAGAGGTATGGAAATCACAATATTTCTGACTTAATTTCGTAAGAAGGTAGACGTTAAAAACATGACTGAAAATTTTAAACCCAAAATAACACTGTTCCATTGTATCAATGCATTTGGCGATGGTGATGAGCTTGCCTTAAACGATAAGGATGCGTGTGAGATACAAACCGTTAAGATGGCTTGTTCCAGTATGGTTAAGGATGTTTTTTTGCTTCGAGCCTTTGAAGCCGGGGCTGACGGAGTCATCGTAATGGTATGCCCCGAAGGGCAGTGCCGGTATATAGAAGGCAACATACGGGCAAAAAAACGCGTGGCATGGGTCCAAAATCTTCTGGATGAAATCGGACTCGACGGCCGACGATTGTTTTTGAAAAACATGGCTTCCGGAGACAACGCCGCAGTGAATCAGGCAATGGACAATGTATTGAAAAACCTGGCCGAGGTGGGTCCCAACCCGGCCGTATGAATGGAGTCTGTTGATTAATGGTCTTTTTGAACAATCTCTGCGTTATGCTCAAAAAATAATCCTCGTAATATATAATATATGACTGTGGTTATTTTTTTCGCATGCCTTGATCTTGAACAAAAATCCTCATGAATCAAAAGACTCAAGAATGGAGTCGAGCAATGATAGTTGGAGAACAAAAATCCATAGCGGAAATCAAGAAAATCATCGCACCTTATAAGAAAATTCTCATTATGGGATGCGGCACCTGTGTAAAAACGTGTTTCGCCGGAGGTGAGGACGAGGTCGCTGTGCTGGCCTCTGCCTTAAGACTGGCCTGTAAAAAAGACGGTAAGGACATCGACATTGAAGAGTGTACCGTGGAGCGCCAATGCGAGGACGAATTCATCCAGGAAGGAGCGCCGGCCGTCTCCAGAAATGAAGCCGTGCTGTCTCTGGCCTGCGGTGCCGGTGTCCAGGCACTGGCCAGACGGTTCGTCAAAACCCCGGCACTGCCGGGCGTCAACACCACCTTTATCGGTGTTCTGGAAAAACAGGGAGTCTTTACCGAGGAATGTTCGGGCTGTGGGAATTGCGGGCTCGCCGTATTCGGCGGCATTTGTCCGGTGACCCGATGTGCCAAAAAGCTTTTAAACGGTCCGTGCGGCGGATCACAGAACGGCAAATGCGAGGTTAATCCTGAAACCGATTGCGCCTGGCAATTGATCATCGAGCGGCTCAGGATATTGGGTCAAATTGATAACTTAAGGATCTATGTCCCCCCCAAAAACTGGCAAACCAGCCTTTCAGGCGGCCCGAGAAAAATGGTGAGAGAGGATCATATGATATGAGCGAAAAACCAATCAGCAGACTGCAGGAAATTTTAGCCAAAGGAGAATTTGCCGTTACCGCAGAATGCGGTCCGCCACGGGGGACGAATCCTGAGGTTATCCGTAAAAAAGGCGAGGTATTAAACGGATATGTGGATGCCGTTAATGTCACCGACAACCAGACCGCCATTGTACGAATGTCCAGCATTGCGGCATGTGCGCATCTTTTGAAGATGGGTCTGGAACCGGTGATGCAGATGGTCGTCCGGGACCGAAATAGAATCGCATTGCAATCGGACATCATGGGGGCTTATTCCTTGGGTATCAGAAATATTTTATGCCTTTCGGGAGATCATCAGAGCTTCGGCAGCCAGCCGGATGCCTTGAATGTCTTCGATATTGATTCCATGAATCTCATCCGGACCGTTCAAGTCATGCGGAATGAAGGCAAGGATATGAGCGGTTTTGATTTGAATGATCCGCCCCGAATGTTCATCGGCGCCGCCGCCAATCCGTTTGCCGATCCTTTTGAATATCGCGTGATTCGCCTGGCCAAAAAAATCGATGCGGGTGCTGATTTCATTCAGACCCAGTGTATTTATAATATGGATCGCTTCAAGGAATGGATGAAAATGGCCAGGGAAGAAGGCCTGACCGAAAAAGTTCATATCCTTGGCGGCGTCACCCCTTTAAAATCTGTCGGTATGGCAAAATTTATGAACAACAAAGTGGCTGGAATGGATGTGCCCGAAGCGGTGATCGATCGGATGGCCGGCGTCCCCAAGGAAAAGGCGGTGGAAGAGGGCCTTAAAATATGCCTGGAAACCATTGCCGAACTGCGTGACATTAAAGGGGTTCATGGGGTCCATATCATGGCCATCGAATGGGAGGACATAGTTGGAAAAATTGTCGAATCGGCCGGCCTGACACCGAGACCCTGAGGATTGATGATTTGCGATTGATGATTGTGAAAATTATCATACGGCCTAATTCAATATTCGATATTAAAATATTTGTAATAGGTTAGTCCCTATAAACAAATCGATTCCAAAGGAGCTTCATGTATGAAGCGGTAATGTCTTCAAAAAGCTAAAGAGTTATAAATATTTTTTTCCATAAAATTTAAAATTCACAATTTACGTATAGCAATATAGTTTATCGAAAGATGTTATAACGTCGTCAATTTAAATTGGAGAGTTAAATGCCCAAGAAGTATCATATACCCATTAAAACCGCTGCCCCAAGGCACCATCCCATCGGCAAATATGCCACGGTTGAGTTCCGGGAAGACTGCGCCGGTAGCTGCAAAGAGTGTGTGAAGAAAAAATGCGTTTACGGTATTTTCAAGGATAACTACCTTCACATGAGTACCATGGGCGAACCTGAATACCTATATGCCTGCCACAGTTGTTTTCGTTGTGTCCAGGAATGCACAAAGGGCATTTTTTCCCGGGTGATAAATCCGGAATACCGTTCGTTGGGAGATGAGTATTGGCGTCCCGATATCATTCACAGACTCTGGTATCAGGCCCATACCGGAAAAATTCCGGTGTCCGGGGCCGGCTATCGAGGACCCTTCGTGGCCGCCGGGTTCGATTCCATGTGGACCGACATGTCCGAAATTGTTCGCCCCACAAGGGACGGCATCCACGGCCGGGAATACATCAATACCTGTATCGAAATCTCCCGCAGGATATCTCCCTTAACGTTCAATGACGACATGTCTCTGAGCTCAGAGACACTTCCGATTCAGGAGATTCCTCTACCTTTAATGCTTCAGATGCCGAGCAGCCTGATTATCAACCCACCGATTATTGAATCAGCGGCCAAGGCAGCACAGGTTCTCGGCACATTGCTGATCATTCGACCTGAAGATTATTCAGACACCCTTTTGCCGTATGCCCGAAGCCTGACGCCCAGTCTGACCTGTGACAATGCCATGGATCACCAATCGCTCATTCTCAATAGTCGTGCGGTTGAACTGGCTTTTGGCACGGATATCGAAGACACCATCCACAACATCCGTAAAATAAAATCGGATATTGTTCTGATGATCCGCATTCCTTTGGACGCCGATGCGGCATCCCGTGCTTTGAAACTTTCGGCTATGGAGGTGGACACGCTTCATTTTTATGCAGATGAATACGGTAACGAACTGAATGCAGAACATCCCCGGTTTTTAAAAGAAATGATTCGAGAAGTTCATCTAAAGCTCGTGAATGGTTTTGTCAGACAAAGAATCAACCTGGTATTTTCGGGTGGGATCGCCATGGCCGAGCATATGGCCAAATCCATTATTTGCGGTGCCGACGGTGTCATTGTGGACTTCCCTCTGCTTATCGCTCTGGAATGCAGACTGTGTTACCGTTGTCGAAAAGATCTGTCATGCCCTGCAAAAATAGACAACACCATCGATCCCCAATGGGGCAGTCAGAGAATGATTAATCTAATGGGTGCATGGCACAACCAACTCATCGAAGTGATGGGCGCCATGGGAATCCGGGAGGCCAGGAGACTCAGGGGTGAGGTCGGCCGATCCATGTGGTTTGAGGATCTGGAAATGGAAAGTTTCGGCCCCATATTCGGTAAAAGAAAAATTGCAGGATTAAAATAAACCATGAAAAAAAATAACATTCACTTTCAATTTCCGAAAACCGTCCAAGTACCGGATCGGTTTCGCAATCCCATTGGCAAGTACAGCGTCCGGCGAAATTCCCGATGTACTTCATGCGGGTTGTGTGCAGAGCTGTGCCCGTATGGCGTACATCCGCGATATGACATTTTCTCAAAACCGTTACGCCCCAAGGATTACAAATGTATCGGCTTTAAATGCAAAGAAAACGATTTCTTCTGTATAGACCGCTGCCCGGAACAGGCCCTGACACTTCGGCGCAATCCGATTCTGGAAACTTTAGGAGATTATCGCTGGACATCAGAGATGCTCATTGCACACTGGGAAATGGCGGAAACTGCCAACCTCCCGGTTGTTGATTTAGAATACAGCCTTGGTAACTCGGGTGGCGGTTTTGATAAAATCCGATTCAGAACACCGGAACCGGGTGACTACCTTAACCTCGGTGATGAGGATATCGACACCAGCATTAAATTGAACAAACGCGGTGACGACCGGCCGGAGGTGATCAACGGTATCCCCTGTTACGGCGGCGGCATGTCTTACGGCTCCACTGCACTGTCGGTCATGGTGGCCAGAGCACGCGCAGCCACACTGCTGAACACATTGACCTGCACCGGAGAAGGCGGTTATCCCCAGGAATTGGTCCCATATGCCGACCATGTCATCACCCAGATCGCCACCGGTTTATTCGGTGTCAGAGAAGAAACCATCTTGCATGCCCCCATGGTGGAATTTAAATATGCCCAGGGTGCCAAGCCCGGATTGGGTGGCCATTTACTGGGTGATAAGGTGACCCCTGAAGTTGCAGCCATGCGGGAAACGGTGGTGGGGAATGCCCTCTTTTCACCGTTTCCGTTTCACAGCGTCTATTCTGTGGAAGACCATAAAAAACATGTGGACTGGGTAAAAGAAATCAATCCACGCGTACTTGTGTCCGTCAAAGTTTCCACGCCAACGGATGTGGACATGGTGGCGGTGGGCAGTTATTATGCCGGCGCCCATGTTGTACATCTGGACGGCAGTTACGGCGGAACCGGTGCTGCACCGGATATTGCAAAAAAGAACATTGCCATGCCCATTGAGTACGCCATCCCCAAGGTGCATAATTTTTTAAAGGACGAAGGCGTCAGAGACAAAGTCTGCTTGATTGCCAGCGGCGGCATTCGTAATGCACTGGACGTGGCAAAGGCCATTGCGCTGGGAGCGGACGGCGTGGTGATCGGGACTGCGGAACTGGTTGCCCTGGAATGTGTTCGATGCGGTCATTGCGAAAGCGGCCGGGGTTGTGCCCGGGGCATCGCAACCACGGACCATGAACTGGGTATCATGATTGGCGAAGATTGGGCCACCCAGCGAATAGTTAACATGTACACGGCCTGGCGAAAACAGTGGTGTGAAATTTTAAGGCTATACGGCCTGAAAAGCATCAAAGAACTGGTAGGCCGATCCGATCTTTTGGTTCATCTCGATTATCTGGATGAAGAAGAACGATCAAAATATCAACCGGCGCCAGAGGCAGA
>Ga0210124_1000546_pt1 | contig 18705 bp, 16 predicted proteins | sample Muzzi_PWC_D2_FD_185554 | JGI IMG/M metagenome (GOLD analysis project Ga0210124, IMG submission 185554) | Wetland microbial communities from San Francisco Bay, California, USA, that impact long-term carbon sequestration - Muzzi_PWC_D2 (SPAdes) | ecosystem: Environmental > Aquatic > Marine >... | reverse complement strand
ACCCCTTTGGCCTCTCCCACACCGTCACCACGGGCATCGTCTCGGCCAAGGGGCGGGTGATCGGTGCCGGCCCCTACGACAACTTCATCCAGACCGATGCCTCCATCAATCCGGGGAACTCCGGCGGGCCGCTATTCAACATCCAGGGCGAGGTGGTGGGGATCAACACGGCGATTATCTCCGGCGGCACCGGCATCGGCTTTGCCGTGCCGGTGAACATGGCCAAGGAGGTCATGCCGCAGCTCAAGGAGCACGGCAAGGTGACCCGCGGCTGGATCGGCGTCTACATCCAGGAGATCACCTCCGACCTGCAGGAGTCCCTGGAGCTCAAGGACCGAGAAGGCGCCCTGGTGGCCGATGTGGTGGATGGCTCACCGGCGGACAAGGCCGGGATCAAGCGCTCCGACGTGGTGGTCAAGTTCGACGGCAAGCCCGTGACCAAGATGGAGGAGCTGCCGCGCATCGTGGCGGTCACGCCGGTGGGCAAGAAGGTGGAGGTCGAGGTGATGCGCAACGGCAAGCGCAAGACCCTGGAGATGGAGGTCGGTCTGCTGAACGAGGAGGAAGGTGAAGGGGGCGGGGAGAACGTCTCCTCGGACTTCGGCATGGTCCTCCAGCAGATAAGCCCGGAGCTGGCCGAGAGCATGAACCTCGACGAGCAGCATGGCCTGCTGGTCTCCGACATCGATCAGAACGGTCCCGCGTGGGAGGCGGGGATCCGGCGCGGTGACATCATCTTGGAGGTCAATCGCGAGCCCGTCACCACCGTCGGCGAGCTGCGCGACGCCCTGAAGAAACGCGACAAGGAACGCGCCACCCTGTTCTTGGTGAAGCGCAGCGGCAATACCCTGTTCTTCGGGGTGAAACCGTGACTCGGGATGGGGGATGGGGGAAAGGTCGGCCCTACGGGCCGGATGAGATGTTGATCGAAGGCATCCCCGAAACGATCTGTCGGTCGTCATGGGCGGCCGTCCACTCCCCCATCCCTCACCCCCCATCCCCCATCCCGTTTTTCCAATGAGCGATACGACGTACCTAGCGTAGACCCGCCGGAGCAGACCCATGGCCGAAAAAGACACAGGCTTCACCTTCAAGGAGCGCCGCACCTCGCACCTCGACGCGGAGGAGGTGAGCCGCGAGGAGGAGGAGAAGGAGAAGCTGCGCAAGGAACGCGAGGCGGATAAGGCGAAGCTGGAGCGCGAGGCGAAGGCCGCGCCCAAGCCGTCCGTCCATGGTGGGGTCGACATCATCACCCTGTTCGAGACCCTCGCCACCTCGGCCCTCGCCCAGATGGGGCTGATCGGCGACCCCAGCCGGCCGGTGCCGGAAGACCTGCGCGGTGCCCGCCAGGCGATCGACCTCCTGCGCGTGCTCAAGGACAAGACCGCCGGCAACCTCACCCCCGAGGAGCAGCGGGCCATCGACGACCTCCTCTACACCCTGCAGATGAACTACGTGCAGAAGACCCAGGGGGCGGGTGTTCCGCCCCCGCCGCCCCCACAGATGTAGCCAACACCGATTCCGACGGGAACCACCAAGGCACGAAGGTCACCAAGAAGACACCAGGAACAACTGCTCGAACCCGGATCCGAGTCCCGTGTCACCGCCACCGCCAGGTCCTCCTAGGGACACCCCTTGGCGAATCCTTGGTGCCTTGGTGGTCAAACCAAACGTGAGGATCGAATGCACGCCGAGCTAGCCGCCGTTACCGAACGTATCGCCGAAGAGAGTCGCTTCCTGGGACGCCTGCGGGCGGAGATCGGCCGGGTGGTGATCGGCCAGGAGCCGATGGTCGACGCCCTGCTCATCGGTATGCTGTGTGGCGGCCACGTCCTCCTGGAGGGCGTCCCGGGCTTGGCCAAGACGCGCACGGTCAATGCCCTGGCCGACGCGGTGGGGGGGCGCTTCAAGCGCATCCAGTTCACCCCCGACCTGCTGCCGGCCGACCTGGTCGGGACCCTCATCTTCAACCCCAAGAGCGGCGAGTTCACGCCCCGCAAGGGGCCGATCTTCGCCAACATCGTCCTCGCCGACGAGATCAACCGCGCCCCGGCCAAGGTCCAGTCGGCCCTGCTGGAGGCGATGCAGGAGCGCCAGGTGACGATCGGCGAGGAGACCTACCGGCTGGAAGAGCCCTTCCTGGTCCTCGCCACCCAGAACCCGATCGAGCAGGAGGGGACCTACCCCCTGCCCGAGGCCCAGGTCGACCGGTTCATGCTCAAGGTGGTGATCGACTACCCGTCCCTGGACGAGGAGCGGCGCATCATCGAGATGGTGGTGGCGGACCGCACCGACTGGGTCACGCCGGTGGTCACCCTGGAGGAGATCCTCTCGGCCCGGCGGGTGGTGCGCGAGGTGTACGTCGACCCGAAGATCAACGACTACATCCTCGCCCTGGTCGGCGCGAGCCGCGACCCGGGGGCGGCGCACCTCGACGACCTGGCCGGGCTGATCGAGTACGGCGCCTCGCCGCGTGCCTCCATCTACCTCAACCTCGCGGCCCGCGCCCACGCCTTCCTGCAACACCGCGGCTACGTCATCCCCGAGGACATCAAGGCGGTGGGCCGTGACTGTCTGCGCCACCGCATCCTGCCCACCTACGAGGCCCAGGCCGAGGGGCTCTCCTCGGAGGAGATCGTCGGGCGCCTGTTTGACGGGGTCGCCGTGCCGTGATCGGCGACAGCCCCCTCCCCCTCCGGGGGAGGGACGGGGTGGGGGCGGTTGGATACGCATTCTGCTTGGCATGACTCCCACCGAACCGGACATTCCCGACGCCCTCCCCCTGACCCCCTCCCGGCGGGAGGGGGTCTCCAAGGACTCCCTTGCGGGGAGAACGAACGGTCCGGTCACCCCCCAGGAAATCCTGCGCCAGGTGCGGCGCATCGAGATCAAGACACGCCGCTTGGTGGACCAGGTGGTGGCCGGCGAGTACCACTCCACCTTCAAGGGGCAGGGGCTGGAGTTCGACCAGGTGCGCGAGTACACGCCGGGGGACGACGTGCGCACCATCGACTGGAACGTCACCGCGCGCACCGGCCACCCGTACATCAAGACCTTCGTCGAGACCCGTGAGCTGACGGTGCTCCTGCTGGTCGACTGCTCCGCCTCCACGCGCAGCGGCCCGCTGGCGCGCACCGTGGCGGAGCGCCAGGCGGAGCTCGGCGCCCTGCTCGCGTTCTCCGCCATTCGCAACAACGACAAGGTCGGCGCTCTGTTCTTCTCCGACCGGGTCGAGGCCTTCGTCTCGCCGCGCAAGGGGAGCCACCATGCCCTGCGCCTGATCCGCGACCTCCTGTTCTTCCGCCCCGCGGGCAGCGGCACGGCGATCGGGCCGGCCCTCGACTACCTCAACCGGGTGCAGCACCGCCGCGCGGTGGTCTTTCTCCTCTCCGACTTCTTGACGGTCGGCTTCGACGCCTCCTTGCGCCTCACGGCCCGGCGCCACGAGCTGATCCCGATCCGCCTGGCCGACCCCCTGGTCGAGGCCTTGCCGGCCGTCGGCCTCGCCTGCCTGCGCGACGGCGAGGACGGGGTGGAGCAGTGGGTCGACACCGGCGATCCCCGGGTCCAGCGAGCCTACCGGGCCGCGCGCCTGCGCCACGCGAGCCGGCTCGAACGCCTGTTTCGCAGTGCCCGCTGCCTTCCCCTGGAGATCCCCCTGGACGGCGACCTGGTCCAGCCCCTGCGCAGCTACTTCCACCGCCGGGGGACACGGAGATGAGGTGGAGGCCGCTTGCGATCACCCATAGGGTTTGCCGAGCGGCGCGAGGCGAACCGGTGCATGGTGCGCCGCGCTGCGCTTGGCGCACCCTATGGCTGGGGATGGCGATTCTCCTCTGGTCGACGTCCGGTGTGGCGCAAGACAGGGATCCGTCGCAGATACAGCCGCCCGTCACCGTCAGCGCCGAGGTGGACCGCACCGCCATCACCCTCGGGGAGCCGGTCACCGTGACCCTGCGGGTGGCACACGATCAGGAGATCGAGCCGGTCCTGCCGCGTGGTACCCTGCCATTCCCCGGCTTCGAGCTGGTGAAATTCGCGCAGCGGGAGGAGACCGCGGGGGAGCAGGTCGTGGAGACCCTCACCTGGACCCTCACCCGCTGGGAGCTGGGCACGGCCGAGATCCCGGCGATCGCCGTCTCCTACCTCGACCGCGACCACCAGCCTCAGGAGGCAGCGAGCCTGCCGATTCCGGTGGAGGTCACCCCGGTCTTGGCCGACGACGACGACACCCTGCGGGCCATGAAGCCGGCGGTCGTCCTGCCGGTGAACTGGCGCTTCTGGGGGCTCGTGGTCGCCCTCGCCGCCCTGCTCGCCGCCGGGGTGGTGGCGGGCATCCTCGCCTGGCGCCGCCGGCCGCGGCGCGAGAAGACGGTGCCTGCCGCCCCCACCCTGCCGAGCGATCAGGTGGCCCTGACGGCCCTCGCGGCCCTGGCCGCTTCCGACGAGGTGAAGAACGGCGCCGCCGAGCCCGTGGCCACCCGCCTGTCGGCCATCGTGCGCCACTTCCTGGAGGCGCGCCTCGCCTTCAACGCCGTCGAGTCGACCACCGCCGAGATGACCGCGAAGCTCGCCGCCACGCCGGAGGTGGACAGCGCCCTGGGCGCCACCCTGCTGGACCTCCTCACCGCCACCGACCAGGTGAAGTTCGCCCGCGGCTGGGCCGGCCGCGAGGAATTAGAGCAGCAGATTGTGCGGGCCCGGGAGAGCGTGCTTGCCCTCGGGGACGGTGCACGGCCCGTCCAGCACTCAGCGGTCAGTGCTCAGCCTTCAGCTTCAGTCGCACTCGATCCATCGGAAGGCACAGAACCCGTAGAGGCAGCCTCCGCCCAATCGCTGACAGCCGACCGCTGACAGCTACCCCTCATGCGCTTCGCCCTCCCCCTGCTCTTTCTCCTCGCGCTTCCGGCCCTTGCCGCCGTGGTGGCCGGCTGGCGCGGGTCGCGACGGCGCTCCAGCGGCGTGCCCCTGGCCGGCCTCTCCCTGGTCGCCGCCGAGTTGTCCCCGAGTTGGCGCAGCCGCGCTCGCCGCGCCCTGCCGGTGCTGCGCCTCGCCGCGCTGGTGGTCCTGGTGGCCGCCCTGGCCCGGCCCCAGACGGTCGCCACCTCCGAGCGGGTGACCAGCGAGGGGATCGACATCGTCCTGGCCCTGGACATCTCCGGCTCGATGCTCGCCGAGGACTTCCAGCCGGACAACCGCCTCGCGGTGGCCAAGCGGGTGATGGGGGACTTCATCCGCGGTCGCCAGGCGGACCGCATTGGCCTGGTGGTCTTCGCCGGCGCGAGCTACACCCAATGCCCCCTGACCCTCGACTACCCGGTGGTCGAGGCGCTGCTGGAGCAGGTGCGCTTCGGCCTGGTGGAGGATGGCACCGCCATCGGCATGGCGATCGCCAACGGCGTCAACCGCCTCACGGACTCGCGGGCCAAGTCGCGCATCCTGGTGTTGCTCACCGATGGCGAGAACAACGCCGGCCCGATCGACCCGAAGACCGCCGCGGACCTGGCCAAGGCGCGCGGCATCCGGGTCTACACCATCGGCGTGGGCCGGGAGGGGGTGTCGCGCATCCCGATCGGCAACGCGGTATTCGGCACCCGCTACCGCCAGGTGGAGACCCACATCGACGAGGAGACCCTGCGCGAGATCGCCGACACCACCGGCGGCCGCTACTTCCGCGCCGACGACCCGGAGGCCCTGGCGAGCATCTTCACCACCATCGACGCCCTGGAGAAGACCGAGGTCGAGGTTAAGCACTACCACCGCTACGGCGAGCTCTTCCCCTGGGCGGCAGGGGTGGCGTTGCTGCTGTTGCTGGGAGAGACGGCGTTGAGGGCCGGGCCGTTGGCGGGGGTACCTTGATAGCTCTTAGCTTTCAGCTTACAGCGGTCAGCATGTTTGGATCGCCCGGCCGCACGGCGGCCGGGAGAACAGATGTCGTTTGGTATTCAATCCGCGATGTTCGGAGTCTCCGAGCAGCTCCATGTCCACAAGAGCTGATGGCTGAAAGCTGATCGCTGACCGCTCCAAAAAAATGCACTTCGCCCACCCCACCCTGCTCTACGCCCTCCTCGTCCTCCCGGCGCTCGCCCTCGGCTTTCTCGCCTCCCACCAGGCGCGGGAGCGGCGGTTGCGGGCGGTGGTGGAGCCGCGCCGCGCCGCGGCCGGCGGCGTCCACACCCTGGGCCTGCGCCGCCAGTTCCGCGGCCTCGCCCTGTGGGTGGCCGTGGGGCTGGTGATCGTCGCCCTCGCCCGACCCCAGTGGGGGGAGGAGGTGCAGGAGGTCACCTACCACGGCCTGGATCTGATCGTCGCCCTGGACTGCTCGACGTCGATGCTCGCCGAGGACCTGAAGCCGACCCGCCTGGCCCGCGCCCGCCACGCGATCAAGGGGCTCCTGGAGCGCCTCGACGGTGACCGCTTCGGCCTGGTCGCCTTCGCCGGCACCGCCTTCCTGCAATGCCCCCTCACGGTCGACTACGGCGCGGCCAAGATGTTCCTCGACCTGGTGGACACCTCGCTGTTCAAGACCCAGGGGACCGATCTGGCCGCGGCCGTCGCCACGGCGATCCGTGGCTTCGGCGACGAGCGGCGAGGCGATCGGGTGCTGCTCGTCGTCTCCGACGGCGAGGGCCAGGCCAACGGCCTGGAGCCGGCGATCGCCGCGGCCAAGGCGGCCGAGGTGCGCGTCTTCACCATCGGCATCGGCTCGCCGGGTGGCGTGCCCATCCCCCTGCGTGACGCGACCGGTCGTCTGGAGGGATACAAGAAGGATCGCCGCGGCGGGGTGGTGCTCACCCGACTGGACGAGGAGGGGCTCGCCCGCCTCGCCCTGGAGACCGGCGGCACCTACTACCGCGCCCGCCCGGGGGAGGGGGAGCTGGAGGAGGTGATGGCCGCCATCGACAAGCTCAGCCGCGGCGAAGGGCGTGCGACCCTCACCATCCACCGCCAGGAGCGCTACGCCTGGTTTCTCTTCCCGGCCCTCCTGCTGCTGGCGATCGACGCCGCCTGGCCGGTCGGACGCAAACCCGTGGAGGCGATGGCATGATCGCGAGTGGGCCGATACGAGCTCCCTCCCCCGCCGGGGGAGGGTTGGGGTGGGGGCGTATGGGCCAAGCAATGCGATCGGCCGACGGCCCAGCGAAGCGCCGACGCCACACGCCCTCCCCCTCGCCCCCTCCCGGGGGGAGGGGGTCTCTACGGACTCCCCTTCGGGGAGGATTGGCTTTGCTGGCCGCCCTTCTCCTCGCCTTCACCACCACCGGCGGCCTGGTGAAGGAGGGTAACCGCGCCCTGGAGAAGGGGGACGCCAAGGCGGCCATGGAGGCGTACGGCCAAGCCCTGGAGCGCGCCCCGGGCTCGCCGGAGATCCTCTTCGATACCGGCCTCGCCCGGGCGGCCGGCGGCGATACCGGCGGCGCGCGCGAGGCGTTTCTCGCGGCCCTCGCCGGGGGTGGGGAGGGGCTGCGCGGGCCAATCGAGTACAACGTCGGCAACACCTACTTCGCCGAGCAGAACTACGCTTCGGCGGCCAAGGCGTACCGCGCGGCCCTCGCCGCCAACGCCGCGGACCAGGACGCCAAGGCCAACCTGGAGCTCACCCTGCGCCGCATGGCCGAGCAGGAGAAGCAACAACAGGATCAAGCCCAGCAGGACCAATCGCAGCAGGATCAGCAACAGGGCGAGGACGCCAAGGACCAGAAGCAACAACCGCCGCAGCAAGACCAGCCACAGGCCGACGATCAGCAGTCACAAGAGGACAACTCCGCCGGCGGTTCCCAGGAGCCGGACCAGCCGCAGGGACAGGACCAGGCCGACAGCGAGTCGCCGGCCAGCGACCAGGCCCGTCAGCAGGAGCAGGCCCAGCCGCCCGCGGACGACCAGCATCAAGAGGCCCAGGGCGGCGAGGCCCAGCCCGCCGGTGCGGCGCAGATGGACCCCCAGCAGGTGGACCAGCTCCTCGACGCCCTCCAGGCCCAGGAGGAGGCCCTGCAACAGCAGGTGCGGGCGCGCCTGGTACCGGTGGCGCCGCGGCAACTGGAGCAGGATTGGTAATGAGAGGAGCTGTCGGCTCTCAGCGGTCAGCGGTCAGCTACGGCTCCCTTCCCTTCCGGGGGAGGATTGGGGTGGGGGCGGTTGGCGTCATGGTGCTGCTCTTCTCGTGCCTCGTCTCCATGGCCACGGCGGCGCAGCTCACCGCGCGGGTCGATCGCGACCGCCTCTCCCGCGGCGAGTCGCTGCAGCTCATGGTGGAGCTGGACCGCGACCAGGGTGGCCTGAGCACGCCGGCGATGGACTTCGACCTCGGTGACGACTTCGACGTGGAGGGTCAGGCGAGCGCCCACAACATGGAGTGGATCAACGGCCGGACGAGCGTCTCCACCACGGTCACCTACCGCCTGCGGCCGACTCACTCCGGCGACCTGACCATCCCCGCCCTCACCCTCGACTACCGCGGCGAACACCTCGCCACCGAGCCGATCGCGGTGACCGTCACCGCGGTGCCGGCGCCGCCGACCCGCCCGGCGCCGAGCGGTCCGGTCCCCGACGCGGGCGCGGCAGAGCCCCTGTTCCTCTACCTCGACCTGAGCAAGGAGTCGGTCGTGGTGGGCGAGCCCCTCACCGCGTCGCTCTACCTCTACACCCGGCTGGATCTACGCGACGTCGACTTCGTCACCCAACCGGACTTTCCCGGCTTCTGGGTCGACGAGCTCGCGTCGCCGCACAATCTGCGACTCGAGCGCGCCGACTGGGGCGGCGTGCCGTACAACCGCGCCCTGCTCCTCTCCCGGCTGATCACGCCAAACACCGCGGGCACGGTGACCATCCCGGCCGTGGTGATGGACGCCTCCTATACGCCGCCGCGCAGGGCGCGCAGCAACGACCCGTTCTCGCGGTTCTTCGCCCAGTCCGCCGCGAAGCGGATCGCGACGGCGCCGGTGACGCTCACCGTGCGTCCCCTGCCCGAGGCGGGCAAGCCGGCGGGCTTCGCCGGCGCCGTCGGCCGGTTCCAGCTCACCGCGGCCATCGATCCAGAGACGACCACGGTCGGTGAGCCAGTCAAGCTGGTCGTCACCGTGCAGGGCACCGGCAACTTCCGCGGCCTGTCGGCGCCGTCCCTTGCCCTGCCCGACGGCCTCGGCGCGTTCGACACCCAGGAGGAGTGCAAGCTCACCCCCACTGCCGAGGGCAGTCGCGGGCAATGCACCTATACCTACCTGGTCGTACCGCGCCGTGCCGGCTCCTTCACCTTGCCGACCCTGGAGCTCTCCTACTACGAACCGGACTCCTCCCGCTATCTCACCCTGAGCACCCCGCCGTTCACCTTCGCCGCCAACCCGGGGGAAGGGGGTGGCAGCGGCGCTGCGACGGCCGTCGGTCGGCGTGGCGTGGAGCTGCTGCGCAAGGAGATCCACTACCTGATGGCGGACGACGCGCTGGGCGCCCCGGCCGCGGTGCCGTGGCCGGAGCGGCCCCTGTTCTGGGCCGGCGTCGCCCTGCCGCCGGCCGCCTACCTGCTGTGGGGCGCGATCGTGCTGGCCCTGCGCCTGGCGGGTCGAGAGAGCCGCGCCGGGCGCCGGCGCCGGGCCTATCGGGAGGCGATCTCCGCCCTCGGCCACGGGACCGATCCCAAGGGGGTGAGCCGCGCCCTGGAGACGTTGTTCTCCGAGCTGGTCGGCCGCCAGGCCCGTGGCCTGCGGCGCGGGGAGCTGGCCGCCGCCCTGGCGGCCAGCGGCCACGATCCGGCGGTGGTGGAGGAGCTCCTCGCCGTCCTCGATGGCTGCGACCAGGTGGCGTTCACCCCGGGTGGCGGGGATGGCGCCGCCCTCGCGGATCGCGCGCGCCGCGGGGTGGAGCGTCTCGGGAGGGTTCGCGGTGGCACCAGCGCCGGCGCCGCCATGGTCGTCCTCCTGGTGGCCGGACTGGTCGGCGGGGCCGCGCCGCGGCTCGCCGCGGCCGATCCCCTCACCGCGGCGCGCCAGGCGTACGCGGCCGAGGAGTATGGCCATGCCTTTCAGGAGTATCGCGCCCTCCTGGGCAAGGGGGAGAATGCGCCGCTGCACTACAATGCCGGCTGTGCCGCCTACCAGGACGGCCGCCTCGGCGAGGCGATCTACCACTGGAGCCGCGCCCTCTACCTCGATCCCCGCCTGGAGGACGCCGCCGCCAACCTGGAGACCGCGCGCCTGGCCGCGGTCGACGAGGTGGCGAAGGGCGACCTGCCGCGCCTGTCGTGGCTCGCCACCCACCTGAACCTCCTCGCCGGGGTGGCCCTGGTCGCGTGGTGGGGCCTGGCCATCGCGCTCCTGGTCACCCTGCGCCGGCCGAGCGGGCGGCGCGACGGCCCCCTGCTGGCGACGATCGTGCTCCTCTGCGCGAGCGTCGCCGCGGGCACCCTGCTGGGTCTCGGCCACCGTCAGTACCGCGCCTTCCCCCTGGCCATCGTGGTCGCGGACGAGGTGGCGGTCCATGCAGGTCCGGGGGAGACCTTTCCCCAGGTCTTCACCCTCCACGCCGGTGCCCCCACCACGGCGCTTGCCACCCAGGGGCAGTGGCTGCGGGTGCGCCTCGGTGACCGCCTGGTGGGCTGGGTCACCACCCGCGACGCCCTGCGCGTCGCCGCGCCGTGGCCGGGGTGAAAGAAGAACCGCTTCTCTTCACCACAGAGACACAGGGAAGCGGCGTAGGGCGGAACGCCGGAGGCGGTTCCGCCGTGGGATGGGATGGCGCGGCAGGGTGGCGGATCGCCCTTCGGGCATCCGCCCTACGGACGGTGCGGTGACCAGCGGCGATCGCGATTTCCGCTGACCCTCTGTGGCCTCTGTGTCTCTGTGGTGAAACCCCTGCAGGCCGCAGGCTCACAGGTGCGGATAGAGCTCCCGGACCTGGCGCTCGGTGGCGCGGCGGTCGCCGCCGTTGTCGATGACGTGGTCCGCCAGGGCGCGCTTGTCGTCGATCGGGAGCTGGGCGGCGAGGCGGGTCCGGGCCTCGGCCTCGGGGAGGTGGTCGCGGGCCATGAGGCGCGCGATCTGCACGGCCGGTGGCGCGTAGACCAGGATGGCTCCGTCCAGGGACCAGTCGCGGCCGGTCTCGAAGAGCAGGGGGATCTCGGCGATCACCGGGCGGTCCGGGGTCGCCGCCAGGGCCGCGTCGATGGCGGCGCGGCCGATCTCGGAGATCCGCGGGTGGAGGATCGCCTCCAGGGCACGGCGCTCATCGGGATCGGCGAAGACGCGGGCGGCGAGGGCGGCGCGGTCGAGGTCCCCCGCCGGGGTAAGGCAGAACTCTCCGAAGCGCTCGACCACGGCACCCAGCCCGGCGCTGCCGCTCGCCGTGGCCTGGCGCGCCCAGTCGTCCGCGCTCACCACCACCGCGCCGTGCAGGGCCAAGCAGCGGGCCACGAAGCTCTTGCCGGTGGCGATACCGCCGGTCAGTCCATAGACGGCCATGGAGCGGACCTACTGATTGAAGGATGTCGAACCGGTTGGAACCACAGATGAACACAGATGAACACAGATGAACACGGTTGGCGGCGAGTCCTGCTGTCTGGGGCGACCAACGGGGAGCGACCCGCACCCCACGATCGTTGGCAAATCCTCTGAGAACCCTCGCGAATAGCGTCACCCGAGCGCTGTACACGATCTGTGTTTATCTGTGTTCATCTGTGGTTTCAGACAACGGGTGGCGCCCCGTCACCGGTCCACCAGGTGGAAGGAGAGGTTGATGGTCAGCTCCTCCCCGGCCAGCCGTCGGGCCAGGTGGGGGGGGAGGGGAAAGGCGCGTTCCAGGGTGCGCACGGCCGCGCGGTCGAGGAGCGGGGAACCGGAGGGCTGGCGTACCTCCGCGACCAGCAGGTCGCCATCGGGGGCGACGCGGAAGGCGAGCCCCACCGTCCCTTCGATCCCGCGGCGCCGGGCCTGCGCCGGGTAACGGCGGTGCGCCTCCAGGTGGCGGATCAGCTCGGCGATGGTGTCGGCGCCCGGCCCGGCAGGACCGGCCTGGAGGCCGCCGGCGGGGGTGGGCGAGTCGTTGGCTTGAGGTGCCGGCCCCTGGACCGCCGGCGCCGCGGCCGGCGCGGGGAGTTCCGGGGACGGCGTCGCCTCCTGGAGCAGCGGCGGTGGGGGCGGATCCGGCGCTAGCGGCGCCGCTGGTGGTTCGGGTTTCGGCGCCACCACCGGCCGCGGTTTCGGCCTGGGGGGAGGCGGCCTGACCGGCGGCGGGGGAGGGCTCACCACCGGGGTGGGTGGCTGCTGGCGGGCCTCCGGCGGCGTCGCCGCCGGGGCCGCAGGGGCGGCCGGGGGGGAGAGCAGGCGTACCTGTACGGCACCGCCGGGGTCGGCGCGGAGGCGTGGCAGCACCGGCGTCTCGACGAGGAGGGCGAAGGCGAGGGCGTGGATCCCCAGGGAGAGGCATGCGGCGCGCCAGAAGAGGTTTCGCGAGGGATGCACCAGGCAACTCTATCGCGCGTCACCCTCCGATCCCGAGCCCTTGGCGCGTACAGCGCCGCTGTGCGGCCGGGATGTCATGAAAGATCCGTGTAGCCGCTGCAAGCAACCCCTGTGTAGGGCACGGCATGCCGTGCCCCTACCGGCGCCATGCCGGCCGCCCCTGGTCAGGATGGTCTGAGGTGAGATGACGACGGTCGCGGTGGATCGGTCCTTGCGCGGCGCCGGGCCCGCCCCTATCCTCCGTCTCCCGAATCCACTCCTTGCTCCGCCCCGTGGCGGGGCCACCCGTCCGAAAGGGGTAGTCATGCGGTTGTACGAGACCATCTTCATTACCCGTCCCGACCTCTCCGAGGAGCAGGCCGCGGGCGTGGCGGACGCGATCAAGGGCGTCCTGACCGGCCATGGCGGTGACGTGGTCAAGGACGAGGACTGGGGGGTCAAGCCCCTGGCCTACGACGTGGATCACCATAGCAAGGGCCATTACCACCTCGTCCAGTTCCGGGGCGAGAGCGCTCTGCTCGGCGAGCTGGAGCGCAACTACCGCTACACCGAGTCGATCATCAAGTTCATGACCATCCGCATGGATGAGAAATAACCGTTTGCTCCGGGGTTCCCATGTACAAGCGTGCTCTGCGGAAAAAGGTCTGCCGCTTCTGTGAAACCAAGGCGACCGAGATCGACTACAAGGATGTGAAGACCCTGCGCAACTTCGTGACCGAGCGGGGCAGGATCATCTCCAGCCGGGTCTCGGGCACCTGCGCCCGCCACCATCGGATGCTCGACGTCGCCGTCAAACGCGCGCGCAACATCGCCCTGCTGCCGTTCACGACCTCGTAGTCGGTGGCCGGTGATCTCCGGCGGCGAAAGGCGGCGAGCCGCGGCGCACGCGCGCCGCATCCGCCCGGACGTCAGATCGGCCGGGCTTTCGCGCCCGGGGCCGCTGGCGGGTGCCGGCCCTTTCGTGATCCATCTGCACCGGATCGGGCCCCATGTCCCCGCCCCCTGACGGCCCACGCAAAGGGCTCTCCGGCTTCTGGCTGGTGGGCACCACCGTCGTCATCTACGCGGCATCCGTCCTCGCGGGGACGAGCCTGATCGTCGGCATCTTTCTGCCCCTGCTGCTGACCCTCATCGCCCTGCAGTACAACCTGCGGGCCCTCGCGGTGATCCTCGCCCTGTTCCTGGTCGGGGTCCTGATCGTCCACCGGACCGAGATCCAGCTCCTGACCGAGCTCGGGGTGCTGGTCCTCGGGCTCGGGGTGCTGGTGCCATTCGGCTGGGGGTGGGTGTCGTTTCCCACCACCCTGTGGCTGGCCAGCGTCGTGCAGCTCGCCGGTCTGGCCATGGTGGCGGTCGGGGCGTGGTGGCTCGGCGGCAGCTCGCCCGGCGACTGGGTCGTGGCGAACTTCAATCAGAGCGCCGAGCTGTTCCTCGCCCGCGCCCGGGAGGAGGCCTTGGCGCCGGAGTCCCAGGCCGCCCTGAACCAGCTCATCGACAGCCTGCGGCGGATGGTTCGGCAGACGTACCCGGTCCTCCTGTTCATCAACCTCGCCGTGGTGAACCTGATCAACCTCCAGTTCCTCCAGCCGGTGCTGGTGGCCATGCAGCCGGGACGCGCCCTCTACCTCTTCCCGCGGGGCTGGCGACTCCCCAGCCGTCTCCACTGGCTGTTGCTCCTGTGCGGCGTGGCCTTCGTCACCGGCGGCGGGGCGGTGCAGGTGGGCGCCATCAATGGTGTGCTTCTCCTGGCCTTCCTCTATCTCCTGCAGGGGTTCGGCCTGCTCGCCCACTTCCTCAGCCGGGTGCGGGTCCCGGTCCTGCTGCGCACCCTCCTCTACGGCATCCTGATCCTCAGCTTCCAGGTCTACCCGCTCCTGGTGGTCGCAGGGGTCGCCGAGGGGATCTTCGACCTGCGCCATCTGCGCCGACCCGCGGCGGGCGACGGCGGCTAGGTCGGCCGCTGGGCCGTCGGATCATCTCCGCCGGCGCGGCGCGAGTCGCGACGTGTCTCTAAGGAAGGCAGGAATGCAGCAAGGGTGAAGCGCGAGATTTGTGGGCTTCCTTCCTGGCTTCCTGCCTTCCTCAGAGGACCTCGCATCACCCTCTCCGCACCTCCGTCGAGGTGGCCCGAAGCACGGGCGTCAGTCTCGCTGGCGGCGGTGCCGGCAACCATGAGAATTCGGGTCTCTCGCAAAGCCGCCAAGATCGCAAAGCCTCGTCCCCCGCGGTAGCTCGTATCCCGCCTTGGCGTTCTCGGCGTCTTGGCGAGAGAAGAACCTTCCCCGCCACTCGTGATGGACGCTGCATTGAAAGGTCCGTCACCAAGATGCTCGATGTGGAGTGCCGAGCACATCGTTGCGAAATTACCGTCGCATCCCGTGCACCATCGGTAGGCTGGCTCAAGCGAAGCCGACGCCCGACCTGGTCGAATCCGGGCTGCGCGGCTTGATCCGACCTACCCTTCGGGAGGCAGATCGTCGCCGCGATGGTGAATCGGTGCGGTGAGGAAGGCGGGAAGCCGGAAAGGGGACGGGCGTCACGTCGCCGGATCGCGATCCAGCTCTTCGAAGACCGCCTTCATCAGCAGGGGCCAGACCACGGTGGCGTCGGCGTACACCTCCGCATACCGCCCGCCCTCGGCCGGTGGCACGAACTTGCCCCAGCTCACGCCCTCGGAATAGGTGCAGCCGGACAGGCCGCCCCAGTGGACCGGCTCGGGGCAGATGCGCACCCCGTACTGGAAGCGCGGCGGCCGCATGTGACAGCCGAGGCGGTGGTTGGTGATGTCGATGTAGGGGCCGACCTGCTGGGCCCAGTTGCGCGGCACGCCGCCGCCGATGGTGAGGATGCCGAGGCGGGTCGCCTTCGTCGCCAGGCGGGCGTACTGCTGGAGGTCGAGGAACGGGTTGAACGGCGGCACCGCCTGGAGCACCTCCTCCACTTCGTCGGTGTCCGGCCGGTCGCGGCGCGGCGTCCCCAGGGCGAGGCCCATCGCCCAGGTGGAGACGTCGAGCCCCATCTCGCTGTCCGTGAAGGCGGGAATGAAGACCGGTACGTCGCGTTTGTAGGCGCTGCGCAGGATTCCCGGGCCGTGGTCCAGCTCGCTGAGCGTCGCCCCCAAGGCCCGACACAGGCGTGCAGACGACCACATCCCACCCTCCGGCTCCACCTCCCGCAACACCGTGGAGACCAGCCGCTCCACGTCGTTCAGGTTAGACTCCATCTCCAGGGTGTCGTAGATCCGGTTGTAGCCGAGGTCGAACAGGTCGCTATCCGACTTGGCCGCGTCGTAGCGGTAGTGGGTGAGGCCGATCGACTCGGTGAGGCCGTGGGCGATGAGCGCGCCGGTGGCAATCACCGCATCGACCAGGCCGCGGTCGATCATGTCGCACACCACGCGGCCCTGCTTGGCCACGGTCATGGCGCCGGAGATGGTCAGCACCACCCGGCACGACCGGTCGCGCGCCATCGCCAGGCAGATCTCCAGGGCCTCCCCGAGCTGGCGCCCGCCGAAGGCGGTCCGCCCCATGGCGCGCAGCAGGCCGGCGAACGTGTCGACCTGCTGCAGCGCCAGGCTCTCCAGGGGGACTAGGCCATCGTCCCGGCCGTCGTGGAGCGAGCGCCCGCTCACGACAGCGACACGGTCTCCTGCCATTGCGGCGGGAGGTCGCCGTGGCCCGCGGCCACGGGGGACGGCATCGGCGTGTAACCCTCGGCAGCGGGCGTCAACGGGAACCGCGCCACCTCACGCAACGTCACCTCGCCGAGATCGATCTCCTCGCGGATGTAGGCGAGGACGTCGCGCGGATCGGTGTTGCCACAGGTGAAGACGTCGAGGGCGATCAGCCCCAGATCGGCATAGGTATGGGCCGAGCAGTGGCTTTCGTCGAGCACGATCACCGCGGTGAAGCCGGGCGGCGAGTTGTGGCCAAACTGGTACCGGACCTGAGAGATGACGTTGGCACCAGCGCGTTGGGCCGCATGGGCCATGGCCCGGAGCATCCGCCCGTCATCGAGGCAGACGGCTCGGGGGACATTGCGACAGTCGATCAGTAGATGTTTGCCCTTTTGCAACGCATAAACCCTCCCGTTAGCCGAGCACGGCCCGGCAGTTGACGAAAACGGGTTTACACCCGGCGGAACCACTCGCAACCCGACCGCGGCCCACGGGGCCTGAAAAACCGCGTCGTTGGCGGCGGCATGCTGTGGAAAGGGAGGGATGAGGCCGCATCAGAATCTCCACCGGGCCTCTCGCTCAGGAAAGGTGGGGCACAGCGCCATTCAAAGGGGGCGGACGATAGGGCGAGACGTTTTAACAATCAAGTCACAAAAACGGTCCACGAGTGGCGATTTCCCAGGCCCCTGAGCGGGGCCTCTCGCCGGACTCCGACGCCCGATCGGCACCGGTCTACCGGGCCGATGTCGCCGGGAGCGCGACCCCTTCGAGCACGCACCGTTGCCAGTGGTCCGCATCGCCGTGCACCGGCGGCGACGCCGCCCGACAGGTTGCCTGGGCCCAGGCGCAACGGTCCGCGAAGGTGCAGCCGGCGGGCAGGGCGGTGAGGGGGGGAAGCTGGCCGGGGATCGGCGTGAGCCGCTCCACGCCCGGTCGCGGGATCGAGGCCAGGAGCCCGTGGGTGTAGGGGTGGCGCGGCTCGGCGAACAGGTCGACGGTGGTTGCCTGCTCCACGATCTGGCCGGCGTACATCACCGCCACCCGGTCCGCGGTCTGGGCCACCACCCCCATGTCGTGGGTGATGAGCAGCACCGCCAGGCCGCGCTCCTGCTGCAGGCGGTTGAGCAGCGCCAGGATCTGCGCCTGGATGGTCACGTCCAGCGCGGTGGTCGGCTCGTCGGCGATCAGCAGGTCGGGATCGCACGCCAGGGCCATGGCGATCATCACCCGCTGGCGCTGGCCGCCGGAGAGCTGGTGCGGGTAGTCGCCGAGGCGTCGTTCCGGGTCGGCGATGCCCACCTGCGCGAGGAGCTCGGCGGAGCGCCGCCGGCGCTGCGCGCGGCCCAGGCCGAGGTGGATCTGCAGCGACTCGCCGATCTGGTGGCCGATGGTGAACACCGGGTTGAGGGCCGTCATCGGCTCCTGAAAGATCATCGCAATCCGGTGGCCGCGCATCCGACGCATATCCCTCTCCGGGAGAGCGAGGAGATCCTGGCCGGAGAAGGCGATACGTGTCGCGCGGATCTGGGCCGGCGGCGCGGGCAGCAGGCGCAGCACGGCGAGGGCGGTGACGCTCTTGCCGCACCCCGACTCCCCCACCAGCCCCACCACCTCGCCGCGATCGATGGTCAGGCTCACCCCGCGCACCGCCGGTACCGCGCCGGAGCGACCGGTGAAGGCGATGTGAAGGTCGTCGATTTCCAGTAACATCGCCGTTCGTATCCTCCCAGGCCTGCGTGGAGTGTCGCGCGAGCGTAGGAGCGGCCACTTTTCCCCGTCAACGGCAACCCATGGAAGAGCACCTCCCGCCCGACTCCTCGTGCCCCCTGCGTGAGGTCTCCGACGGCGATAGCGGGCCGGAGCTCCACGTGTTCATCGTCTCCGACGCCACGGGGCGGACCGCCGAGCGGGTGATCGACGGCGCCCTCTACCAGTTTCAGACCACCCACGTCGTCCTGCACCGCTTCCCGCGGGTGCTGTCCCGCCCCCTGGTCGACCGGATCCTCGAGCAGGCAAAGGACATGGAGGCGGTCATGGTGTGCACCGTCGTCGAGAGCGGTCTGGCCGAGTATCTGCAAGAGCGCGCCCACGAGACCGGCGTGGCCATGGTCGATCTCATGAGCCCGATCGTGGCGCTCCTCGGCCGGGTGGTGCACCGGCGTCCCCTCGGCACGCCGCGCTCGCGGCGCCACTACGACGAGCAATTCTATGTCTCCAGCGACGCCATCAACTTCACCGTGCGCCACGACGACGGGCGCCGGCTGGAGGAGGTCGCCCAGGCCGACATCGTCATCCTCGGCGTCTCCCGGGCGGGCAAGACGCCGACGGCGATCTATCTCGCGACCCGCGGCTGGTGGGTGGCCAACGTCCCCCTCGCCCACGGTCTGCCCTTCCCGGAGGATCTGCGCGCGATCGACCCGGCGCGGGTCGTGGTCCTCACCCGCAACGCGGCAGCCCTGGCGCGGCTGCGCGAGTCGCGCACCAGCGTGACCAGCAGCAGCTCCAAGAGCTACGCGGACCTCAACGCCATTCGCCTCGAGCAGCAATACGTGCGCGACCTGCTGCACACCCACGGCAACA
>Ga0210124_1000545_pt1 | contig 18717 bp, 17 predicted proteins | sample Muzzi_PWC_D2_FD_185554 | JGI IMG/M metagenome (GOLD analysis project Ga0210124, IMG submission 185554) | Wetland microbial communities from San Francisco Bay, California, USA, that impact long-term carbon sequestration - Muzzi_PWC_D2 (SPAdes) | ecosystem: Environmental > Aquatic > Marine >... | reverse complement strand
CAGCCCCCTTATAATTCTTTCAGGATATTTTAGCTGAATAGTCCGAGGGCCACAGTCAGACCTGCCATTACAACAGATACCATGGTCATCAGTTTGATCAGGATATTCAGTGAAGGACCTGAGGTGGGTGAAATCATGCTGTCCCTCCTTCTCCACAGTGTAACAACTTGTGGAAGTAGCTACCGGCCCTGTTTGTTATATTTTAGTAAACAAGCTGACCCGTCGGGTCGGGTCGCCACGAGTGCAAGACCTTCATATAGTTGGCTCGCTCGAATACAGCAGGTTCTGCGACATGCTGCTGGCTCATGCTGCCTTGCATTTGCGAAACTGACTCGTACTCGTGTTCCTCCATCCACATGGTCAAATCGCTTAAGATTTCATCGATGCGCTTGATGCCATTCCGCAACAGCTCCGAAGCCATCATCGTCACCTTGGCCCCGGCCATCAAGCTTTTTAAAACATCTTCGTGAGTATGTATTCCGGTGGTGATAGCAAAATCTGTCGGAACACGACCATACATAATGGCTACCCAACGCAGTGGTAGACGCAGTTCATGAGCATCGCTTAAAACAAGATGAGGAACCACCTCTAAATTTTCCAAATCGAAATCCGGTTGATAGAACCGATTGAAAAGTACCAGTGCATTCGTGCCAATCTGAGCCAATTGGTAGGCCATATTGGCAGGGGCACTAAAATAAGGGCAAAGCTTAACCGCAATCGGTATGGAGATGCTGTTTTTAACATCCTGCACCACATCCATGTACATCTGCTCTACCTCTATACCTGGCATCCCAATGTCGGTGGGGATATAGTAAGTGTTCAATTCCAAAGCATCGGCTCCGGCTTCCTCTATTTTTTTAGCGTATTCAATCCAGCCACCAGTAGAAACCCCATTAAGGCTGCCAATAATGGGAATATTAGTAGCCATTTTAGCTCGATTGATTAGCTTCAAGTACGCTTCTGGCCCGATATGGTAATGCGTCATATCGGGAAAATAATTAGTAGCTTCGGCAAAACTTTCCACACCATAACTGAGATAATGATCCAACTGATGGCTTTGCCAGGTGATTTGTTCTTCGAAGAGAGAATACATGACAATTGCGGCCGCGCCTGCATCCTCCATCTCACAGATAGTATCCAGGTTTTCGGATAGTGGTGATGCCGATGGTACAATGGGATTTTTCAAGGTCATCCCCATATAGGTTGTGGTTAGGTCCATAAGTAGGTCTCCTTAGTAGGAAGTTATCTAATATAACGTCCGTTGCTATCCTCAGTCTCGATTTGCCATCTCTTCATATTTGTGCCAGTGTTCCGCCACCGCTTCTTTAGCCTTAGCCAGCAGGTGGGCCGCAGCATCGGGATTACTTTGCAATAGCATACGGTAGCGGTTCTCATTATAGATGTAATCCTTGAGCGGAATCTTGGGCGCTCTTGAGTCTAATTGCAGAGGGTTCTTGCCCTCCGCTTGCAACGCCGGGTTGTACCGATAGAGGGGCCAGCAGCCCGAATCGGTCGCTAATCTCTGTTGGTCCAGCCCTTTAGCCATGTCGATGCCGTGGGCAATGCAGTGACTATAAGCAATAATCAGCGACGGGCCATCATAAGCTTCGGCTTCTAGAAATGCTTTGACCGTCTGGGCATCTTTAGCCCCCATTGCTACTTGAGCGACATAGATATTTCCATAGCTCATTGCTATCATGCCCAGGTCTTTCTTGGGTCTTGATTTACCACCGGCAGCGAATTTAGCCACTGCTCCCAAAGGTGTGGCCTTAGAGGCTTGGCCGCCTGTATTCGAGTAAACTTCTGTATCTAATACCAGGACATTCACATTGCGGCCATTGGCCAAAACGTGGTCCAGACCTCCGTAGCCAATATCATAGGCCCACCCATCACCACCAACAATCCAAACACTTTTCTTAACCAGCACATCAGCCAAACTCAACAGATTTTTGATCTCAGGTTTTGGATTTTGGAGAGCCTTCAATTTGGTCTTTAGTTCAGCTACCCGTTGGCGCTGGGCTTCGATACCGGTCTCATCAGTTTGGTCAGCATTTAATAAGGCATCGGCCAATTCAGAGCCAACTTCTTCTCGCAGATGGTCTACCAATTCCCGGGCATGCTCTGTTTGCTTATCTAGGGTCAGGCGCATGCCCAGACCAAATTCGGCGTTGTCCTCAAATAGCGAATTGCTCCAAGCAGGACCACGCCCCTCTTTATTGTGGGTCCAGGGTGTCGTTGGCAAATTGCCACCATAGATGCTGGAGCAGCCAGTGGCATTGGCAATGATTGCCCGGTCGCCAAATAGTTGACTGAGCAGCTTGAGATATGGGGTTTCACCACAGCCTGCGCAGGCCCCTGAGAATTCGAAGAGTGGCTGCAGAAGTTGGACATTTTTAACATTAGTAAATTGCAACCCATCATGACGAGGGATTTCTGGCAAATCTAGGAAGAATTCCCAGTTCTGTTTTTCCTGTTCTCGTAGCGGTAGTTGGGGCTCCATATTGATGGCTTTGCGCCCCACCTGGCGCTTGTCTTTGGCCGGGCAGGCTTCCACACACAATTTACAGCCCGTGCAATCTTCAACAGCGACTTGCAGAGAATATTTGTGATCTTTATGTTCTTTCCACTGGGCATCGGCCACCTTGAAGGTTTCTGGAGCGCCAGCCAGTGCAGATTCATCATATAGCTTGGCCCGAATCACAGAATGGGGGCAAACCAGTACACACTTGCCGCACTGAATACAGATTTCTGGGTCCCAAACCGGTACCTCCAAGGCGATATTGCGCTTTTCCCACTGCGTTGTGCCGCTGGGGTAGGTCCCATCTATTGGTAAGGCGCTGACCGGCAAAGTATCCCCTTCACCAGCAATAATTTTGGCCGTTACTTGCTGTACAAATTGTGGTGCTTTGGGAGACACCACCGGCGGGATATCGGTATCGCTGGTAATCTGGTCGGGTATTACAACTTCGTGCAAATGGGCTAACGTTGAATCCACTGCGGCAAAATTCTGCCGAACAACTGCCTCGCCTCGCTTGCCATAGGTTTTCTGAATGGCCTCTTTGATTTTGGCGATAGCCTCATCTCGGGGCAGCACCCCACTAATCGCAAAGAAACACGTTTGCATAATAGTGTTTATACGGATACCCATTCCGGTTTCCTTAGCCACAGCATAGGCATCGATGACGTAGAATTTTAGCTTTTTAGTAATGATCTCTTCCTGCACAGATTTAGGCAGTTGATTCCACACTTCATCTGGACCATAAACACTATTGAGTAAAAAAGTACTGCCATCCATAGCAGTTTCTAACACTTGATAACGTTCTAAGAAGCCAAACTGGTGGACCGCGACAAAGTTCGCGCGTTGGATAAGATAAGTACTGTGAATGGGACGGGGGCCAAATCGCAAATGAGAAATAGTTCGAGCGCCCGCCTTTTTGGAGTCATATACAAAGTAGCCTTGGGCATAAAAGGGGGTTTCTTCACCGATAATTTTAATGGAGTTTTTGTTGGCGCTCACCGTGCCGTCGGACCCCAAACCCCAGAATACGGCTCGAACCACATCATCCGGCTCCACATCAAAGGTAGGGTTATAGTCGAGGCTGGTATGGGTCACATCGTCATTGATGCCGATTGTAAAATGGTTTTTAGGTTGAGCCTTGATCATCTCATCAAAAATACCTTTGAGCATGGCCGGGGTAAACTCTTTGGATGATAGTCCATAACGCCCGCCAATGACCGCAGGCTTGGGGCGAGACCCATTTGTTATCTCGTGAATAGCGGCGACCACATCCAGGTAAAGGGGTTCACCCGCGCTGCCTGGCTCCTTGGTCCGGTCAAGGGTAGCGATTGTCTTAACCGTAGATGGCAGAGCCGCCAAAAAGTGTTCAACAGAGAAGGGCCGGTAAAGACGAACCTTGACCAATCCTACTTTTTCGCCCTGTGATACCAGGTAGTTGACCGTCTCTTCGGCAGTTTCACAACCCGAACCCATCAGCACAATGACACGCTCGGCATCAGGCGCACCAACATAATCGAACAGGTGATACTGACGGCCTACAATTTCGGCAAATTTATCCATCGCCTTCTGTACAATTGCCGGGGTGGCCTGATAAAAAGAATTCACGGTCTCGCGGGCTTGGAAGAAGACATCGGGATTTTGGGCGGTGCCGCGAACAACCGGATGGTCTGGAGACAGGCCACGGATACGGTGCATATGCACCATATCGTCATCAATCATTGCCCGGATATCGCTGTCGGTAAGTTTTTCAACTTTCATAACTTCGTGGGAGGTTCGGAAGCCATCAAAGATGTGTAAGAAGGGCAGACGGGCTTCCAGGGTACTGGCCTGAGCAATTAGGGCGAAATCCATCACCTCTTGGACCGAGTTTGAAAAGAGCATACCCCAACCGGTAGCGCGAGTCGCCATGACATCACTGTGATCGCCAAAAATAGATAAAGCCTGGGCAGCAACAGACCGCGCGGCGATGTGAAAAACAGTGCTGGTCATTTCACCAGCGATTTTGTACATATTGGGAATCATCAAAAGTAAACCCTGGCTGGCTGTAAATGTGGTGGTTAGAGACCCTGTTTGTAACGCCCCATGGACTGCACCGGCGGCCCCACCTTCTGCCTGCATTTCTACTACCAGAGGAATGGTGCCCCAAATATTTTTTTGGCCGTGGGCGCTCCACAGGTCGGCATACTCACCCATCGGCGAAGAGGGTGTAATGGGATAAATTGCAATAACCTCATTAGTTTTATGGGCAACATAGGCTGCCGCTTCATTGCCATCAATCGTCACTTTATCTCGTGACATAATTCCTACTCCAATTCAAGTATAGTTTGACAGACCTCTGTTCTCGGTTTTTAAGCGTCATTTATTGATCTTATGAGCAACAAAGGTCGGTCCACACGATGCAAAACACCTGCAGCCACACTGCCGTAAAACACACGGGCCAAACCGGTTCGTCCGTGGCTGGCCATGGCGATAAGGTCAACAGCTTTTTGTTCGGCACAGGCAATAATCTCTTGTACAATAGGGCCATCCCCCACAATTATCTCGGTCTCAATATCATTTTTCTGAAGTGTTTGTTGCCAATCAGCAAGATAATTTTCTGATTCTTGGATCCGCTGCTGGCGATCCTGTGGATCAAAGTCTGCATATATTGGCTCTGGGGCGATGACAAGCGGTTCAAATTCAACGATGCTCAACAAAATAACCTTGGCCCCGTAACGCTTCGCCAAGTCTTCTACGTGTGGCAATATTGCTTCTGCTCGTTTTGAGCCATCTAATGGAACTAATATAGTACGATACATGAGAACCTCTATGTTTTAACTTGTATCCTTTGTATAAATATTTGTTGACTTTAGTAACAGCCTGAATGGGTGTGGTGGTTCGGGTATCGAACTGCGATTGAATCTCAACGCTTCCCCTACAGTTTAAAGCATAAGCCCCCCGGATACACCCGTCATCTGGGGGGCTTATAGACTAAACAAGTGTCCAGTTTTTTCCCTGGTCAAGTGACCAGGTTATACGGCAAAACTATTTTATTGTCCAAGCCATTGGACTCGATGAGCCTGAGTTACGACATCTACCAATTGTTGCCGGGTTGCTTTAATACGCTTGGCCATATCTTTACCGGCTCGTCGAACTATGGCATATTCCAGATCATGATCCGTTTGCCATGCTGCCCGTAATTGGTTTGCATTGATGGCAATGGCTCGCGTGGGTTTTATCACGCGAGTACAGAACATTTTACGTTCAGGCGGAAACAGTGACGACCAGCCAAAAAATTGGCCTGGCCCTAAAACATTTAATGTTACCTGCCCTTGTCCTGGTATATCCGTTTCGATGATGACTTCTCCGTCTTGGATTAAATAAAGTGCCTTTCCCAAATCTCCCCTTGAGTAGATGATCTCGCCTTCTGCAAATTCTACCTCAATGGCCAAAGCAGCTAACTTTCTTAGCTGCTTTGTTTCCATATCACCCGTCAGCTCCGTAGATCGAAGTAGTGTAAGCGCCTTAAGTTCAGTTTTTGATGTCATAACGACCCTCCTTGAATTCGTGGCTGGATATTGTGTCGATTATTGTCATCTTTAGTCAACTGTCATCGATCGGATGAGCAACAGCGGTCGATCTATTCGGTGTAATACTCCAGCCGCCACACTTCCATAAAACACATGAGATAGGCCGGTTCGACCATGACTGGTCATAGCAATAAGGTCTACATTTTCTTGTTCAGCCGTATCAATAATCTCATCCACAATATATCTGTAGCCCACACGTACTTGCGCCTCGACACCTTTCGCTTGAAGCCCCTCTTTGCGAGCAGTTAGATAAGCCTTCATCTGCTCAATTTGTTGCTTGTAGTTCTCTTCATCAAAAATTGGGTAGACAGCCTCCTGCCCAATGACTAATGGCGAGACAACACCGAGAAGGATTACCTTAGCCTTAAAGCGTTGGGCCATCTCTTCTATATGAGGTAATATCGTCTCGGCTCTTTTAGAGCCATCTAGCGGAACTAAGATTGAGCGATACATATTACCGGTCCTCCAAATCCAACCACGTTGAGATAAACCAATGAAACTAACATTCCATATCTGTTACCCTAACCAGAAAAACTGGACACGGAGCCTGTTGTAAAACTTTGTCAGCCACGCTACCATACACCCAACGTTTATTGCCTGAGTAGCCGTGGGTACTCATTACGATTAGATTGACCCCTCTATCACAGGCCAACTCCAAAATCATTTCTGCGATTGGCCCCCCTTCAAGAAGTTCAGTCTGGGTCTGCAATCCAAACGCTCTAAGTTTATCTTGAACCCGACTCAGGTATGCATTGGCCTCGGCCTCTAACGGTTGAAGTATTTTTGTACGATAGGACTTTCCTGTATCATCGTCATTTACGGCAACTAGAGGAGGTAAAATTCGGCTCAATATCAGTTGTGCATCGAATTTTTGGGCCAGAGTTTGCGCATAGGGGAGAGATTTTTCTGCCAACTCAGAGCCATCTAACGGAACCAAAATGCGTTTAAACTCAACCACAATTCGTCTCTCTTTCCGCATACCAACAGTTCAATCGTCTTTTCTCTATATCTACTATAGAACAAAATCCCCCCATATGCGCTAGCCATGTGGGGGGATTCGGCACTGGCTAAAAAGCCAGTCTTTGTCCTGGTCTGATGATTAGGTATATCCTATCGGTATTATTCAATCAAGATTGGTTTAAGGTAAAGCTGAAAACACTACCATGGCCTGGAATACCATCACTCTTTACCTCAACTTGCCCACCCAGCTTGGTAATAATACGTTCAACAATCGACAGCCCCAAACCATGCCCTTCTATATGAGCTTGATTGAGCTGTGTAAAGGGGGTGAATAAGCGGTCTTGATCTTCCAAGGTTATCCCCGAGCCGTTATCATGGACCCAAAAACGTACCCTACCATCTGATCGTGTAGTGGCTCCCAACCGCAAGCTGGGTGGGCGGCCACCGTATTTGATGGCATTGCTTAGATAATTGACCCATACCTCTTCGATCCAAGGGGCATGCCCTAGCGCCGTAGGCCAGCTTTCCGCAACAATAATATGAGCTTTATACTGCTTGATCATATAGGTCAGGCGCTGCTGGGCTTGTGCCACAATTCGCCCCATGTGCAGTGGTTTCAACTCTACTGTGGCTTGTCGAACCCCGGCCAACACCTGTAACTCTTCTATGATATTGCTCATCTTTTGCCCATTCCGGGCAATGGAATTCAAATATTCATGCAACTCATCCGGCAATCGGGCTTGTTCTTTCAATATATCGGTGTAACCCGTAATGATATTTAGGGAGTGTTTCAGGTTGTGGCCCACTGTATGAGCAAAAGCATCCAATTCTTTAATTAGCTTTTCGCGCTCTTGTTCAATCTCCTTTCGAGTGGTGATGTCTCGCAAGACCACTGTAAAGATTTTTTGCCCATCGATTTCAAATTTAGAGATAGAAGCTTCAGCCGGAAATTCCTCTCCATTCTTTCGACGCCCACTGATTCCTTGGCGTTCCCCCAAAAATCGGGTTGTCGCTGGTGCTTCGGCAAAATCAACAACATGTTTTTGGTGAGAGGTCATAAACTTTTCTGGTATAAGAACATTGAGAGGCTGGCCTATGATTTCATAGGCCGAATAGCCAAAGATGGTCTCGGCCCCATTATTAAAAAGCATAATCTGTTGGGCTTCATCAATGGTGATGATGGCTTCATTGGAAATTTCTAAAATTCCGGCGAAATGAATTCGAGTTTTATGGAGCGCTGCTTTGACCTGCGTCAGTTCGCTGATGAGTTGCTCTTTTGTTTTGTCTTCATCCTTCACATTGACCTCCTAATATCCAGATATTTGTTCCACATAGATATTTGAATACAGGGTCAATCGAATTGATTTAGTTGCCGTAAATTCAAAATAGATAGAAAAAAGAGAACAGTCATAATTATTGCCGATGTTATACACCAGCGGCAGACAGCATAAATTACAAAGAACTCAAGGTAGGTCAAGTAGGCTGAATAGAGGGTTCCTGTGAAAGAAAGTCCAAATATGGCTAAGACAGTATAAGAATCATTAGAACGTTGGTGTTGCAGCGCCAAGAGCGCCAAAATAATGGAGAATACAGCTAACCCGGCAATCGGCAAGGGTATGCCCATTAAATTGGCATAAATACTATTTTTTACGGTTTCACAACCAGATGACTCACCACAAGCTAATGAGGCTCCGGGAACGCTATACCCCCACATTAGATAGGCGGATACGCTTATACCCCCCATTGTTAGCATTGTCATTGACCAAAACAGCCAATCAATGGAAATGAATTCTAGCTTGGTGGTTTGTATTTTCATTGGGCAAAGGCGAGTTCTTGCTCGATAATATTTTGGAATACTTCATAGGGCTGATTCCCCTCAACCCGCCGGTTGTTAATAAAGAAAATCGGTGTAGAATTAACTCCCTGGCTTGCCGCCGATAGACGCGCATTTTCAACATCTGCCCGATGAGTCCGGCTAGACAGGCATTGAGAAAAATCATCCTGATTTAGGCCAATATCAGCGGCAAGAGTGTTTAAGTCAGTGGGGGTATAAGCCAGCCCAAAATTCTCGTACAGCAGTCGTTGATACTTAAAAAATTCATTCTGATCGGCGGCACACCAAGCAGCTTCGGTTGCTAAAGCTATTTCCGGACGTCCCAAATTAAATGGGAAAACAATGTACTTCACTTTACCCGTGTCAACATACTCTGCTTCCAGCAGAGGCACTTTGTCGAGGATAAAATCTCGACAATGAGGTCAGCCATAGTCCGAAAACTCAATAATTGTTACAGGTGCATTAGCGTTCCCCATCGAGGGAAATCGACTAACATCTACCGCCTCTCCGGCGCTTTGGGTTTGATTACCCAAGATAATCAAACCCGCCACCAACAATATAGAAGCAATGGACACGATTCCAATTAATACCGGCGAAATAGTCTGTTTTGATGACTTTGTTGGTAAGGCTCGTTTTTTGGTTTTAGCCAACTATGTGACCTCCAATATTTGAAGATATAATTGCTTTCTTATCAGCAGCGAATAGTTAAGTTGCTAAACTCTCTACTGTACTCCACCGTTTAACCACAGTACGGAAAATATCGGATTCGGTGATGATCCCAACAATATTCCCCTTATTATCAACCACCGGCAGACCGCTAATTTTTTGTTCCATCATCAACTTGGCCGCTTCGCCAATGGTTGCATCTTGGTCAATGGTGACTATGTTCCGAGTCATAATCTTCTCAATCTTTAACTTCGCGAGTAGATAGTTCACCTCCCAGATGCTCAGAGATGTGGCATCTGATGGTTCAGCTTCGCGGACATCGCCCCGGGTGACTATTCCTATCAAGCGACCCTCTTTGACCACCGGCAAGCGGCGAATCTGTTTTTCGGTCATAAGGCGATGCGCCTCTGGTAAGGGGGTGTCGGGCGCGATACTAATTACTTCACGAGTCATCCAATCTTTAATGAGTTCTTGTTTCATTTTATCTGATCCTCCATTTTTGATTTTTTGTAAGATTGTTAACAGATATTCCGGCGAATCTCCTTTGCTGACAAAAGCATCGGCTCCGGTGGCTAGGGCTATTCGGCGGGCTTCGAGCCGGACACTTAAAGCAATCACTAAAAGACCAGGACAACGCTCGCGTAAAGCAGAAAGCAAATTGAGTGTAGACAAACCGGGCAACTCCCAATCAAGGAGAACCAGGTCGGGATGAGCAGTTTGCACACGAGTCAGTAGACTACGAGCATCGGTAACTTCATCCACGTTCTCTATTTCTGGTTCCTGTTCCAACAGTAGCCGCAGCGCCGAACGTACTTGAGGATGATTGTCGGCCAATAATACGTGCATTAATATCTCCGCCTAAGCTCTTATTTTAGTATCTCTACTATAGAGCAAAATCTCTTTTAGTGCGCTAGACATTTGGGGAGATTTTGAGCTAGCCAATACGCTAGTTTTTACCCTGGTCAACTGACCAGGTGGACTCAATTACCAATTCTCATTCCAAGCAGATTGTATATCCAGGTAAAATGGGGTAAAATGAGTTTCCTTGATATCTACTGAATATGATGAGGTTCGTGATATTGACTGAACCAGGCTCTCTTCTATTGGGCAAAGTAGAAGCCTTACAACAAAATGAGGAAAAGTTTCTTCGGGCGCTTATGGGATCGGCCTCGGTTGGCGTTGTGGTGATTGATGAGGATGGCTGTATTATTTTTGTTAATCCAAAAACCGAGCAGATGTTTGGTTATCAGCAGGCTGAATTAATTGGGCAATCTGTTGAGATCTTAATACCCAGGCGTTTTCGAGGAAGTCACCTCGAACATCGTGCGGATTATCTCTCCAAGCCTCGCGCTCGAGAAATGGGATCTGACTTGGAGTTAGCTGCCCAGCGCAAGGATGGAAGCAAGTTTCCGGTTGAGATTGGATTAAGTTTCATCGAAATTGAGCGGGGTATTCTCATTGCGGGTTTCATCACCGATATTACAGAGCGCAAACAAGCGGAGGAAAGGCTTCACGAAACCCAACGAACCCTCTCAACCTTGATGAGCAACTTGCCCGGTATGGCCTATCGCTGCCATAATGACCGCGACTGGACGATGGAGTTTGTGAGCGAGGGCTGTTTTGACCTGACCGGCTATTATCCCTCGGATTTGATAAAGAACCGAAATGTGGCTTATGGGCAACTCATTCATTCCGATGACCAGGAATCTGCCTGGAATAAAACCCAGGCCGCCCTGAAAAAGAGACAACCATTTCAGCTTAACTATCGTCTCATTACGGCCTCTGGAGAAGAAAAGTGGGTGTGGGAGCAAGGCCGGGGAGTCTTCTCTTCGAAAGGCGATTTATTAGCCCTGGAAGGTTTTGTTACCGACTATACCGAGCGCGTGTTGGCTTATCAAACTCTGGAACAGCGGGTTGAAGAGCGAACCCATGAGATTGAGCGACGGCAGCAGGTGGCCGAAGGTTTACGCGACATTTTGGCTATTCTCAACTCAGACCGTCCTGTGGAAGAAATTTTAGACTATATTGTGGCTCAAGCAAAGCGACTGCTTGAGGCTAATGCCAGCGCTATATACCGCCTACAAAGTGAGGATGCATTTCTTACCATTCGAACCAGTCAGGGTCTTCCCGCCAAATATATCGCCAAAGCTGATATGCCGCTCGGTCAAGGCACAACCGGACAGGCGGTCCTGATCCGTCAGCCTGTTGCCGTCCCTGATATAGCCACCGCTGATTTAGGAGGGGATGCGAGAACTCGAGCCAGGCGGCAAACTCTCATGCGTAGTGGCTTCTATGCTGTTTTGGCTGTGCCCCTCCTGGTTAAAGGTGAGGTTTATGGCGCTCTTGTCCTATATTATTCCAAATCGCACACCTTTTCTGCGGAAGAAATTGACCTCGCGGTAACATTTGCCGCTCAAGCTGCCCTGGCCATTGAAAATGCCCGGCTCCGTATGCAAGTGGAGCAAGCTGCGGTGGTTGCCGAGCGCAGTCGTCTGGCTCGTGATTTACATGATGCTGTAACTCAGATGCTTTTCTCCGCCAGCTTGATTGCCGAAGTGCTACCCCGACTTTGGGAGCGAAACCCCGATGAAGGTCGGCGGCGGCTAGACGAATTGCGCCAATTGGCCCGGGGTGCGCTGGCCGAAATGCGCACCTTACTACTGGAACTGCGCCCTTCAAGACTGACTGAGGCGTCATTAGGCGACTTGTTGCGCCAACTTATCGAGGCCGTTAGTGGTCGAGCGCAAGTACCTATTACTTTAGAGGTCGAAGGCGAATGTACTACCCTACCTGGCGATGTGCAAGTATCGCTGTATCGCACAGCACAGGAGGCTTTGAATAACGTCGCTAAACATGCGCAAGCCAATCAGGCGATAGTTAGTTTAAATTGTCAGCCGAATCAAATTTACCTTTCCATTAGTGATGATGGCCGCGGCTTCGCCTTTAAAAGTGTTACACCCGACAATTTGGGCTTAACTATCATGCATGAACGGGCTGAAGCAATTGGAGCCGAACTGGAGATTAAGAGTGAGATTGGTCAAGGTACAAATGTTGTTGTGGTCTGGAAAAAGTAGATGTATGATAACAATTATGCTACTTCAAAGGAAAGTCTATGAGTGAATCAAAACCCATTCGAGTAATGCTCGTCGATGACCATGCTGTTGTCCGTAGTGGGTTGTCGGCTTTTCTGCTTGCCTTCGATGATTTGGAACTGGCTGGGGAAGCCAGTAACGGCGTGGAGGCAGTCCGTATGTGTGAGGAAGTTCAGCCTGATGTTGTACTAATGGATATGATGATGCCTGAGATGGATGGGGCGACCGCTACCCGGGCCATCCGTAAACATTACCCTGATGTGCAAGTCATCGCCTTAACCAGTTTCAAGGAGGACGAGATAGTACAAAGTGCTTTAGAGGCCGGGGCGATTGGCTACCTCCTAAAAAATATCTCCGCTACCGAACTGGCTAATGCCATCCGCGATGCTCATACCGGGCGACCTACGCTGGCCCCTGAGGCCACTAAAGCCCTCATCCATACCGCGACCCACCGTTCACTACCCACTATAGGTCACGATTTGACCTCCCGTGAAAGGGAAGTGCTGGCCTTAATGGTTAAAGGGTTAAACAATTCCGATATCGCCGAGCGACTGGTCGTCAGCCGCTCGACAGTTCGATTCCACGTTAGTAATGTCCTCTCCAAGCTACAAGTTACAACTCGTACCGAAGCAGTAGCTGTGGCGCTTCAACATGACTTGGTTGCCTGATTGAAGCAGAAATTTACTGACCTTGACCAGTAGAATATGACCATATTTTGACTCCTTACAGTTACTTACTCGCGTTATGTACCCTTAGACTTCGGAAGTCTCCAAATGGGCAATAGCAGGCCAGATTACTACAGTTATTGAATAGCCTTGCCGCTCAATGGCCTTTTCAAGACTTCCGAAGTCTTTATAAAAGCTAAATACATAAGGTGAGTTACTTGTTAAGAGCCACGTTTTCCTTAAACTCTTCCGATTCCAAAATGGAGTTCGCTATAAAATCGGCCAATATTTCGTTTCCTAGTTGGTTGTAATGACAGCAGTTGTCGATATAAACTATTTCAGATTTATCATCAAAGATGGGGATGCCATTGTAGGAATTCACCTTGTTTTCTTTTAACATATCAATCTTATCTACAAGTGCTGGATATCCTAGCCCAACGAGCGTGGAATAATAGGGCTGATCTCTCTCAAGCGCCCTGGTCGCTTCTTCCTCGCTAAAAATTTTGTTCGAATAATGTTGATTCGGCTGGAGAAAATGATAGTACGCAATGTTGCTGTCATGCAAGGTTTGGCTCATCATTATCGAAGATTTGGCCCAGGTTTCGGCAATATTGCCAAATAACGCAGAATCTTCCAGCACAGTTTCATCTGGTTTGATGAAAAGCAAAGATGTTTGGGAGAGGTTTGTGTCGAGTTCATTAAACCGATGTAATTCTTCCTCATATTTATGTAAAACGACTGTGTAATACTGCTCTAACACAAGACTCAACGAAGCAACCTGAGTATCATTAATTGCAGCGGCCAGTTCATTGAGTTTTGTTTTATATTGATTAATCCTTGCCAGAGAATTTAGTTTTTCGGGAGTTAAAGTAGTCTGGTCGGACAAATTGATGAGACCTTCCATAATATTTATTTGGGGCATTGAAACATCTACATGGCGTTGATAGTTTCTGTACCCAAAAGCAACCTCGTTAAAACCATCAATATTGATAACCATATCAAATTGTTGTCCGATGGAAAGAAAATAGGACAAAATCAGCAATTGTTGTGGCTGTTTATACCCTCCTTTGGCGAAATTCAACACAATAATCTCTTTTTTGGCAAAGAAATCGTCTTTCTGTAGATTCTTGATGAGTTCTTCTCCGGTTAATAGAACGAACCGTTCGGCCACAGAACCACCAAAAACCCCAATAATATATTGATTGGGGTTGCTCTTAACAAAAGGGTAATCGTATGGAGAACCCAACCCATGATTATTGATGGTGCGTAACCTCACACCCATATCTTGCCAAAAATCGTCATCGTCTCGCTGCCAGCCGGGTCGATCAATGTAGCCAAAATAGGGATGAATCCTTTTTGAGGTTAACTCTTCATTTGCTCCTGCTTCCTCTATCAATTTATATCTCTTCTTGTGGGTATAAAATAGACTCCCATCACGAATAAAATAGAAGCCCAAAGCAACCACTTCGGCAAAAACAAGAAATACCAAAATATTTACCACCCCTATGGCAATAAATCGGCGTTTTGAGCCTATACCGTGAGCGACCATAACAAATAGCGGAGTAAATATTTGGTGTGAAAAATAACCCAGACCAACCACTAGCAGTATCGGCAGTACCAGAAGCATTGGGTCTTGCTGCATTGCTTCCGGCCAGGTTGGTGATGCTTTGAAGATGATATCGTCAACCTCTACGGTTGTGGTTTCACGTCCAAACAGCCCGACCCCTATTTCGATAGCTACTACTTTGTCAATTGTGACAAAATTGTGTGTTAAAACGCGCCACAGTTGCTCCTGCTCATCGCTGGCCGAATTAGCAATCAATGGTCGTGGTGGGGAATTCTCCTCAGACTTGAGCAATTCTCCGGCTTCGTCAAACTGCGAGAGGCGCAAAACAACATTTGATGAACTCTGAGCTTTATCGACCAGTTGATAGTTGAACGAGATTTTATACCGTTGATTAGGCTCAACAGAAACCCGTTGACCTACTCCAGCCCAACTTCCATCGGGGGTATCAATAAGCTCTAGCTCTAAAACGCTGTTAGTAGGGTCATTATGCGATGGATGTGAGATAGCCTTAGTCGCTGTTTGGTTTACAATTTGCCAGCCGCTCAATTCACCTGTTTCGAAACTGGGGTTGAGTAACATATTAAGGGCATTGAAGATTCGAATTATGCGCCAGACGCCAAAAACAAGAAGCACAATTCCAACCAAAAGCAAGATATTCTTTGAGTTAATCATCATTCCTACTGGGTATATTTTTTCTTTGATATTTCTAGCATCTCCTCAACACCGGGGAAGGTCATTTGTAAGAGTTGCTCTGCTTTGTGGATTGACAGGCGTAAATCCAAAGGAATGGTATCAGAAATATCTGCTGCTCGGCCCGACTCAAGTAATCCTTGCGTGTCGATATGCCACCAGGCCAGCATCCGCCGTACAAACTCTTCACGGGTTATGGCTTGGCTCCCCGCCACATTCAAGGTGCCACCAAAGTCGATTTCTATCAATTTTAACAAGGCTTCTACCAGCGAGTTAATCCAAACAGGCTGTCGAATAACATCGCTGAAGAGCGCGAATCGATCACCTGTATTGAGGCGTTCGACAAAGCCTGCCGTTCCCCGATCCATTTCCGCGAAACCATAAATGAGTGAGGTACGTACAATTGCGGCCCGTGGGTCAACTTCTGATACAGCAGCCTCGGCAGCGGCTTTGGAGCGGCCATAAGCATTCAGGGGAGAAGGGGGTGCATCATCATGATAAGGAGCCTGTTTGCCATCGAATATCATGTCCGAGGATAGGTGAATCAAGCGTGCTTTATTAGCAACGGCAGCCTCGGCTATATAGCGAGACCCCTGTGCATTGATATCCATCATTTCCTGCTCACTACCCGCACCGGGATTAATCGCTGCGGTATGGATAATTGCTTCGGGCTTCAACTCTCTGACAAGATGAAGAACATCGACCCGATTGGTCAAGTTGAGAGATAAGGGTTGACCCGCTTTGATTTCTTCGGCACGAGAATTATAGGTTGCGTAGAGGTCAAAAATTTCAGCCGCTTTGGTGCTTAAATGTCGGCCAACATAGCCACTACTACCTGTAACCAGTAAGATTTTTCGTTTCATGTTATGATTCATCAAAGACCTGCCAGATTTCCGGCAAGCTATTCATCGAATTGTATTTGCCTTTAGAAGTCGTCCTTCAGGGGAAGTTCTGAACTGAACCTAGCAGGAGCAGGACATTTGCCCCTTACACCATCTCCTCAATTTCGGCCCGAATTCGTCCCTGTATCTTCTTGGCTTCGGTTAATTCTGTTTGAGTTTGTTGTAGCTTGTCCTGCTCGGCCCGGACAAAGCGAGTATAAGGGGCTGTGGCTTCGTTGATACGTTGCAAACTACCATTAAGTTCCTTATCGAACTGGGCCTTTAAGGAGGTTGATAATTGGGTTCGCAGAGCCGTTACTCTTTCACCCATTTCTTTTTTGGCGGCCCGCCGCCGGGCTGGAATAACGAAAAAACCCAAGGCCGCAATAACACTGGCCGCCAGGATGCCGGTTATATCAAGCGCAACTGTGGTTGCCAGAGCGGTGATGATCGCACCCAAGCCAATGGCTCCGGCTTCGGCGGCGGCGGTTTCGGCAACGGCCATCTGGGCGCGAGCCGCAATTTTCTCCGCCTCCTTAGCTGCATCATAAGTCTCGACCACCCGCTGGGTCGATTTGCCCACCGAGTCGATTAAATGCTCGCGGTCATAGCGGAAGTTGCCCCCCACATCGCCAACGATGAGATCCTCGTATTCTTGCTTACGCTGGCTCAGATAGTCCATCACCCCATGCCACTGCTTAAGGTCGGCATTGACCAGCCAATCGATTAACTCGTTCACTTTTGTCTCAATTGAGCGCGGCAAATCGGCGACTACCTGGGTCTGAAAGCCTCGCTGAATTCGCTCCTTGTTGATTAAATCGAAAATCCGGCCCATGCGCATCATTTCGTCAAAGTAAACATTGCCCCGCTTTTCCATATCGTACAAAAGATTTTCGATATCGGACATACGAAACTTAAAGTCGCGCTCCATATCATCGCGGTACAGGTCGAGTTGGCGGGCCAGATTAGCCAGGGTTTCAGAATCTTCGGCCAGGAGGGCCAGCCGGTTACCGGTAATCTCGGCATATTTGCCGACTAGCCGGTCGCCAACCCCCAAAGGATTCAAGAACTTCAAGCGCACCCGGCTGGTATCGTCCAATGTATCATGGATATAACCCTCCAGTGACTCAAAGCCACTGCCAGACCACTGCTCAGGCTGGCCTTGCTTGGCTCGGAGTGCCCTCCGGGCGCTAATCGAGAAAATTTCCGGAGTGGTGCCGAGTAAAACCGTAGCGTTCTCGCGCACAAATTCCACTACCTGACTCACTTCGGCTTCAGTTTCAAAAATGTCGATTTTGTTGATAACCAGCACCACCTTTTTGCCCCAGGCCTTAATCTGCGACAAAAAGGTACGCTCGCTTTCGGTGAAGGGCCGGTCGGCGGAGGTAATGAAAAGGACCAAATCGGAGCGAGGGACAAACTCCTCGGTGATGGCCTCATGCTCCCGGATAACGGCGTTGGTACCGGGGGTATCGACAATATGGATACGCCGTAGTAGCTCGATTGGCTCCTGGAGGAGGTGTAAATGAGCCTCCTGAATCTGGCGCTGGCTGGTCTCGCCAAATTTCAGGATATTGACCTGGGAAGTGGTCGGGGTAACGCCCTCTTTGAGCAGTGGCTGGCCCAAAATGGCATTGATAAAGGCGCTCTTCCCAGCGTTGAACTCGCCGACCACCACCAGCAGAAACAACTCATCCAACTGCTGAATGGAGCGGCTGAGGGTGGTCTGGTCTTCTGCCGTTGCGCCCAATTTAGCCAGAACGACCTGCAAGTCAATCAGCCACTGGCGCTCTTGTTTGAGTAATGCTTCTTGTTCGTGAGTAAGGATTGGTTTCATTGGTTATTGAGATGAGAAGTCGGCTCATCATCCAAAAAATAGGTTAGTACTGGCATACGATAGTGCTCGCGATCTACCCCCAAATCTCATCCAACAAAAAATCTACCACGTCATCCACCCCCATAATCTCTCGCTCCGACTCGTTGCGCCGTTTGATTTCAACGCCGCCGTTTTTCAAGCTGCGGTCACTGATGGTAAGCCGCCAGGGAATGCCTATCAAGTCCGCGTCGGCAAACTTCACACCGGGACTCTCTTTGCGGTCATCAAAGAGGACTTCAAACCCGGCATCTTCCAAGGCTTCGTATAGCTCCTCGGCTTGTTCGCCTACATCGTCGTCGGCCTTTTTAGCCAGCGAAACCAGATGAACGTCAAACGGAGCCACCGTCTCCGGCCAGATGATGCCATGCTCGTCGTGGTGCTGCTCGACAATGGCAGCCA
>Ga0210124_1000544_pt1 | contig 18751 bp, 16 predicted proteins | sample Muzzi_PWC_D2_FD_185554 | JGI IMG/M metagenome (GOLD analysis project Ga0210124, IMG submission 185554) | Wetland microbial communities from San Francisco Bay, California, USA, that impact long-term carbon sequestration - Muzzi_PWC_D2 (SPAdes) | ecosystem: Environmental > Aquatic > Marine >... | reverse complement strand
CCGCCACAAAGATGCGAATAGAACGACCATTGGGTTGGGCATAGTTTTCGGGGACAGTTAGATAACCACATTCAATGGTTTCGCCGGAGGGAATATTGAAAAGACAATCGGCGGGTTCATAACGTGGGATTTGGTTTGTCTCATTTGCATAGGTTGGCGGTACAGGACCAAGCAGGAGTGGTAATATAGCGACGGGGAGTGCTAGGAGAAGTGACTGGATTGATTTTCGCATGATAAAAGGGCTACAATGTAGACGATTGTAGCCAACTGTAAAACCACTCGGTCAGCTGCAAGGTTGGTTCTAATATGGTTTGTTACGTAGTTTTTCAACTTTTGTATGACTCCCCGTCCTCCGACCAATGACCGGCCACTTCAATATACGGATGAACCCCGTGCCAGTTACACCCCCGATTAAACTTCCCAATATTAACCCCGAAGTTGCCCAACCTATCGCTGGATGGGTCATCTCTCCCACTTTGTTGCCGTACTCCAGGCTGACAATTAAGAATAACATCGTCAGTAACATACTACCCAGGAAAAGCGGGACGCTGCCCACCAACTGCCTCAAAAATTCATAATATACTCTGCCCATTGTCTGTTGAATCTCTGTCAGTACCCGCCCTCTGATAATTAGCCATATTATTATCCACAGGCTAGCACCGAAGATTGAACCCCAAACCGCCCCAACAGTTGTCCAATTTTGATCAATTAAGTCGGCAAAACTGATGGCGATAAGCCAACCAAGCGTCTCAGCACCCACCCAAATCATACTATCAAGCGTTCTCCATTTACTGAACTCGCGCACTTGATGCAGAATACTGGTACGCATTATCCAAACACTAACTTGGAACATTCCCCATGCCAGTAACTCACCAAGAGGCCAATTGACATTTTTTCCGACGAATTGCCCTACAACCTCGCCCGCTGACCACCCTATCGCAAATCCGATTGAGTTTGCCAAAACCCAGAAAATCCAAAAGTAAGTTCGTCTTTGAAAAAGTTTGGGATTCATCATCTATATGACCCTGTAAACGGATTCTACACATTTCAATTGGGGGATGTTCATTTCAGCCGTTTGTTGTGTTGTTATCCGGCCTCTTGCGAGAGAGATGGGCTATTTTGGGCAATAGCCTCCAACATCTTGCTGAGGCCAATTTCACGCATTTTTGTAAAATATTTTATCTCCTTGTCCAAATCATCCCGACTAGCCAGTTCAATAGCATCTGGCGTTACTGCCATTTCTATAAATTCAGGGCCATAGCCGCGAAACACGTTTCGCACAGTTTGAACTTGCAACACCTGACCACCGGCGTCATCTAGAAACACATTTAAGACAACCTCATGCCATTTATGGATTTTTACAATATCACCCTTTTTCGCTTGGATCCCCATCATAGTTTAATAGTATGCCGGATTCTGTGTTACCGCAAATTGGGTAGGATTAGTGCTGCACTCATCCGACAATCTCAATATTCCCCCGCTCTCGGAGCCAGGATAGCAACGGTTCAAGATGGTCTTCATGATGATGCTCATAGGTACCTTGTAGAATGTCAAAGAGAGAGTACCCTTCTAACCAGGGATATTTTTCCGTATCCAAAAGGTCATCGTCGGGAATCGTCTCTCCTAGTTCCAAACAACGCAAAAATCCCTCTCGCCAATCCTGATATACGCTCGACCAGGGTCGTTCATGGTAGGTTTCATAAATCGTGGCGTTGAATTGCTCTGTATCTTCCTCGGATTCAGGGTCTAAGCCCGCCAACCAGGCAGGATAGACGGGTTCCTGGTTGAGTTGGGCCGCTTCCAGACGAGCAATAGAAACCTGCTGCCAGGCTCTCAAATGGGCCACCACATCTTTGATAGACCAGTTGCCAGGCAGATGCGGGGCCGTGAGTTGCGCTTCGGTCAAACTGGCCAGCAGTTCTTCCCAACGATTAAATTCCTCTTTTAGCATTGTAATAATTTGTGTTTTATTGTTCATGGTCGTTCTCCCATTCAAACCTCACCCACTGGCTAACCATTTTTCTGCTACCTCTTTATCTTCAAAAAATCGAAAAAGATTACCTCGATTACATTCAATTATTAGCTCCTTAAAGCGGTCGCTCTTGACCCTACTGAATGAGATAATGCCTGCCCCTCTCATATGATAGTTAGCAAACTTCTGAAAGATAGTCCCGGCCAGTTGTGTCTTTAAATCAAAAAATTCGGGCGAAAAATTACCCTCGTATAGCATGACATTATGGGTCTCATTCTCACCACAGACAGTTATCAGGTCTAGAATATCTCTTTCATTTCGGATGATAAAAGCAGTTGGATCACATTCGATATATTTAGTGTTGTAAGCGCTTTGGACCTTAAATAGCATATCTTGTTCCTAAGGTGAAATTCGTCTATTTGTGCCATTCGTGATTAAATAGATAGTATACTATCATGGAGTTTATTATGACAAAGAAAGAGATGGCAGTGGGCAGCATCCCCACCGGAGTGATTTCAGGCTCGATTTTGGGGTTCTTTGTGGGCGCGTTTGTCGGGGCCATAACAGTAACGATATCAGGTGTAGTCAGTGGAATCATAGTCGGTATCGTTTTTGGGATCATCACCGGCTTGATTGTAGGGCCAACCGTGGGTGCTGTGGGCGAAACTCATGGCGGGGTCAGTATGGGAGCCTACATGGGGATGGTCACGGGTGGTTTTATAGGTATCATCGGCGGGATGCTCTCGGCGGATTATGTGGCCCAATTTGAGGTCGTCCAGCAGACGGCTTTTTTGAATGCTATGACCCAGGGATGGTTTCAAGCGGCGATGCTGGGTATGTTTTTAGGCGCGGTGTTGGGTACAGGCGTTGGAGCGGTTGTTGGAGGGAGAAATCAAGAAAGAAAATTGGGGATGTGAATGAGGTTTCATCATTCGGAGGAGATGATTACCGTTCTTTTAGCTGATCGAGAATGTTTTGCAACTCTTCATCCAAAGGCGCTTCCAGGTGAAGCGGCTCACCGGTACGGGGGTGTAAAAAACTGAGGCGGTGGGCGTGTAAAAATTGGCGTTTCAAGCCCAACGAGTTTTTCTTACGGCCATAGACCGTATCGCCTACTACCGGGCATTTGAGCCAGGCCAGATGCACCCGAATCTGGTGGGTGCGACCGGTTTCCAGGCCAATTTCCAGCAGGCTATACCCCGCAAATTCTTCCAGCAGGCGATAATGGGTGCGGGCCGCTTTACCATCGGCGCGAGGAGCAAACTTCTGTCGATGGCGGGGGTCACGACCCAGAGGAACATCAATCACGCCCTCCGGCGCTTTGGGTTCACCGAAAACCAAAGCCAAATAAATCTTTTCAACCGTTCTGGCTTTGAACTGTCGCCGCAAATGTTTCAAGGCTAACGGCGTGCGGGCCACAATGATTAAGCCCGATGTATCCCGGTCAAGCCGGTGTACAATACCGGGCCGCTCCACCGAACCGGTGTCAGCCTGAGCCATCTCCGCTAAATCAGGGTAACGGGATAGCAAGGCATTGACCAGGGTTCCCGCCTTATGCCCGTGCGCCGGATGGACCACCATCCCCGCCGGTTTGTTGATGACAATCAAATCATCGTCTTCAAAGACAATATCCAACGGAACGGACTCTGGTCGTAGCATGACCGGCTCCGGGGCTGGTAAATGCACGGTAATCACATCACCCGGTTGTATGGCAGCACTGGGTTTAGCCGGTTGGTTATCCAGCAAAACGTGACCCTGCTCAATCAACTTTTTTAATTGGGAACGAGACAAATCGGGAAATTCTTTGACCAGGTAGTGGTCCAAACGCGGAGAGATTTCATCAACTTGGAAATGGACAACGCGGGTTGGAGTCATTGAACTCCTTAAGGTTGCTGTCTACCGTGACGAACCTTTTTTAGGGCGTGTTGGGCAATACTGGATTGATGTCCACCAGACTTGCGATGGGTTCGCCATCGCTGCAAGATACGGTGGTCATATAGTAACTTAACCGGCAGAGCTAATCGATCCGAATGCGCTGTTGATCGCAAGCGAAAGCCAAAGACTAATTGCCGCACCTTATGACCGAGTTGACCGGCCTTCTGGCTATAGACCGCGATTTTTTCAAAGATACTCTTTCGTAATGAACCCCGATGATTTGAATTACTCATAAGCCTCCCTTTTTCGATAAACCAACCACATCTTTGGACTCTGCCTTGTTTTCTTCCTGCCAAAGACAAAATGTTAAGATAGTCACTCCCAACACAATTGATATATCGGCAATATTAAAAATCGGCCAGAACCCAATATCGACAAAGTCAACAACATAACCCCGTAAAACACGGTCTACCAGATTCCCCATTGCGCCGCCCAATTGTAATCCAATGCTAAGGCGCACCAAAATACTACCAATCGGCAGATAATGGTGATAAAAGACGATACCAACAATGACAATAAGAGCAATCACTGTAAAAATGTTCCCCAACTGAGGAAACATTCCAAAGGCTGCCCCGGTATTGGTGATATAAGTAAACTTAAAGAGTCTGGCTAAGGTGGGAGATATACTCCACGATTCCCAAAGCGGGATGTTTTGAACAACCAAAAACTTGGTTGCCTGATCCAGCGCAAAAACAATAGCAGCTACTCCTATAATTGTAGGAAACGCCGCCCCCCTTTTTATTGTTGAAGTCGCTGTCTGTTCAAAATTAATTGGGAGACTCTCCCTGCACCCACATAATTTATTGTATCCGACCATCACCGATTTTGCAATATGATTTTAGTCATATAGATGATGATACATCCGCGATATTTTACCCATTTTTTGAAAATTGACCAATCACCAAATTAATACCGCTTCCCAATGATAGCTATGAGGTTAACCTCGCAACTACCCCTTACCCTACCCTCCCCACCGATTGTCGCTGATACGGGGCTGTGTTACAATCCACCCGTAATTTTAACTTTACCGGAGATTATCTCGTTGATAGGCTTTGCCAAACGTATCACCCAATACCAACTTCTGTGGATAGTTCTCCTCTTTATCATCTTACCCTTTTTGGCCTTTCCAGAGATTGTCTTTGGCAAACAAACGCTTTACTGGTCAGATTTAAGTTGGATACATTATCCTCGGCATATTTTTGCCGCCGAGGAATGGCTGGCTGGACGAGTTCCCTTATGGGACCCCTATCAGCATAATGGGCTACCCTTTCTCGCCGAATCACAGGTGGGGGCGCTCTATCTATTTAGCGTTCTATTTTTAAGCCCATTCTCACCCTCGCTTGAATTGTCGTTGTTTATCCTGCTTCATTTCACCTTGGCGGCGATCTTTACCTTTATTTTAGCCCGCTCATTAGGGATAGGACAAGCAGGAGCGATTATTAGTGGCCTGGCTTTTGGTCTGGGCGGCTTTCTGATGGCCCAGGTTCCTAACCTCAACATCATGACCGGTGCAGCGTGGCTCCCCCTGATTTTGTACGGCGTGATTCAAACCACCCGCCGTCGCAGTTGGCTTGTGGCTATGCTAGCCGGTATTCCTATCGCCTTTCAAATTTTTACGGCCCAACCCCAGATTGTATTCTACAGCCTCGTTACAATCTGGGGCTATGGCTGTTACAGAATCATCGCCGATTTCCGCACCACCCACGACGCAATAAACGATAAGCTTAAACACGCCTTGCATACGGTTCTACTATTGGCCGTTATCATTATGAGCGGATTACTATTGGCTGCGCCTCAACTGCTGCCAACCTTCGAGCTTCAACAACTCTCAGTCCGCTCCGAAGAGCGGGAACTGGGGTTTTTAACCCAAAATTCACTTCCCCCGGAGATGTTTCTCAATCTGTTGATTCCCAGCGCATTTGGCAACAACGTCACCGGCTTCAAAGTGGGAGACCCGTTTCAAGAGGATTTCATTTACATCGGCTTTATTCCATTGCTGCTAACCTTCTTTAGCGTAAAACAACGCCACAAACGTGATATGCTCTTTTTTCTGTTCCTCCTTGTTGGCGGCGTGTTACTGGCCACGGGCCGGGCGACACCCCTCTACCAATATGCCATTCAATATCTGCCCGGTTTTGGCTTGTTCCGCATCCCGTCTCGCTGGCTGATGGTGGTCAATTTAGCTTTGGCGATTTTAGCCGGGTTTGGGCTTGACACCATCTTACAAAAGGGATTATCCAAACGGGAATTGATCATTATTGTTAGTTCGAGTTTCATTTTAATTATAGGAATAAGTCTCATCTGGATATTTAGAGCCGATTTGCAACAATGGGGTCAAGCCGGTTGGTCGGAGTTTCAGCAAAAGCTGCTCACCGCGTTTTTGAGTAAAAGTTTTTCTATTGATCCCATCCATCAAAACCACCTCTTGATGGGTTGGGTGCCGGGCTTAACCGAGCCATTCTTTTTGCTCATCACCAATATTATTATTGCGGCGATTATTTTTACCTTGTTTACCACACACAAAATCACAACCCGGACATTTAGCCTGCTTATGATTACCGCTGTCTCTATCGATTTAATCGCAGCAGGCGGAACAACTATTAACCCCACCCAACCGAATAGCTGGTGGCACCAACTCTCTGGGGGGAGCCAATATGTATTGGAACATGTGGGCCAGGCCCGCGTTTTCCCCTTGGGGATGGGCAGCGAACGATTGACGACCAGCCATTTGGGGCAATATTTCCCCTCGGTTTATCGAGTCCGCAGTGCCGGTGGTCACGGCTCGTCTTTAATGCTGGCCCGAACCAGCACCTTTTTGCAAAAGGCCCACCCGGTGCAAGCCATCCGAGTTCTGGGTGTGCGTTATCTGCTGACCGAGGGACAGATGGGCGCTGATGTCGCGGCCACCTACCCTCTCGTCTATAGCGATGAGGACTCTTTTGTCTACGAAAACCAAAACCCTCTGCCGCGGGCATTTGTTGTGCACCATGCCATTCAGGTTGATACAGCCCAAGAAGCCCTGGCCTATTTTGAGGAAGCCAACCTCGATCCGCGCCAGACCGTAGTTCTCGAAACTGAAGATACCACGCTTCTTCCCCCACAATCCTCGGCTAGTAGCAGCGCGACCATCATCAACGAAACACCACAACACCTTGAGATAGAAGTCGATGCCGCCGCCGATGGCTATCTTGTCTTGCTCGATACTTTTTATCCCGGTTGGGTGGCCCTTATAGATGACCAATCCACCGCTATTTACCGGGCTAATTATATCGCCAGGGCAATATTTGTCCCTTCCGGGAGGCATCTGGTTCAATTTGAGTATCGGCCCTTATCTTTCAAGATAGGGGTATGGCTTTCTCTGTTCAGCCTGACTTTGTTGATTATTGTGGCTGTGGTGAAGAATCGATCAAACCTTAAAATAGTTAGAAATAGTTAGAAAGTCGGGCTGGACAAAGCATCGGGCTTATGCTACACTCAAGAGCAAATTAGGGTTCAACCTTAACCATTTGTTAAATCAACATTGTTAAGATAGAATTTGGCTAAGCATAAATGAGTTATAAGGCACATGTATTATGTATAGATGACGAACCAGGGGTCATTGAACTGGTTAGCCTGATATTACGACCACAAAACATTCATGTTGATGGCGCTAACAGTGGAAAAGAAGGTCTGGCGGCGATGCGGAGTACCCCTCCCGATGCTGTCCTGCTTGACATTATGATGCCCGGGATGGATGGCTGGGAAGTGTATCAAGAAATGCAGTTGGATAAAAAATTGAAGGACATTCCGGTTATCATTGTCACGGCCAGAAACAATTCTTTCGAAGAAATTATTGCTCGCGAGCGGGCAGGTGTAAACGATTATGTGACCAAACCTTTCTTACCCAACGATTTAAGAAAAAGTTTGGCACAGGTGCTGGAGAAAGATTAGATAGAAAATGGCCAAGAAAAAACGGATTCTTTGCATCGAGGATGAAGCAGAGATGATCGACCTGACCCGGATTGTGTTAGAGCGAGGCGGGTACGAGGTGCTGGCCGCGGTTGGTGGGACGCGCGGTTTAGAGATGATTAAGGAAGAAAAGCCAGATTTGGTTTTGCTTGATCTGATGATGCCCGACATTGGCGGCTGGGAGGTATACCGGCAAATCAAGGCCGACCCAGAGTTGGTTCATATTCCGATCATTGTGGTGACGGCCAAGGCCCAAAGCATCGACAAGGTCTTGGGCTTGCAAGTGGCTAAAGTAGACGATTATATTACCAAACCCTTTGGCCCAAAAGAGCTTCTGACCAGTATCGAGCGTGTTTTTAACCAGGCAGACTCAGACTGATTGCCTCAACAATGCTATCTTTCACTGGTTCCCACGCTGAGCGTGGGAACCAGATAGTAGGTTGGGTTGAACAGGGGTAAATAGCCAGTAGAGGCCCATAACTGTTGGGTTTCGCCCAATATGAGGGTCAAATGAAGCCAGTGAAACCCAACATTTTGCCCTGCTACCATAACCTAAATTTCGGCTCAACCCAACCTACCCCTGAGCGTGGGAACCAGATACTAGGTTGGGTTGAACAGGGGTAAATAGCCAGTAGAGGCCCATAACTGTTGGGTTTCGCCCAATATGAGGGTCAGACAAAGCCAGTGAAACCCAACATTTTGCCCTGTACCATAACCTAAATTTCGGCTCAACCCAACCTACCCCTGTATAGTCTTTAATAACAAATGCCCCGGTAGCTCAAAGGATAGAGCAACTGCCTTCTAAGCAGTAGGTTACAGGTTCGAGTCCTGTCCGGGGTACTCATTGGCCCCCCCAACTTTTTGCATAATTTATGGCAAAGCGTCCGGCTTTCGGGCGCTTTTGTGTTTGAGATGGCAGGGTATGTTCAAAACCGATGGATAAATGGCACCGGCCGTGGTAGGGATATAGAACCTACCGCGGTAGGGGTATAGAACCGGCCGTGGTAGGGGCGAGGCCACTCGGAGAGACTTTGTTTTGCACCCAGACCATCAAGCCGAGTGGCCTCGCCCCTACGCCACCATACGGCCTCTAGCCCAGACTTTGCCCATGCTGACCGTGTTTAAGACGGTTAATCTGAGGCTAAGAACTTTGGTATAATATAGGCTCGAAGAACAGTTTTATTTGCTGCCTTTATGCGGATGGAGAAGTTATAATGACAGAGTTCCCCTGGGAAGATAATCTACTAGAGAGAAAAGTCGAGTCTGACTTAAAGGATTTATTAAAAACCTTAGTAGCTTTTGCTAACTCTGTAAAGCCTGGTCACACAGCCGTTATACTTATTGGCGAAAAAGATGATGGCACTATCCAAGGTGTTACAAATCCTGATAATATCCAAAAAACGGTTAGAGAAACGTGTGACAAAATTTATCCCGCAATTCTACATCGTTCACAAGTCTATGAGAAAGAGGGTAAATACTGTGTCCGTGTCGAAATTGAATATGATGGCGAAACGCCTCATTTTGGTGGAGCGGCTTGGATTAGAAAAGGGTCAGAGTCGATAAAAGCTACGGATGAGTGCTTTCAAAGATTGATTGATTTACGGTCAGGAATTGTTTACGAATTAGCAAAATGGTTGGGCAAAGAAGTTACAATTCGCGGTGACCCCTCAAGTGTTCCACATCGAAAGAATGTAGGCATTGGCACCAAGGCGTACCGAATCTATACACATCGTTGGGGACCGGAAGAGTTCGCTAGAATAGTACAGGTAAATAAGCATTGGGCTACTTTTGAAAAATCTGACAATGGCGAAAGGGTTTCAGAGCCATTAAAAAATTTGACTTTATCCTACGATGACCAAAGGGACCAATTGAAAATAATCACTGATTATTGACCGTCAATATACACTCCCCTTTCGACCCCCTACCCCCCACCGACCACGCCACACCCCCCAAAATTGGCCGAATTTGCGGGCTGGGGTGGTGGGGTGAAACTCCATGTCATTTCGAGAAGCAGAGCGACGAGAAATTCCTGAGAAATATGCTCGCAAGACGAGTTTTTAGGGATTTCTCGCTCCTCTCGTCGCTCGAAATGACATAGACATATCGGTCGTCAGGGTCGTCCTCAGGGTCGTCGTTCCCGGTCAGGCATGGTGGTCCCGGCCAATCTATCATCGGCGGGCAGGATGGTCCCGTCGATGTTGGCCTCGCTGAGGTCGGCCCCATTTAAGATGGTTTCGTTGAGGTCGGCTCCAGTGAGATTCGCTCTAAACAGATTGGTATTACTAAGGTCAGCCCGCAAGTTAGCGCCACTAAAATCGGTCTTAGCCAGATTAGCGCCCTTCACGTCTACATCTATAAACTCAGCTCCACCCAAATTAGCTCCGGCCAAATCCGCATCAGTGAGATGAGATGACTGTAGCCTAATCTGGCGCATATCTGCCTGGATTAACTTGGCTTTGGTGAGGTCCGCGCCAGCCCCCACCCAATTAGAGCGGGTCAAGATTGCGCCCCTTAAGTCAGCTTCCTTAAAATCAACCCGCTCCTGGTTTCTTTCTCGATCCCCAATATCGTTGGTTGTTTCCAGAAGATTGGCCCCCCACATTCTGGCCCCTGCGAAGCTGGCCCCCGGCAACCGAGCAGAGGCTAAATCGGCTTCTTGCAGATTGGCCCCATTGAAATTCGTGCCAATCAATTCAGCTTGAACTAAGGTAGCCCCGCTTAGGTTGGCTCCACGCAAATCAGTATCGTTCAATTTTGCCCGGGTTAAGTCGGCTCCGCTCAAATTGACCCCACCGCGTACATCAGCCCGGTCCAGAGTGGCATCGACTAAAATCGCTCCATTCAGGCTGGCCTCAAAGAGGTTGGCTCCGGTTAAATCGGCCCCGGTCATATCGGCGCCATCCAGTCGGGCCTGACGAAGCTGGGTATTTCGCAGTTTTGTTTCGGGGGTTAATATGGCGTTAGTTAGATTAACCCGGTTCATAACGGCTCCATCTAGGGTCACATTTTCTAATTCGGCCCCGGTCAAGTCGGTATCGCTTAAAATTGCCCCGGTCATATCGGCGTCTTTTAGCCTGGCCCCAATCAACTCAGCGTCGGTCAAGATTGCCCCACGCATCGTCGCCGCCGCGAAGACAGCGCCTTGTAATTTGGCCCGGCTTAGATCGGCCCCGGCCAGTTCGGCCCCAAATAATTGGGCTCCTTCTAGGTTCGCCTCAACCAAATTGGTATTTTCCAGGTTGCCACAACTCAAATCTCTCCCGTTTAGCGAGCGTCCTGGCTCATCATTATTAACCACATCGGCTACCAACCGCAATTTGTCAGGAATGTCTATATTACTAAGGTCGGTATCAATATTTCGCAGGTTAGCCAAATTTAGGTCAGCTTCGGTGGTAGTAGCCCCCGCCAGTTTAGCGCCTCGTAAGTCGGCCCCAATAAGAAAAGCGCCCGATAGGTTGGCCCCTTGCAGATTGGCCCCATTTAAATCGGCGCCGACCAAAACAGCCCCGGTTAAATCAACTCCCTCCAGATCGATATCTTCCAGATCAGCCCCTATCAACCTCGCTTCTTTAAGGTTAGCGTTACGTAGGTTTTTGGCCCCTTTCCAGTCTTGCAGTTGAGTCACCTTTCCGGCTTGCTCCAATAACGACTTGAGCCGACGTAAGCCCTCTATATCAGATTGAGAGATTTCCTCATCCGGGGATTTGGGTTGGCAAAGAATTTTGACGCCAGCTAGCTGGTTAACAATCTCGTCAACTTTACCCCGGTCTGCTGATTGGTCGGCGGGCCAACTTAAAATGGCTTTCTGTAAATTAGCGCCATTCAAATCTGTATCGCTACCCATGATAGCGTTTAGCAAATTGGCCCCGCTCAAATCGGCCCCACTTAGATTACTATTTTTTAGTACAGAATCTATTAGATTAGCATTGTTTAGTCTGGCTTCGGTCAGTTGCGCGCCTGTCAGATCGGCCCGATCCATAGTTGCCCCGTTAAAGTCTGCATTATGCAAATCAGCCCCGTTGAGTTTAGCTTCGGTTAAGTTGGCATTCTGAAAAATGGCATCATGTAAAATCGTTCCATTAAGTATCGCTCTGGTCAGGTTAGCCCCGCTAAAATTAGAGCCACTCAAATCCAGCCCGCTCAAATCCGCATCAGTTAAGTCAGCGCCCTCAAAATCAGAGCCGGCAATGGTCGTTCTGATCATCCGTGTTCCTATCAACTTTGCCAGGCCGAAATTGGTCATAGTCAAGTTGGTATCGGTGATAGTTGCCCCGCTCAAATTTGCGCCAACCAAAATACTCCCTGGCAATTCGACACTTTGTAACCTGGCCCCCTGCAAATTTGTTGCGATCAAAGTACTCCCCGAAAGATTAACATTTTGCAAGTTACCATTGCTTAGGTCAGCGCCAATTAAAATGGTTCCGCTCAGGTTAATATCAGTTAAATTGCGCGTGGTACCTGTAACAATTGTCTCCCCAGTCAGGTCTGTCACACCGGCTATTCTAATTGTACCGCCCTGAACCGTTACCGGCCCTTGAACAATCTGGGCTTGCAATTGAGTCGCATTTTTACTATTAATAGCCCCTATAATCCCTTCCTGTTCTCTCACCCGCCGGTCTGCCGGTAAGCTGACAATTGTCAAGGGCATTTCAGCCTTATTCAGCGTTGTATTATTCATAATGGCATCAAGCAGAACAGCACCGTTCAGTTTCGCTTCGGTCAGGTTGGCTCCACTCAGGTTGGCTCCGCTCAGGTTAGCTCCGCTTAAATCAGCTTTCGTCAGGTTGGCTCCACTCAGATTAATCCCAACGAGATCACGCCCGGCTAAATTTGCCCCACTCAAATTAGCTCCGGCATATTCTTGATGACTAGTCAAATTTATACCACTCAGACTTTCGCCCGTGCAATTTGGGGGACAGCTTGGCCGTAATAATAACCACCATACGATTATTCCTAAGAGTAATACTATAATTATCAAAAGAACCAGCAAAACAAGGATGGTTCTTAATCTGTTTTCGCTTTGGATTGTCATCGGCGTTTACTCCAATAACTGGATAACTTTTTCAATGTAGCGGATTATGTATACCTATCTATCATACCTCAAGATTACAAATAACGCACCTGTAGAGCCTCTTTTTCGACACTCCCCTGTTCTATGCTATAATTGCCGCCTATGAATAGTGATGTTGTCCCCCAAAAAAAGTTTGATACATTTGAGTGGATAATAGGCGGTAGTATCACTCTAGGGGCGCTGGGATTGTATATTTCAACGTTGGCCCCAACTGTCCTTGAAGCCGATGCTGGTGAGTTCCAGTTTGTACCCTGGTTGCCTGGTATTGCTCACCCAACCGGATATCCATTATATATTCTACTAGGTTGGCTCTGGACTCATCTTGTACCCGTGGGTGAAGTGGCTTGGCGAATGAACCTGCTGTCGGCGGTTTTTGCGGCAATAGCGGTTGGCCTAACCTATGTCATTTCCCGACAATTACTTGATATCACGCTACCCGACACACCTGCTCCGGCCCGACGTATTACTGCCGGTATCGTTGCAACCACCTTTGCGGTTACACCCACCTTTTGGAGCCAGGCCATCATTGCCGAAGTCTATGCCCTCCATACTTTATTTGTGGTGGTTATTCTGTGGCTGGCTCTAAAATTCCGAGGACCGAGTAGCCACCGGTCAGGCAAATTTTTGGCCTCTACCTTTGGTCTTGGGCTAACCCATCACCTTACCACAATCCTGCTACTTCCTGCGTTAGTCCTGTTTTTATGGGCAATCCGTAACTCCTTTGCTAATAAAAAGGGGGAGTATAACTTTGTCGGACAAGAAACTTTGAAGCAGCTCATCATATATGGATTGCTCTTCGTTGCTCCTATACTATTGTACTTGTATCTCCCTCTTATTGCGCCCTCAACCCCCTATACAACGCTCACTTTAAGCGATACTCAAACCTTAACCTTATACGACAACTCACCGCAGGGTTTCTTTAAGCATGTTACAGGTTCGGTATTTGCTGGACAGCTACAACCCACCGCTGTCGGGCTTGAACGCTTCCATTTAGCCTGGCAATTGCTCCGGCAACAAGTCGGCTGGATTGGCATAATTTTGGCTAGTCTGGGCGTAATAACTCTCTGGCAAAAACGACAAAGCGATTTACTTTTGCTGACAGGGGTGACTTTTTTGGCTTTTGTCGGCTTTAATCTAATTTATTTTATCGGCGATGTGTTTGTCCTGTTTATTCCTGCCTGGTTGGTTATCTGTTTGTGGTTAGGGATTGGGGCGTTGGGGTTAACGCAATGGCTCGTTGTTAGTTTTGTACATCGTAAAATGAGTCCTGACCAGTACCTCGTGTTTAAGCGCATGCAAGCCCAATTAGGCCAAAGGGTGCAACGAATAGCTATTTCCGGCCTATCCTTGTTTTTTTTTGGACTGCCGTTGACCTTAGTCATCACCCAAATGTTTGACATTAACCAGAATAATAACTTTGCCACAACTAGGCGTTGGCAAGAGATTTTGGCAGAGCCTATTCCTAAATCTGCTATATTACTGAGTAATGATCGGAATGAAATTATGCCGATGTGGTATTATCAATACGTTGAGGGACGTCGCCCTGATTTACTGGGTCTCTTTCCTTTAATTGTATCGGATCCTGAATATACCAATATAGGCCGGGTATTAGACCAAGCCCTGGCTTCAGGCCGACCGGTCTATTTTATCAAGCCAATGGATGGTTTGGAACTTAAGGCCAACATTGCCCCAAAAGGGACCCTATTTCAGGCTATTGGAAACAATACCCGTCCATCTAATCCAGTCAACATCACGCTGCCAGAAGTCAGTGTGCCATCATCTACCGGCGATAATGTAAAGGAGACAGTCAGGCTACTGGGGTATGATTTATCATCGACCAAGATTGTACCCGGCGATGAAATTACCGTAACGCTATATTGGCAGACTGTACAAGAGTTGGCAATAGATTATACCAGCTATGTACATTTGATTACGGAGAATGGACAAGGCGTCGCCCAAAGCGACCATCGACCTGGCGGTGATATTTACCCAAGTAGTTATTGGCAGATTGGGGAAATTTTGCACGACGTGCATACCTTCTCAGTTCCACCTAATATCTCTGGAGGTGTTTATCGGCTGCGGGTTGGGATGTACTATCAGCCAGAGCCAGGTGTGATTGAAGGGATGGGAAATGGAACAGAAATTGGTAGTATAGCCATAAGGGTTGCCATAGATGACGATGCGAAGCAATCCTGAGCGCATGGCCTGGGTTGTACTATTGACCGGGTTTGGCGTTTTTTGCTCTTTAACGCTGCTCATTCCTGCTGCAATTTATTGGTACATTGTAAACTCGACCATCCCGTTGAGAACAGAACTAACCTCTGTAAGGGGTATTGTATTGATTGATAACCCCGATGTTGAATTATCCTTTTCTGTTCTCGATGGTCAAACAGTGCCACTTGCAGAGTCTTTGACCGTATCTACGAATAATACCTCTCAAGCTATCCTCACCTTTACCGATGATAGTAGCTTAACTATGTATGGCGATACAATCGTTGTTTTGCGTGAGGCCCAAAGACCCCGCTTTGGGATTAGTCCTAACCCCACCTATATCTTGGTGGAGGTGCAGCAAGGCCGGGTGCGAGCCACAGCTTCGCAAGAACGTGAGGACTTGAGTTTTGATGTTAATACGCCATATGCCGCCGTAGAGTTTGACCAGGGCAGTTTTTCCGTAGAAGTTAGTGAGAAAGGCACCCAAGTTACGACTCGCTTGGGGCAAGCTGAGGTTATTGGCGAGGATAAATCGGTTCAGCTAAATCAAGGGCAGCGGGCTGTCGTAGGGCCGGGGACTCCCCTTTCCGGCCCTCTGCCTTCGGCCCAAAATCTGTTGAGTGATAGCAATTTTAATCAATCATTTACAGATACCTGGCAGATTTATGCTATTAATTTAAACAAAGATGAAATTACCACTACGGCTGGTATAGCTGACTTTCAAGATCAATCTGTCCTTAGGTTGCAAAGTGAAGGTCAGGATAATATTCATACAGAGGTCGGGGTAAGCCAAGTTGTTAATAAAGACGTGCGTGATTTCCAATCTTTACGTATTTTTGCAGAAGTACGGTTGGTAAACCAATCTCTCCCTGGAGGTGGCCAATTAGGCTCAGAGTTTCCTATTATGTTCCATATTGCCTATAAGGATGCTGAAGGTAATGATCGTGATTGGTTTCATGGTTTCTATTATGCAGCAGCGCCCGATAACTACATCCTCTATAACCAACCCGATAACTCTAGTGAACGTGTAGCCCGTTATATTTGGTACCCCTATGAGTCGGTTAACTTGTTGACAACATTAGGTCCCACTAAACCTGCCTTCATTAAATCCATTCGCATTTATGCCTCCGGTTGGATCTATGATGCAATGGTTGCCAATATCTCCCTCTTGGCCGAGGAGTAAATGGCCTAATGTTACACCAGTCAAATCGAGTAGCAGATAAAGTACACACTCATTGGTTTTACCTGCTTGCCATTCTTATCATCTACGCTGGGCTTAGCTTGTATCAAATTAATCTACCAGGTCTTCACTATGATGAAGCCTTTGAAGCCGTACCGGCCTTACAATTACTGTTGAAACAACCGGTCATGCCGTTTCGGGGCGCTGGCCTGACCATCGGCCAACAAACTTTCCCCTTGATGACTCAAGATTATATCGGAGCCTTAAACACTTACGCCGCCATTCCCTTCATTGCCGTCCTTGGCGCTACCCCGGCTGCCTTACGTACTATGTCAATTCTGGTTGGCGCAATTACCTTGCTACTCACCACGGCCTTAGCGTATCGATTTACGGGTACGCGATGGGTGGGGTTGTCCGCAGCTTTATTACTATCGGTAGACCCGACCTTTGTATTTTGGAATAGACAAGGCGTATTTGTTACAGCGGTAACGGCAACGATTGGGGTGGCCGCTACTTATTGTTGGTTGCGGCGTTTTCAGAGTAGTTCAATAGGCTGGAGTATAGCTGGCGCTTTCCTTTTCGGCCTGGGAGTGTATGCTAAATTACTGTTTCTATGGCTTATTTTTGGGTTAATAGGGAGTATGATTTTACTCAAGCTGAACTGGCTCATCAAACACCGTACTGACCTCTTAAAGTTACGGAAACAGTTGTCCATAGTTGAGATTCTTGCGGCCTTATTTGTTTTTTTGCTTGGGAGTTGGCCGCTCATTGTTTATAATATACAAACCGGGGGTACACTCCTAAATCTTAGCCAAAATGCCCGTGTCTCCTACTACGGCGTCGATAATTTGGCCTTTGGCGCTAATTTAATTGAGCGACTGACCCAATTTGTTAGCCTATTAAATGGTGACCACCTCTGGTATTTGGGCGCTACGCAGAGCAATTTTTTGTTTTCGCTTCTTTTTGTGGTTGTTTTGGTTATTGTAGTGATTATGACTATACGCAATTCCCGCACCTCTTCAACAAAAACCCCTGATTCAACCTTATTCTCACCAAGCCAGGCTGGTTTATTTCCCTTTTTAGTCATTGGCTTAGTCCTTTTATCGAGTACCGGCACGATCTCTGCCCTTTGGATTACCCACTTTGCTATCTTGATGCCCTGGCCCGCTTTGGCCCTTAGCCTTGGTGCCTGGTCTATTTTGACCAACCTGGATACGCTTGCTCCTAAATTGAATACTATGCTCAAAATTTCAATTTCGGCTGGTATAAGTTTGTTGGTTATTACGAATCTATTGAATACGCTTCGTTACCACGTTGCTTTGTCAACAAGCGGCGGATTGAGTAGTCACTCTGATGCTATATACGATTTGAGCGATTGGCTGGCTGAACATGCCCATGGTCGGGTCATAGCGATGGATTGGGGGTTGGCTGCACCGGTAATTTATCTAACAAATGGCCGCGTGGCTGCAACCGAAGTATTTGGCTATGAGTGGCAACCTGATACCAACACACAATTAAATGAACGTTTACAAGAGGCTATTTCCCAACCGGCTACGCTTTATCTCTGGCGTGCCCCGGATGAAATCATTTTTGACCGTAGCGATGAATTTAAGGCTCTTTACCGTCCTCTAAACCTTGAAGAAACCATCGAAGAAGCCTTCTATGAAAGGAGCGGACGGCCCATTTTAGGGGTTACCCGGCTGGTTGAAAAGGGCACAGCCACTAACCCACCCCAATAGTGATGAACTCATGAATCTTGCAGAGCTGGTTACGAGTTTAAACATTCAAATAGGTGATAAGGAACGCTGGTCTATTTTTGGGCCGGAGGCGCAGGCATTTTCAGCAAAAATAGAGCCAAAAAATCCTGATGACCTAATGCCTTTTAGTCAAGACGTAGTCCCGGAACTCGATGGATTATTATTAGCTGGAGCACTTTCGGCAACCGCTAACTCACAAGATTGGCTTGACCAGATTACCGGCCTTATGAGGCAAGATGCAACGTTGATAGCTATCGATTGGCAAGCAGATGGCTTGCTAAAGTACGGCCCTCCCCTTGACTTGCGCTTCAAAAATGGACGATTGCGTCGCTTACTCAAAGAGGCGGGTTTTGGTATTGTCCAGCTATTAGACGAACACCCCCTTTATTACATTATAAAAGGAGTAAAAGGCCCTTCGCCTCACATCCCTCATGCGAATGAGTTTGTAGATGTCGCCAGCTTAGACGAACTACAAAAAAATGCAATGAAACTGGTTGAAATATTTGGGTACAATGTCATTGTCGCCAACACCGGCAAAGAGATTGTGGCGTTTGCCCAGCGCTGCCCACATACAAACGGGCCGCTTGATAAGGGCCTCTTGCGAGGTAGAGGGGTGGTTTGTCCCCTACATGGCTACATCTGGAATGTTTGCACCGGAGAACCGGTCGAACCGGCAG
>Ga0210124_1000542_pt1 | contig 18793 bp, 13 predicted proteins | sample Muzzi_PWC_D2_FD_185554 | JGI IMG/M metagenome (GOLD analysis project Ga0210124, IMG submission 185554) | Wetland microbial communities from San Francisco Bay, California, USA, that impact long-term carbon sequestration - Muzzi_PWC_D2 (SPAdes) | ecosystem: Environmental > Aquatic > Marine >... | reverse complement strand
TAACCCCATCTATGCGCAGGGCCACCTGGCAATTTTGAAGGGCAATTTGGCCGAAGAAGGTGGTGTTGCTAAGATTACCGGCATTAAGCAGCATGAAATTACGGGGCCAGCCCGTGTCTTTGAGTCCGAAGAGAAGTGCCTGGAGGCAATCCTGGCTAAGAAGATCAAACCTGGTGATGTGCTTGTCATTCGTTATGAGGGGCCAAAGGGTGGGCCAGGGATGCGCGAAATGCTAGCGCCCACCTCGGCCATCATCGGGGCTGGGTTAGGTGACTCGGTGGGGTTGATTACGGATGGGCGTTTCTCTGGCGGAACCTATGGTATGGTTGTAGGCCATGTGGCCCCTGAAGCTGCCGTCGGAGGAACTATCGCCCTGGTAGAAGAAGGCGATTCGATTACAATTGATTCCGACAAACGCCTGCTTCAACTAAATATCTCAGATGAAGAGTTGGCGAAACGCCGCGCTGCCTGGCAATCGCCCGCACCGCGCTATACGCGGGGGGTGCTGGCTAAATACGCCAAGTTAGTATCGACCAGCAGCCTTGGTGCGGTAACGGATTAGCACTTTTTGGAGATTGGAGATTAGGAGATTGGGAGATTTGTTCTCAATCTCCAATCTCTAATCTCCCAATCCTCAATCTCCTCTCCTCTTCTCTCCTCTTCTCTTCACTGGCATTCCTCGTTAACCGGTTGCCAGCGGCCATTCACCAGAATCATTGTTCGCTTGGATGTGACCGGCTCGGCCTCAGGAGAGCGGCCCCATAAGATGAATCGTAAGCGGAGTTCGGCGCAGACTGCGGCGTCGCTGTAGGTCTTAATAACGCGCTGTCTTTCAATCGCTATGCCTACAGGGCGGCGTTCACGGTGCATCCAGATGCGGGTGTAGGTCAGGCCATCCTCGTTTCCCCAAGTTATATCAGGGACTCGTGATAGGTATAATAGCCCGCATGAAAGTGGGGGCAGGATCACAAGCAGAATCAGAACCACTATCGTCAGGTAAAAGTTTATGTTTTCTTGTAACTTACTGGGTTTTTTCGGGGTGTCCGTGACGCTCATTCGCCCACCACAAATGCGATGGCGTAATCTTTGGTGTGGGAAAGGCTGATGGCAATATTTGAGATACCCTGGCGAGTTGCCAAATCAGCCGCAGCGCCATGTAATAGAATCGAGGGGCGGAGCCTGGCATTATTGATAACCTCAATCTCTTGCCAGCTAACATCACCGATGCCGGTTCCGAGAGCCTTACCAACAGCTTCTTTGGCAGCCCAACGCGCGGCCAACGAGCCAACCCGGCCCTGGCAATAGTCTAACTCTTGGGGCGTATAAACCCGCTTGAGAAAACGGTCGCCAAAGCGTTTGATGCTGTGAGCCACGCGCTCAGTTTCTATAATATCTGTGCCGATTGTAATCATGATTCTAAAGTATGTCGAGTATTTTGGTGGTGAAGCCTTTGACTATATAGGCGGCCAGGTCTTCCTCGGTGTCCGGGTGCTTGGATTTAATTGTTTTCGCCGAAATTTCTATCATGCTGGAGACCCGGTCATATACGGCCGAACTAATAATCACTTCGCCCGGTCCGGCCCCGTCGCAGTAGCGTGAGGCGCGGTTGACCGTATCGCCAATAACCGTATACTCCATCTGTTCGTCAGAGCCAATGAATCCCTGTAGTACAGCGCCGGTATGAATCCCGATGCCAATCCTATAAGCGGGATGGCCGAGACGTTCCCACTCTCGGCCCAGCTTGCGAACTGCCCCTTGAATATCTAAGGCTGCCCTAACCGCATTTTCCCACTGGACACCCTCTGGGTCAGGGTCGGGGCTGCCAAACACCGCTAAGAAGCCATCACCAATATACTTGTCTACCGTGCCATTAAATTTAAAGATGATGGGGATACATATTCCAAATAGTTCGTTGAGCATCTCCATAACCCTACTTGGGTCCATCTGGGCGCTGAGGGCCGTGAAGCCACGAACATCTGCACTTAAGATAGTAACCGGCTCAACCCGTTCGCCGCCAAGCCCCAACTGTCCTTGATTTTTCAACAACTCCTCTAAATGTTCGGCGACTTGGGGCGAGAATTGTCGCAACAGGTTCGAGCGCACCACTTCCTGGCGGCGTAAATCTTCCTGTAAGGCATGATTTTTGACAAACATGGCTGCCTGACTGGCCATTGCCATTAACAGGTGCAAATCGTCATCATCAAAGGCATCGCCAACCAAATGATTATCAACATAAACTATGCCTAGTACCTCATCTTGCCAAACCATGGGGGCGTACATCGCACATTGGGTGCCATGCGAAACCAGGCTCTCGGTAAGCTGGACATCTTCGCCAGATGCGTCTCGTCGCCAGGTGAAGGCTTCTTGTTTCTCTACCGCCAGCCGGGTCAGGTATAAACTAATCGAGAGGCCCGCCTTTTCCGGCATATGGGCTTTGGGCAGAAGCTTGCGCCCGTATCGCAAGAGGACCGCGCCTCTTTGCGCGCCAAGAATCACTTTACAAAGGTGCTCGATGACGGTTTGCAACAGCGGCTCGACATGCTCCATTGTGGCCAGGGCCACTCCTAATTCGTAAAACGCCGATAATCGCCGTTGAATTGTCTCATCGATGAGTGTCCTGGCCTCCGGCTTTTCCACCATAAGGAGCGTAGAGGGCGATTCAGTGGCCGCGACCGTGCTGGTAAGCGCTCCTGTTTCAAAAGGATTATCTTCAGTATCAACACGGATTCGCCGTACTGTATCCTCTATCATGTCGAACTCGGATGAAGGGAGGGGAGGCTGGATAACTAACTCCGTTTGACCAATCATTATCTTATCGCCGGGAGTGATTTCTGTTTTGGCCGTGATTTTTTCGCCATTTAGCCAGGTGCCTCCCCGGCTATCAACATCCTCAATCCAGTAGCTTTCGTTCTCATAGGTTAGATAAGCATGGCGACGAGAGACGGTTCCATCCGGGTTCAAATCTAAATCAACCACCCAGTCGCCAGAAGGGCGACCAATGGTCACAGAATCTGCTTCAGTTTCAAATCGTTTTTGTGGTGTTGATTTATACGAGTAATTTATAATAATCATAGTCATCCTTTGAGCGCCCAAAACCACAAATTATGCCTCACCTTTCATGATGCATGATTTTTCTATTATTTACCAGTTTACACCTGAAAAATTGTAGGAGAGCCTTGATTATCCGGCTGGGTCGTGCAACATACGGCTAATGAGCCGTAGCGTTTTCTCCAGTTCGGCCTGCCAGACCTCCTGTTTGGGATGGAGAGGTAAGGTAACCTGTCGGCGGGTGACATTCGCCACTGAGCTTAGACGGCGCTCAAGACCGGACCGATCGATATCTTCCAGACTATCGGCCCGAATAACAATTTGGCCGACCTCGGTGACAACCGATTTAACACCGCCTTCGATGGCTAGGAGCTTGAGCTTGAGTTGGTATAGTAGATTTGTCACAGGTTCTGGCATATAGCCAAAACGATCTTCCAATTCTTTGACCATCTCATCGATGCCTTTGAGCGTGGTGATACCGGCCAAGCGGCGGTAAAGGCGGAAGCGCAATTTCTCCTCCGGCAGATAGTCTTCTGGCACGTAAGCCGGGATAGGTAAGTTGAGCTGAATCCCTTCAGAGAGGGGGTTCAGATAGGCGCTCGTCTCTTTGCCGATAATTGAATGAGGCGATTCACCCTTTAATTCACTGATGGCCTGGGTCAGCAGGCGTGCATACAGGTCAAAACCAACCGCAGCAATATGGCCGTGTTGTTTAGCCCCTAAAAAGTCACCTGCCCCCCGAATCTCTAAATCGCGCATGGCAATGCGAAAACCGGCTCCCAATTCGCTAGCCTCGGAGATAGCGTCGAGCCGTTTACGAGCATCTGCCGATAATGGATGATTTTTAGGGGTGAGCAGGTAGGCGTAAGCCTGCACCGCGCCGCGTCCAACCCGCCCCCGTAGCTGATATAATTGAGCCAGCCCCATGCGGTCGGCCCGATCAATGATAATGGTATTGACATTGGGTAAATCAAGCCCATTTTCGATAATGGTGGTACTGACGAGAACGTCAAATTGGCCGGTCACAAAGTCGCTCATCACCCGCTCTAACTGCCGCTCGCTCATTTGGCCGTGCCCCACTTCTACTCTGGCCTCCGGTACAATATTGCGGACACGATTGGCCTTTTGCTCGATGCCCATTACCCGGTTATAAACATAGAAAATCTGTCCCCCCCGGTCAAGTTCGCGCAAAATAGCCGTCCGAATGAGCGTCTCATCGTACTCGGTCACAATGGTTTGCACTGGCAACCGTTCCTCCGGCGGGGTATCGATGGTACTGAGGTTGCGTACGCCGCTCAGCGCCATATGCAGCGTGCGGGGAATTGGGGTGGCGGTTAGTGTCAGGATATCGACCTCGGCCCGCAGAGCCTTTAATTTCTCTTTTTGTTTAACCCCAAAGCGCTGCTCTTCGTCGATAATTAGCAATCCAAGATTTTTGAACATGATATCTTTTTGCAACAGCCGGTGGGTGCCAATCACAATATCGGTAACGCCGGCAGCTAGGTTTTCCACGGTTTGCTGCTGTTGGTTTTTAGTACGGAAACGAGACAGCATTTCAATCCGAATAGGATAAGTGGCTAATCGTTGTTGAAAGGTATATATATGTTGTTGGGCCAGCACGGTAGTCGGGGCTAAAATAGCCACCTGTACCCCATCCATGACCGCTTTGAAGGCGGCTCGTAAGGCTACCTCGGTTTTGCCATATCCAACATCGCCGCAAACCAGACGGTCCATAGGTTGGGATTTTTCCATATCCACCTTGACTTCTGCAATGGCCCGCAATTGGTCATCCGTTTCCACAAAGGGAAAAGCATCTTCGACTTCGGTTTGCCACTCGGTATCCGGGCTAAAGGTATGGCCTGTAGCAATCTCGCGCTTGGCATAAATTTCTAATAGTTCTTTGGCAATGTCTTCGACAGCCCGTCTAGCCCGACGCTTAATCGTATTCCAATCGACACTACCTAAGCGATTGAGCGTTGGTTTGTGGTCATCGGGGCCAATATAGCGAGCCAGCCGGTCGGCCTGGTGGATAGGAACATATAATTTATCGCCATTGGCATATTCCACGGCCAGGTATTCGCGCTCGACCTCTTCAAAATCCAGCTTGACCAGACCGACATAACGCCCAATGCCATGCTCAATGTGAACAACCCAATCGCCGGGGTTCACATCGGCAAAGAAAGTCTCAGGCGTAACGCCTTTACGTGGTTTTGGGCGACGGGTGGTGGTGGGTTTTTTCCAGCCAAACAACTCGGAATCGGACATAATGGTGATGAGCGAGCTATCACCTTGCTCCACGTCACGCAGCGCCCAACCTTCAATTAATACGCCATGCACCAACGTAAGGCTACCGGAAGGTGGCGGGGGAGCGCCCGGTTCTAGGCTATCAATGGGCGTTACGGTAATATCCGCTTCATACTCATTCAACAAATGGCTCAGACGGGCCGATTGACGGCTGACCAGCACCACTCGCTCCCCCTGCTTTTTACGGGCAATGATTTCGGGCAATCCATTTTTGACCTGCCCCCCAAAGGCAGGCGGCGGGACAAAGATGGACTGAAGCAATCCGATTTTAGATTTTAGATTTTCGACTTCGTCGTGAGCATTCGGTCGAACGATTTTCGATTTCTCGGTGGACAGGTTGTCTTCGGGGCTGGGTGAACTGGAAGCTAGAGGGGGCGAGTTTGAGTCTTGGTTTTGTACATTGCTGGAGGTTGGTAATTGAGGATTGAATCCGGTATAACTGAGAACAAATGGATTGCAAGCGGCTAAGGCGGGGCCTAAAGTCGACCAGTCAAAATAAGGGTCAGGCCATTCCTCCGGTAAATCCCCGATATTGATTAAATCCTGCTTGAGCGTTTGGGCTTGCCTTTCCAACTCATTGACTACGAGGGCCAGTTCCTCGGGGTCTTCGATAAAGATCAGGGTCTCTTTGGGCAGATAATCGAGTATGGAGGCTTGAGGCAGCGGGTCAGATTGACCTTTGTTACCGTTATAAAAGAAGGGTAAATAATATTCTATCCCCCGGAAAGCAGTCCCACTGGATAGGCGAGCAACATCTTCCTCAAAAGCAATTTTGGTACTGGGTTGTAAATTGGTCAGGTCCCATTGACTCAGTTGGGTGGAGGCATAGGCGGCATGGCGAGGTAATGTCTCGGTGGCAGGGCCAACGGTAAAAGAGTCGAGCCGATTTTCAGAGCGTTGCGTAGTGGGATCAAACGTGCGCAGCGAGTCAATTTCATCGCCAAATAGCTCAATACGAATAGGTTTGTCAGCATTAGGCGGAAAAACATCTAAAATTCCACCCCTCCGGCTAAAACTTCCGGCCACCTCAACCACATCTTCCGGTTGATAGCCCAATTCGATCCACTGTTTGACCACTTCATTGAGCCGTATCCGCTGGCCTGCCTTGAACTCCATCAAGGTGAATTCATCGGGGGGAAGGGTGTGGTGGGTCAGAGCGCGGGCTGAGGTGATGATGAGAGGTGGCGGAATTGGAGATTGGTTATTAGTAATTGCTGACTCGGCTTTGGAGTGAACATTGTCCAAAGATTGAGCAGCTGCTTCAGGTGCCTTTTGAATTGTTTTTTTGTGTTGATTGTAATCAACCAGCGCAGATAGCGCAGCCAGGCGAGCCTGGATGGTTTCGCTGCCCCAGGCAATTTTTTCATGGGGCAGGGCATCGGGATCGGGGAGGCGGTAAACGTTGGCCGGGTCTTCTGCCCACACCTGAATTTGCTCCGTGAGAATCCTGGCCCGGTCAGCCCGAGCGGTGATGAAGAAGATGGGGCGTTGCAAGTCGGCATGCAGGGCAGCCAGCAAAGCCGGTCGTGCCGCGGTGAGTACTCCCCACGGACGATGCATTTCCTCACTTAACTCGCCCCAATGCAGTGCATCGGCCAGTTTGCTATAAGCCGGGACGTGGCTGAACAGTTTGAGTAGCGGTGAAAGATTCATTATAACAATTAATAATACCCAAAGGGCACTCTATTATCAATGAACAATTAACAGTGAATAATTTTCTCGTTCCCACGCTCAGCGTGGAACGAGATGGGAAAGAGCTATTGCTCATTGTTAATTTTTTACAGCCAAGCTTATTATTATAACAAATCTTTTAGAAAATCTCGAATCTAAAAATCCTCGCGGGTGGGCGCGAGGATTTTTAAACTTGGCCTTAAAATCGAACTCTATTTAGGTTTGTTTTTGGGGTAGGTGGATGGTGAAGGTTGTTCCCTGGCTTGGTTCGCTCTCAACTTCGATAGTGCCTTTGTGGCGTTCAATAACGGCCTGGGTTATGGAAAGGTCGAGGCCATAGGCATACTGATCTGTTTCATAAAATGGGTCAAAAATGTGCTGCAAATCTTTTCGAGAAATACCCTGGCCGGTATCGTTAATAATGATTTGAACTTGAGAGCCTACCGCCCGGCTGGTAATCCGCAGCGTACCGCCCTCAGGCATGGCTGTATAAGCATTTCTGATAAGATAAAAGAGAGCCTGATCCATCTGTTGGCTGTCGGCCATCACCAGAGGGAGTTGTGGGTCCAGCCCCCGCACAACCTCTACCTGATTATTGTCACCATACTCCTCAAGATATCTAGAGCAGACGGCCTCGATAATATCGTTTAAGTACACTTCTTGAAATTGGTAATTTTGCCGACCTGAGAAATCAAGCAAACTATCGACGGTTTGGCGACAAACCAAAACCTGTCGCTCCAACGAGGCGATTAGTTCAAGGTTTTCCGGGGTGGCCTCGACAGATTTTTGAAGCTCATGCAAATTTTTCAGGATATTATTGAGGGGTTCGTTGAGTTCTTTCACCACGCCGGTAGCCATGTAACCTAAAGCAGCCAGCTTTTCTGTAACTGAGAGTTGTGCATTAACGGCTTGTAATTCGGAGGTGCGGGCTTCAACGAGTTGTTCGAGTTCCTGGCTCGACTGTTCGGCCCGGTCAACGTCAGAGGTCAGGCGAGCATACAAGCGGGCGTTTTCAATGGCTACGCTGGCGTAATCGGCCAAGGCCATGAGTAAATTGAGGTGACGGTCGGTGAAGGGGCGCGACGTAGTTTTGTTATTGACGGCCAAGACACCAATCACTTGGTCCATCACCTTTAAGGGTACATTGAGTAAGGCCTTGACAAAATAGTCGGTCTTGACCTTAAACGAGTCATCCGGGTCTTGATTACCCATCATCACTGGATGACCGGTACGGACCACTTGACCGGCAATACTATCGTCCATTTTTACCCGGAAACTCTGGGCTTTCTTCTCATTGAGACCTCGGGCGGCCCGCAGATAAAGCTCTCCAGACTCCTGGTCAATTAGCATCAGGGAACCTTCTTCGGCGTCGGTTAAATAGACAGCCGCTTCTACGATTCGGTTTAGTATTTGCTGGAGTTCTCGTAATGAGGTAACAGAGCGGCCAATGCCATATAAAAAGCGCAGTTCCTGCACCCGATTTTCGAGTTGCTGGTTTACTTTTAAGACTGTCTGGGTTAAGTTATCACGCTCTTGTCGCAAGCGGGACTCGGTGAGGGCGCGGTCGATGGCTTGCAGCATCTCCTCGATGGCAAAGGGTTTAATGATATAATCGCGAGCGCCTAAGCGAAACGCACGGACAGCGGTCCCTTCCGAGCCGTGAAAGGTCATCAAAATAGCGGGGATGTTTAACTCTTTTTCCCGCAGGCTTTCCAGGAGTTCCAGCCCACCCATCTTTGGCATGACCAAATCGGAAATGACCAAATCGACTTTTTGGGAAAGGATGATTTCCAGCCCGGCTTCGCCATTGTTGGCCCGGATGACCTTGTAACCATTTGGCTCCAGAACATAATCCTGCAAAAATTTTAGACTATCCTCACGGTCATCAATAGCCAGAACTGTTTCTCCAGCCATGATAGTGCCTCCCAAAACTTATCGGAAAACGGGGTGGAGTGACGGCCATCCCTGTGAAATAGATACTTCTATTGTGCTATAACCCCCCTACAAAGTCAAGCGCCCCGATGAGCAAAGGGCGTCTCGAGCCGGAGATTGATTATGACTACAGATATATATTTGACAGAAGCAACTATTTATTAGATAATAGCAAGTAATAGTAGTTAAGGAGGTAATAATGTCCGATACGAGACTACAAGAACATATCAGTGCCATCAGGCGTTTCAATCGCTTTTTTACCCGACAAATCGGGGTGTTGCGTGAAGGCTTACTCCATAGTCCGTACTCGCTCACCGAAGCTCGTATCATCTTCGAACTGGCTAATCGAGGCACCTTAACCGCCTCCGACTTGTGTAATGAGTTAGGTCTGGATGCTGGCTATTTAAGCCGTATATTGAACACACTTGAGCAACAAACTCTTATTGAAAAAACACGGTCTGAAGATGATGGCCGACAACGTCTCATCAACCTGACAAGCGAAGGACAAAAAGCCTTCTCACTGCTCGATAACCGGTCAAGCGATGAAGTTTCGGAGATGCTGGGTGAGTTGGGCGAAAGTGACCGGGTGCGGCTTATTGAGGCGATGCAGACCATAGAAAGCATTCTTGACCACACTTTTAAATACGCCGAACCCTTCTACTTGCGCCACCATGAGGCTGGGGATATGGGCTGGGTGATCCACCAGCATGGCCTACTTTACAGCCAGGAATATGGTTGGGATGAGAGCTTTGAGGCGCTTGTAGCCCAAATCTGCGCGGACTTCATCAACAATTTCGATCCCAAAAAAGAGCGCTGCTGGATTGCGGAAATGCAAGGCGAGCGGGTCGGCTCGGTTTTTTGCGTCAAGGCCAGTGATGAGGTGGCGAAATTAAGGTTGTTGTTGGTCGATCCAAAAGCGCGAGGGCTGGGACTTGGCACCCGTCTGGTCGAAGAGTGTATCCGCTTTGCCAGACGTTCGGGCTATAAAAAGTTGACCCTCTGGACCAATGACATTCTGGTAGAAGCCCGGCACATCTATGAGAAGAAAGGCTTTGTGCTGGTTGAACAAGAAGCCCATCACAGTTTTGGTCATGACCTTGTCGGGGAAAATTGGGATTTAATGCTTTGAGCAAATATACGGCCTCAAACCCGCTCCGTCTGTCGGAATAGCGGATACATAGCGAGAAAGAACTTACTCAGCTCCCGAACCAGGCGAAGAAATGGCAACTTCCCTTTGACCGGGTCCAGATGTGAGAATTGCATCTCGGTGTAATGCACCCCGGCATGACCGACCAGAGCGGAGAGCAGGCGCCTTGACTCGCCAATGGGGATCACCTCATCCCCACGATCATGCAACAGAACGATGAGTGGGGCCTGAATACCCTTTACATAATTCAGCGGAGACAGGGAGGAGAGGCGCTCTTGCATGATGGCAGGCAAGCGATGCAGCGCCGTCTCCGCCTCGGCTTCGTCTAGTGCCGTGAGCAGTGAATACACGGCTTGCCCATCCGTTGACAGACCACGCTCATCGAAATGTCCGTCCTCATCGGCAAACGTGCTTCGAAATCGTTCTGCTTCGTCCGGTTCTAGCCAGGCGGTCAAGGAATGGATGAAGACCTTGCGGGTCAACGGATCGACCTGCCACGGCTCACGTCCGTCTTCGCCGGAGCGCGTGGCGCTGGCGATGTCCCTCGCGAAGGTCCACATAGAGGAATAGGGGGCATAGGCGCTAATGAAGGCCACACGGTCTCGGATGAGGGGAGTGGTCGCCGCCATCAGGGCGAAGGAACCTCCCACACATGTACCCAGCAGGCCGCTTCTGGCGGGATCAACATAGGGTTGCTCAATGAGCCAGTGGTATGCCAAAGCGATATTCTCGACGTCCTCTGGGTCGAGCCGGAAGTCCCGCATGGCAGGCGACCAGTAGAGCAACGCCACAAAGCCCGCCCGCGCCAGCGCTTTCCCCAGGATCGGAACCTGCGGATGATCGACCTCGAAAGGAACGACCCCGAGACATACCACGATGCCAGGGTGTGGACCGCCCGCCGAGGGCCGGTAGATATCGCCTTCGGCAGGGCCAAAACGGGTCGGATACGTCACCTTCTCAATTAGCGGGGGCTTCGTCACCCAATCAACCGGTCGGGATGGCAGCATCGGGAAGACTTTGAGGAAGAAGACCGCGAGCCTGGTCACTGCGCGGATTGACCGCGCCGCACGGGTGAAGAGATGAAGCATGGTTGGCATCCTTGTTTCAAGTGGTGGTAAGAGCCTTTCGAGCTGGGGCTTGATGGACTAATAAGGTATAGAGTACACTTAATTGGGGTTAGAGTTGCCAATCACCTTTAAAGTTAGCCATATAGCCATTGCTGATACATATTCCCAATTATACATCGTTGCTATTACAAAACCATGTGCAATATTGTTTCTACAATTAAACTCTGTTGCGTCACGATTTACCATGTACCAAAAAATCAATTCGGATAAATCGTTTCCAACCGCTTCTTGAAATTCTTGTTTCTTGACAAGGTCTGATAGGTATAGCTCTCCTGGCTCACCTTGCCGAACCTTTTTGGCAATACCTCTGTTTCGTGCCCAAGATACCGTAACACCTTCAAACTGGGTAATCAAAAGATGAGATGCAGAAATATACTCTGAGTGTTGGAAATATTGAGTTAATCCAACTTCAAAAAGTTTCCAATCATACTTGGGAAAGCCGATATTCAGCAAATTCATGACCATTTCTATGGTTAAGTCACCTGTTTCTTTCCAAATCCCAAATAGAGTGCCAATATTTTGTTCTATCTCAGTCACATATTGAATCTTGAACTCTTGATTTACATCCAGGGAATCTAAACGGTTCGCGTTTGCATCAATAACTCTCGCCCCCTCTCCTGTAAGGGCTTCTTTGAGAGGGCTATCTGGATGCTCTTCCACCCATGCTTCTATTCTTGAGTCATTCAAGAGTAAGCGTTCATCCGAAAGCAATTGTTCAAGTTTGTTTTTTACGGAAGAAAACTCCTCTTGAAATTCGGTCAATGAAGGCAAAAATGACTCTTGGTGTTGCTCTCGCGTTGATTGTGCAATTGCAGCACTTAAAGGTGCTGAGAAGAGCGGCTCTGGAGGTAGTTTATGGAGAAGTTGCCGAAGTTCGCTTGCCCTAGAAGCAAATTTCTCTGCCCATCCCATATCTATGCTTTGTGCTATCCGTGTACCTTCGTCAAGCCAATGTATTGCATTAGCTAGCTGTCCTTGCTGGTCCGTGGGATGTTCAACAATGGTAAAATCTGTTATGCATGTACTCACTATTAAATCAATAAGATAACACAAGCGAACCCCGTAAGTATTTTGATCTGCGGGGGTATCCCCTGCCAGATTCTTCATTATGCGGATAGCTTCATTAATTGTTGGAAGCTCAACCCAAATATGTTGGGAGAGGTTATGATGTATAGCTTTTTGTAAAGTTTGATAAAGTTTTTGAGTAGTTCCAGGAATTAGTCTTTCAAGTTGTAAACGGTTTTTGTCAATGGGTAATAATAAGTGTAGGGCCATACTACTGGAATTCCAGTTATATGTTCCAACATAGTCAAGAAAATCATCAAGCAAACGTTCTGTATTCGCTCGCATTTCGCTTTGGATGGATTCATCACCTTTTTTAGCTAATTTGCAATATATTGAAAAAGCTTCCTCGTAGAATTTCGTGATTTCTTTTACATGCTCACTTAACTCATCGAATGCATTACGTCTTACTGGACCAGCTATCTTGTTAGAACGAAATTTAGTAATTTTTTGTTCTAATTCCTTTGCTCTCTTTATTTGTCTATCGATTTTTGAACCCATTCAAACACCACTATCTAAAATCTAAAATGATATACAATAAACCAAGCAGCCCAACCCGTATTCGACTGCCATGTCCACCACAAGCTTATGATGGACACGGTCACTCCGAAAAGATTCACTTGGCCTATCCACCAAATCTTTTCGGGAGAGCCTTACCCAGCAATGATTTTTGTAGTTATTCTCCGGCTTGACGTTTAAGCATTTGAATAATCGACTCGGAAATCCAGAGACCAACGTTTTGCAAGGTGCGTAAAGATTGTTCAACCGACTCAATCAACCCCTGTTCTTTGGCAAGAATCAGAATTGCTCCTGTTCCAATGGTTTGAATACCAAGCGACCTGGCACATTTTTTAGCCAGTATATCATCCAGAACGGGCGTGTAATCGCTATACTCGACGGCAAAACTAAGCACTTCTGTTTCACCCATCCCCAAATCCCAGCGGATGACGTCCGGCACAGGATTGATAGGTTCTTTTTTGAGCCAAGCCAATTCCGGCAACAGTTGGGCGGCCCGGTCAACATGGGGGCCACCCACAATTTCCTGCCAAACCGTCTCTGGTACGATGATTTCCGCAAACAACTCCGGCAAAATAAAATCCAGCTCCGCATTGCAGAGCAAAATGAGGGGTGAGGCGTTAAGGACGATTTTTTCCACGTGCATAACGTAGTTCCTCTTCCAAAAGGTCGGGGGTATATTGAATGGCCGATACCTTATAGCGGGCCAGCAAGCTTAAAAAATCATACCTGGAAAGCCCCGCAATTTCGGCAGCTTTATCCTGGCTAATCATCTCGGCTTCATACCATTTAACCACAGCGGCATATTTCATCTCTTGAACAAACTCTGCCGGGGATTTGCGTAAGGCCGAAAAGGCAGACTCCGGTAACTCTATTGAATATGATTTGATGCTCATACATCGTTCCTTTCATTTGGCGATAGTTTACCTGCCCCCGAATGGTTTTCAAAACCACGTTTGCCCTTCTGTTCGGCTGGCAGACGTCTTATCAACCTACCCCCCGGTTCCCACCTGGTAAACCGCGCGCCAGGGCAGATAATGGCTGAAAATTTCATCCTCGTGAATGATGGTATCGCCCTCTTTCACCACGCGGGTGACGGTGACATCCACCCCATCTTTGGCCCAATCGACCTGTTTGGTGATGCCTTTGGGCAGTTTGGGGGTCTCTTCATAGACCGGAGGGTCGTGTTTCACTACATTTTCTTCCACCGGCTCGCTGACAATGACCTCACGGCCCATGGGTGTGCCATAAAACTTGAAGGTTAAGGTTCCGGCTTCTAAATCTGTCTCAGTTTGGATGAGCAGGTAGTGGTCGCTATCATTGCGGAATTTGAAATCGACGGCGGGGGAGTAAATGGTGGCGTCTAAGCCTACCGTCGCGTTAATTTCATACCAGCCCACCCGATAGCCGTGCGCCCAACGCTCGACAAGCTCAAAGCCGCCAAAAAATGCGGCTCTAAAGGCGGTGGTACTCACCTGGCAAACCCCACCACCAATACCGACCGTGGTACGGTCGCCAAAGATAATAAGGGACTCGTCATATCCGGCTTCGGCAGTAACGGGGCCTAAATGTTCGTTGAAAGAGAAGATTTCACCGGGTGGAACGACAACCCCATCAAACTTAGAGGCGGCCAAGGCGATATTCTTCATCCGTCCTTCACTGGACCCTTTGAAATAAGAGGTCGACTCGCTGATGAGTTCTTTGATGCCCAAAGCCTCAAGATCATCACTCGATATGGTGGCCGGGGTCAGAGTAACGGGCAGCTTAATCTGATGAGAGCCATTAGCTACGGCAGCCACCGTTTCTTGATACGCCGCCTCTATATCGAGAGTCCGGCCATCGCGGCTGGGTTGCAAGACCGTTAGCTCTCCGGCTTCCTCATCAAACCGGAGACGGGCATCCGAAGGCTCCTGATTAATGGCCCTGGCAAACTCCTCGAAGTGGGGAGCCAGCTTTTCTTGGTTAAGCTCTAGCGCCAGCCGGGATTCGCCGTCTGCGTCGATGGTTTCAACGATGTTGAGCATACTCGCTACCGTCTCCGGCTCTAAGCGCCATTCGGCGGTGTCGGTGTCGGTGTTGAAGCTAAAAACAAGGGGTTGGGCCAACAGATTTTTCGCCTCTTGGTAGGCTGCTTCCACGTCTTCATCAGTTATGTTAGGGATGACTTCTTGAGTAAAGGCAATCACCGGCTGATCGTCATTCTTGAAAATGGCCTCCTCGATGAGAGGGCTGGTGGCTCCAACGTGCAATCGCCGCCCCCGTTGGGCTGGAATGACATCTATCTCACCCGTTGGATGAATAATCAATTGGGCATCTTGGGGAGGGCGATCAACAAGTGCCGTTAAGCTGTGCAGAATTTCATCGGTGGGGCCGCGGTCATACTGAATAATTGGCTCAACCTGACGCGGGGTGAAAAATAAAGACAGGTGGGTCATCATATCGACGAAAAGATTGCCGCTTCGACCTATATCGTAGGCTTGAGTAGCCGTAGCCTCGGTATCAACGCGCAAGCCTAATTCCTGGCCGGTAAAGGTCCAGCGATTATCATCAACCTGAATTGTAATGGGACGGCTGAGATAGGATAAGGTTTGAGTACGGATAGTGGCTTCAATTTCTGGTTGGGTCATCCCTGCGATCTCAATACCGGCTACCGAAATACCAGGATAGCCCCGATTGAGATACAGGATTTGATATCCCAATATGGCAAAAATCAAAATAGCCAGCAAACCACCGGTTAATATAAAAAATATCAGTGGGATCCAGTAGCTCAATCGAGATGGGAGAGCAAATTTGGTCATGCGAGCAAGTTGGTTTATCATCTAAAATCTCATTTGTTGATATCGTTTTTGAGCTTACTATTAGTATAAACTGTAAATCAAAAGACACCAACTCCCATGATATAAAACCATTATGATTATGTCAATAGGGATAGGGGGTTGGTCAAACTATCAGAACTGCCCGGTGGGTGAAAAGGTGAGTAAAAGATATCCGGTTAGACCCCCGGTTAAAATCGGTGAGGTTTACAAAGAAAATTGCAGACATTGTGGCGGGAGTGGTCAGGAGCCCGGTCTCACCGACCTGACCTGCCGGGAGTGTATTGGCCGAGGCCAGCGTCGATGGCGTATCGAAGAGTGTGATAATTGCCAAGGCAAAGGCAAGACCGGCTTCTTTGGCCTGACCAAATGTAAAACTTGCCAGGGACAGGGCTGGAAAAAGAGGGATGTGGGATAGCGTTTACAAAGTGCTTGCAAATTTATTTGTTATCGTGTAAAATCAATTTTAAGGAATACGCCGGTAAATCCATTACGGATGGAGCGACCATCACCCGGATGAATCGGCATTCGTCCCGTCAAATTGTTTAATTTGATTAAGCAATTTACCTGGGGCAACAAAAAGGAGCGCTCTAAAGCGCTCCTTTTCTCTTATCTAGTCGGTTTTACCAAGTTATAAATTGGGTGGGAAAAAATTAGCCATCTGGTGAAGAGGATGCTTGTACATCTTTTGCCGCATCTTGAAGCATAACCATCATGGCCTTAACTTCCTCTGTACAGCAGTTGCATTGGTTCAGGTGCTGCTTTAGCATCGGCATAATTTCCGCAGGGTCCATGCCTTCAAGAAGAAGCTCAACATAGGCATCTAACCCATCAAAACATTCCTCACAGGTAAGTTCTATATCTTCTGTTTCTAAAGCAGACTTTAACAATTTTTTCCCCAATGATTCACTCATATCACTGCATCCTATGGCTCTCTTTATGTAATAAATAGACGTATGTTTTCTAACAATCTTACCGACTTAACTAAACAGCTTCAAGATATAATCCGGGTCCAAATCCAACGTCAGCAGGCTTCGCTTTAATTTCAATCGAGCATCGTGCAATAATTTGTAAATGTTATTTGGGTTGGTATCCATGAGGCGAGCCACCTCGCTGATGGGAACATTCTCAACCCGTACCGCCACCAAGGCCTGACGCTGACGGTCGGTTAATTGGGTATTAATGACCTCGGTGATAATTTCCCACACCTGGCGACGCTCGCTTTCAGCCGCCGGATTACTGCCTTGACCCGTAGGAAGAGCTAAGATTTCTTGCAAAGAGGTGCCAGTCTCGGTGATGGCATCCAAAGAGAAATCCCGCCACTTAGCCCGGCGCAATTCGCTGATAGTATGATTGGCCGCGATTTTGGCCGCCCATGTGGTAAATTTACTTTTGCCCTGGAAATTATCTAAATTTGCCCGAATTTTTAACAAGGCCTCCTGGGCAAAATCCTCGCTCATCTGGTGGAGTTCATTCTCAGCCAAACGGTTCAAATCACTACGAGTATATAAATAAGCGATGACACCACGCTTAAGATATTTGAGTAAATCCGCAATGGCTTTGCTTTGATGAGGGTTATCATCACGGAGGTCGCTCAACCATTCTTCATTGGTTCGTTCCATACTTAGTTCCTCTGTACCTGTGGCAATTCAATATTTACCATTACCAACAATTTTTGTCGATGTTATCATATTAACTGCCACATGTTAAATCACTCTATGAAAATAGGCCAACTTTCCAGGGTAAAGTGGTCGCTAACAATCTCGCCTGCTTCTAAAATGGGCAGACGGCTAAAATCGGTAACATCATACAACCCGATTTCGAGTTGATACGGTTGTGGGCTTGATGGAGTATCAGCCGGAATCAGCAAGCTATAATTGTCAACTAAATATTCATTCGGCACCCAGCTGGTTGTGGGAAACTGTCCCCCACCTGGAATTTGATCTTGCTGACTGATGATTTTACCATCTCTGTCGGTCAAATGAACAAAGACGGTCCAATTTTTATCCATTGTTGCCAAAGCTTGCCAATACAGAGTGAGGGGAACGGTATCGCCGGGCGCCACTTGAGTTTTAGGTAAGCCCAGACCGACCAGTTTGGCTTGCTCGCCAAAAGTGACGGCTAGCTCAATTTGCGGATCAGGCGCAGCAAAATTATGAGGCCGGTCAATGGTGGTGACGGTAGTTAGCGGCAACTGATGGATGCCATTGGCATCTAGCATTTCATGGTCGGGCGTAAAAAGACTGACCACTAAATGATAATCATCAGGTGGGAGCGTGGGTGGTAGAACAAAATCGTGTGGATCACGTAAAAGAGTGCCTTTTTGCCACTGCGTTGCAGGCCAGATGGGTTCTTGTTGGTGAGAAACAACAGATTGCCCAGACGAATCTTGAAGTTCAACGGAAACCATTAACGAACCCGGTTTATCAACTAGTGACTCCCAAAATAGTGTCAGCGACACGGATTCACCGGCTTTAACCGGGTTATGACCCAAGCTAAAGCCAATCAAGCGGACTTGTTGCTCAAAGGTCGCATTAGTGTATGTCTGCACCGGAAGGGCAGCCACTCCCACCGGCAAATGAGGCGCAATGAGTTCGACCTCGGCCAAAAGTAGTTCAGCGCCCAAGGGCTGGCCCGCTTCATCCAATAAATCCAGAGGATGAGCATCATTCACCCGGCGAACACTGAGCCACAAGCGATAATCACCGGGCGGTGCGCCAGCCGGGGTAAGCAGACCATGCCGGTCGACCAGGCTATCATTAACAGCCATATCCGTGAAGAGCTTTTGCCCCGCCTGGGGATGACTATCACGGGTAGCCCAGGTGCGGCCCGTTGCATCTGTCAGACGTAAGCTAACGATGTATTCGCTATCGAGATTGTTTATTTTTTGCCAGACTAACTCAACAGGCACGATATCTCGGCCTGCCTCATATTGCTCATTACCCACCATAGCCTCAAGCAAAGTTAAGCGATTCCCAAAGTTTGCCGTAGGCGCCTGCCTCAATGGAGCCTGGGGCGCTCCGGCCAGGGTCAACTTGATTTGAGGGCTGTACCATTGGAGTAGAGCCGGATAACCCAATTGGGCGATAGCAGTCTCAGCCTCATCCTCCCAGATATGGCCTCCGGCTTGATAGGCCGGAAACCAGAGGCGGGGTGAGTGGTTAAGAATAGTG